>Ga0193752_1000844_pt1 | contig 27441 bp, 24 predicted proteins | sample H1c1metaG_FD_144924 | JGI IMG/M metagenome (GOLD analysis project Ga0193752, IMG submission 144924) | Soil microbial communities from a riparian zone of the East river system, Colorado, United States - H1c1 | ecosystem: Environmental > Terrestrial > Soil > Riparian zone | place: USA: East River...
ACTGCAAATCGAAGACCGCAAGCTGGTCAAAGCCCTGAAGGGCATCGTTAGCCGTTATGCGCGCCACCGAGAAGAATCGTTGGCGTCGAACGTTGCGTTGTTCGAACGCCCGTTCGACGCAAGGCGTGTCGAGACCACGGACGAATTTCTGCGGTTACTCCGTCGCATCCACTTAAGCCCGTTTCTCGCGAACGAGGTAGTCGATCTCGACGACTATCTATGGTCGTCGCATCGCGCGTATCTAGGCTTCGACACTGTCGCGCAGATCACGACTGAATTCGGACTTGCGCTGTTCGCGACAGATGTCGTGCAGGCTCGTGGCGAGTACGGAAAATTCATCGCGGCAGGATTAGCCACTGCAACGACGGATGACGAGTCAGGCGAGTCTGGGCAGTTTGCGGTGGGCGATTTGCCGATGATCGCGACAACGGGCGAGCTGCTACGCGACCGACTGAATGTCCGGAAAACAAAAAGCAGACGCGGCGGACGCGAGCCCAAGCATCCGACGCGACGTTACTTGTCTATCTACTAAGGTCGATCTACGAAGGTTGATCTTCCCAGGTCTATCTACCAGGTCTATCTACCAGGTCTATCTACTAAGAGTCGACTTGGCGCTCGAGCGAGGCGTGGCCGAACCTGCCGCTAGCAATCCGTGCTAAGCGTCGGGCTGATTGTGATCGTCGGTGCCTGGCCCGACGCGGTAGCCGCCGCATAGGTGACATTGCAGTTGGCAGGGGTGGCGCCTGTGCCACCGGTCTTCAAGAAGCTCACGGATGCCCCGACCGTTGTCGTAAAGCCGGTCGTATCTTGCAGTGAGCTGACGATGCCCGCTGCAGTCGCCGCTGGATAGCCCCACACCAAGGCGACCGTCGCGCCGTCCATCGCGATGCTGCCCGTTGCTCCCGTTTGTCCCTGCGTGACAGCCAAGCTGCGCGCCAGCGTGGACGCACTGCGCAAGCTGCCTGTCATCGTTTGAACTGCAGCCATGCGCGCGCGTGAGTCGAGCGCCAAAAATCTAGGCACCGCGAACGCGGCCAAAATCCCAAGGATCACTAGGACGACCACCAATTCGATCAGTGTAAAACCGCGTGCGCGTGTCATTGCTAAACCCACCGTAAAGTCAAAGAGAGAGGCCGTTGTATCGACCCCCTCGGGCATTTGCTTAGGCCGCGGCCTCCATTTCGTGACTCCCTTCACCCTTCCGCACTCCTTCCCTCTCCACCTCGCAGTCGAGCGGATGCTCGCCTATAAATGAGGCCCCGCCCAAATCGCCCTCGCGTGCAAAGGCGGGCCCATCGTTTCAGAGAGCAGAATGGATCCCCGCCTTCGCGAGGATGACTGCTTCGAACAGGACCGCGGACACAGCTGACCTGTAGGACTCCCTTCGTCGTTGCCATCGCATAACAGCAGATGCAGTCGCCGCTAAAGGCCGTTCCTGCTTACACATGCGGTGACGACGCGAGGTCGTCCAGAGGTAAAGCGAGTGAAGGTCGACGTTGGCGGGCACTTTCTCGTTGGACTCTACGATGCCCCATCAAAACAGGTGGGCGACGGCGAAGGGTGGTCTGCGGGGCAGCGATCAGGTCGCAACCAGCCGCCATAGCCTTATCAAACAACCCATCAATCTTTCCACTCGACTCTCAACCCCATCCGAATTCCACCATCGTTCAACTCAAACACGAACAATCTCGAGGTGAGTTATGCGGTGGGCACTAGCGGTCATGGGATGCGCATTAAGTTCCATGTCGATGGCGGCAGACGTCGAGTTATTCGACCGCAACAGCGGTCAAATCGTGTCGACGTATCGTCACGCCGGAAAACTCTATGCAGCCGGCGAACCAGGCCATGAGTATGAGATTCGAATTCGTAACGATGCGCGAGACCGAATACTCGCGGTGACGACAGTCGATGGCGTCAACGTCATCACAGGGCAAACCGGTGCAATGAGCCAATCCGGCTACGTCGTCGACCCCTATGAAACGACGCGCGTCGAAGGGTGGCGTAAAAGCATGTCGCATACCGCGGCCTTTTACTTCACCAAGTTGCCGGATTCGTATGCAGCCCGCACGGGTCGCCCGGACAACGTAGGCGTCATCGGCATCGCGCTCTTCCGCGAAAAAGTCACTTGCTGTCGCGACGAACTAGAGCGGCAATCGGCGAACGAATTCAGCAGCGGCACAAGTCCGGACGCACGGCGGTCGGAAGCGCCGGCAACCCGCAGCAAAGCGGAATCGAAACTCGGAACAGGTCACGGGCGAACTGAATACTCCACCGCCCGCTACGCAGAATTCGAGCGAGCATCGACAACACCGTTTCAAACCGTAGTGATCTACTACGACTCGTTCCGCAATCTGCAGGCCGCCGGCATCGTGCCTCGGCCGAAAGCGGTGGCCAGCCGGCCCAATCCATTTCCGGGGTTCGTTCCGGATCCGTAAGCCCAAAAGAGCGGGCCAAAATAAACGGTTAGGGCTTACGGAATTTGTAAATGAACTGATCGGTTCGATTTCGGACCGACGTGTCGAAGACAGACGTCGTGTGAGGGTCAGCCTGATTTTTAAGGACGTCGCTTTCCCCCGCAAATTCGAAACCCGCTTGTTCGAAGTCGAAACGGACGGCACGCGGATCGATCCGATGCGTGCGATTTGCAACGGCAACCAGGTTCTCACGCGGCGTCTCGTTGGCAACGTGATCGACGACGACCACCAGACCGCCTGGCCTTAGGGCATTGCGCAAGATACCTAGGACTTTTTGCGCATCGCCCATCGTGTCGGGGGAACCGCGAGGCGTCCAATACAGATCGTGATAGACCAGCACGAAGATTACCCGGTCAAGCGACTCGGCTTGCAGCTTCAAATAGTTGCTCGACTCCCTCAGCAATTTCGCGTTGGGCAATCGTCCACGGCCGAAGCGCTTCATCAAATCGTGGTGCGCCGCCTGTGCGTACAGCTCGTTGTTGTAGACAAAGACGCCGCCTGTCGGACCTACAACGCGAGACATCAATTCGCTGTAATAGCCAGGGCCTGAGTAGAAGTCGAGTGCCTGCTGGCCGGGCCCAATCTCCAAAAACGTCAATACCTCGCGCGCTTTCCGTCGCGCATCTTGTTCACGATCGCCCGGGTAGCGCTCGGCAGCCAACGCCGCATCGATGGCAGACAGACTCGCTTTGCTCCCGGTCGGCGCCTGGGCAAACGATGCCGCCGCAACCAGTCCCAACAAAAAGCCGGCGCACGAACGATACAGCATGTTGATCTCGGACTTAGCGAGCTGAGATTGAAGGCTCATTTCTACTACGGCTCATTGTAGGGCAACGAGTCGATATCGGCATCGACATAGTCGGGCGTGGGATTGGTCTCGAAGCGCACCGCCGAGATCGCTCCCCAGCGAGCGAGACTTCCCGAACCGTCAATCAGTTAGACAGTTCAATTAGGCGGTGGACGTCCCAGATCATCGTTTGGGCATTGATGCGCCGAGCGTGATACAGGCGTCGCATGACTCTCCCGCTTGAACGCGCGCTCGCCCCACGGTTAGGACTTAACTCAGGGTCGACTCAAGTTCGAGAGAAGGTCGATTCAAGGTCGATTTGGAGCTTGCGCTCGATGCTTTGCCGCCAAGGCGCTCGTATTCGACACATGAAGGAGATCGGCGATCTTTCGCACTAGATATTCCTCGTGACGATGCAAGACTTCATCGGCCAGCGCAGCGCGCCACAACGCAGTGATCAGATCGAGTTTTTCGTCTGCGCTGAACTGGCTATTGATTAGTGTGGTGAATTGATGCAAATCGACGGCTTCGCGCGCCTGCGCTTCCGCCGAGGCCAGCAATTCGACTGCTTCCATGTCCGTTAAATTGAAGTCCTTCCGGATACCGGTTAACAACGCAGTGCGCTCAGACGCAACAATGTGCCCATCCGCATGCACAACTTCGACCAACAACGCCGCGGCTGCGAGCCGCGCACGTCGCCCTTTGACATGATCGTCGACGTCATCCGCCTGAGCCGCCAAGTGCTTCTGAAAGAAATTCGCAATCGTCGAGGCCATTCGTCACCAATACAAATTTAGTTTTTAAGGCTAGTAACCGACAGCGCGGCCATTATCGTTGCGACCATCGCTGGCGCCTAGCCGTATGCCGGTGGCCAAATCGATCTGAATGCACTCGCCATCGCCGCCCAGCCCGAGGGAAATCGCGTGCCCCTTCGCTTCGAGTAATTTAATTGTGTCCGGGGAGAAGCGGCTGCGCTCGAGCGCGATGCGATCCGGCATCCATTGATTATGGAAGCGCGGCGCATTCACTGCTTGTTGAATATCCAGGCCAAAATCGGCAACGCCGATCAGGATGTTGGCCACGGTTGTAATGATAGTTGGACCGCCCGGCGACCCCATCACCAGCCACAGCTTGCCGTCTTTCAGCACCATCGTCGGCGTCATCGCCGATAACGGACGCTTGTTGGGGCCGATCGCGTTTTCCTCGCCCTGAATCAGGCCAAACATGTTGGGTACGCCGGCCTTCGACGAGAAATCGTCCATCTCGTTGTTCAATAAAAAGCCAAGAGAGCCTGCTGTCACTTTTGAACCGAAACCACCGTTGAGCGTCGTCGTGACTGCAACCGCATTGCCTTCGACATCGACAATCGAATAGTGCGTAGTCTCCAGCGATTCTTTACCCGAAGGCGTGACGGGGTGTGCCTTCGCGTAGCGCGCCAGAGCGTCGGACACTTGCGGACGGACAAGCTTCGTCGACACCGAAGCCCGTGCAGGATCGATCGACGCGCGCCAATCAGTTGCGTATTTTTTTCCGGTCAGCTCGCCTACCGGTAATTTGCTGAATTCCGGATCGCCCAAAAATTGCGCGCGGTCATAGAATGCGCGGCGATACGCTTCTGTAATCAAATGAATGGATTCCGCCGAACCGAAACCGGTCTTCGCAATATCGAAGCCTTCGAGGATGTTCAATGTCTCGACCAACGCAATGCCGCCGGAAGAAGGTGGCGGCGCGCTGATGATTTCAAGTCCACGATAGGTGCCGCGCACCACTGGGCGATCGACGACGTCGTAGTTCTTCAAATCCTCGGCGGTAATCAATCCGCCTCCGGCTTGAACGAACTGCGCCAGTTCGCGCGCCATCTTGCCGGAATAGAAATCATCCGGCGCCGCGACGATGCGTTCGAGCGTTTGCGCCAATTGCGGTTGCTTGAAGAGATCTCCTTGCTTCCATCCCTTGCCGTCGTTTTGGAAGATGCGCTTTGAATCCGGGTAGCTCGCGAGTCCGCGATCACTCGTCATCGAGCGCGCGTCGCCCCAATCGAGCTCATAACCGGTGCGCGCCAAACGAATCGCGGGCGCCATCACCTGCTTGAGCGTGAGCTTTCCGAATTTAGTTTGCGCGTAGACCAAGCCCTTTACAGATCCCGGCACGCCGACCGCTTTGTAGCCGACGCGGCTCAAGCCTGGAACGACATTACCCTTCTCGTCCTGATACATCGTCGCTGTCGCTTTACCGGGCGCTTTCTCGCGGAAGTCGACGAAATGTGTTGCGCCGTCCTTCATGCGCACCAGCATGAAGCCACCGCCACCGATATTGCCGGCAGACGGATGGACGACGGCGAGCGCGAAGCCTGTGGCCACCGCGGCATCGATCGCGTTGCCGCCAGCTTTTAAAATCTCGACGCCGGCTTCGGAAGCTAATCCGTTCACGGTTGTAACCATGCCATTCGGCGCCCGGACCGGCAGCATGCCTGCGCCGAAAGTAGACGACGCGACGAGAATCGCGCCCGCAAAAGCTGCCACACGCAATCGAATCTTCATGAGCATGTACCGAGAATAGGAAAAAGGCAGAAGACAGACTAGCAGGCCAAGCCAGCGGAACCTAGAGGGCGCGAAGCGCCATGGAAGCGCGAGGCTGCGGGCTGTGGCCTGTGGGCTGTATCCAGAATGGAACAGACGTGAACGACGGATAGATTTGGACTTGAGACTCACAGGTAACTAGAGCCTAGAACTTCGTTCAAGCCTACGAGCCTTCAATGTCGTTGTCGCCGCCCTTCGCGCGCTCGGCGGCCAACAGGAAATCCGCCATCTGTTGGTCCTTCGCCGCGTAGTGAGCCCAGCCTCGGGCCGTTGCGCGCCAACGATAGTCGAGCTTCCCGAGGTCGACACCGCGATCGATCAGAAATTGAGCGGCCTCATAGTTGCCGTGCATCGCGCACTCGTGAAGGATGCCGGCAGGTTCGTGCGTTCCCCAATTCGTATTGAGATCCGCACCTCGCTCGACGAGATAGGCAGCGACTTCAAGTTGTTTATTCATGCATGCCCAAGCAAGCGCCGTGTCCAACACGCATTGCTCGTTGCCGTCGTCCCACTGCAGGTGCCTCAACTTGGTTGGGTTGTTCACAGGAAAGTGAGTACCCAAATCTCGGAGCGCAGGTCGACCGGCTTCGTCGAACCATTGCTTCACTCGCGCCAGTATCCCCATTCCAGCAGCATGAGGTAGATCATCCGGCATAGACCAGATCCGCGTCAGCAACGGCACCAGATGAGCGTGACCGTACTCCATTGCAAATTCGAGCGCTCCAGACTGCGGCGGTACCGCACAGCGAAGAATCGCGGGATCAAGATCGAAGAGCGCTCTGATCATTGGTTCACCGTTTGTCCAGGTCGCTCGCTCGAGTAACTCGACTTGAAGGCCCACACACTCGTCGCTCAACAAAGAGAGTTCGTCACGAAGCCAGCACACGAGCTCGTCGACGTTCTTGTCTTGAATGGCGCGCAAAGCCTCGTGCACGACTAGCGCTCGCCAAGGCTCCACCACTCTATTGACGCCGCCCTTCGAAAACCGGAGTAATTCCAGTCGCTCGCCAAAATAAGCGATGAACATCTCCCGGCTTCGCCACGAATCGATTCTTTGCGCCAGCGGCGGATCGATGGCAATGCACGCATCGAGCAGCAGCGACGCAGCTGGCCCCTGATGAAATCGGCAAGCCGTGAAAAACGCCTCGTGCACAAGATGAGGTGGCGGGAGCGAGGCTAGCGAGCGACCGAGCATCCCGACATCCCCCAAAGCCGCGCTCACTTTCAAAGCCGTTGGCAACACTCCCTTTCGCTGGAGCAGCTCGAGCATATCGCGCGCCCGAGCATCGACCACTCTCTCGCAAATCGAGGCATCCACACCTACGCCTGCGTCGATCAAAAACTCCGTGCACTCAAGGCGCGTGAACATGCGCTCCCGATCCGCATCGAAGCTGTCCCCGAAAGATTCGGCACTGACATGTAATAGCGAGCGACCGGATGGTTCGCGCCAAGTAGTGAGTTCTGGATGCGCGGACAACAGCAGCCGCAACTGCTCCACATCATTGTCATGGATCGCACGCTTGGCAAGCGCGACAGCCCGCTCAAAGCCGCGGCCGGTTCGCTTCGATACTTCTGCCTTAAGGTCCAGCCATCCTGAAAATCCATATTCGCGTGCGATCGCCAATTGAGCGTCGCGTTGCGAGAGCCGCGGCAATTGAAGATTCGGCAGCTGCGCGCGGGCGCGAGCGATCGCGAGAGTGTCCGCAGCGGCCACCCAGCGAACTAGTTGCTTAGCTTCCTTGCGCAGGGCTTCGAACGACGGACGAATAGGAAGAGACTTGAGCCCATCGGGACGCGAAGCGGTCATTACGACCTCCTTTCATACGCCTGCGACCCGCTGACGTCAGGCTGAAAGAAGGTGCAGTGCACGCAACTTGAGCGCTACAGGTGGGAGTCTTCCCTTGCCGCGGGCGGGAGGCGCCCTGTTGGCGCGCTAAAGGCAGTATTCCTGCCCGGCGCCGACGTTGTCAACGCAGCGTTGTGAAACGCAGCGTTGTGAAGGGACAGCGCTCGCTGTCAGGTGCGGCTGACAGCGCAGACCGTTGTGAGCCGATGCTTTTCGCGCGCGAGGATCTCTAACCTCTGCCCAAACACTGCCATCGGCAGATAGGGAGACTGCATGTCATTCGCGCTATACATGATTGGGCTTGCACTACTTGCTGGCGGGGTCGCCTGGGCATTGATCACGGCAGGCATCGCCGCCATCTACGTCGGCATCACGATGCTGATTGTGGTGGGCATCGGGGTCATGATGGCCGTTTCGCGCACACGAGCGAAGGATCCGCCTGTTGGTTAATCCAGGCGCATCGAATCTAGAGTCGCATTAAGTCGCATTAACTAGATTCGACTGAGGCGCGATCCGCTCGCTAGCCGCAGGTAGCGACGTTAAAGCTGTGTTCACGGCGGTGGAATCGCCTGAATATCCGGAGCCACGAACGTTGATCGTGCCTTCATCGAAAACAATGCTGCGGCAGAGTAATGCGTCAGCATTATTTTGCTATCGAGCAACACTGAGTTTTGTGCAATGAATTCGGCCGACGAGGCACATTCGCCCGCCTCCCATTCCCTGGACTTAGATCTGAAGTACTGTACCGCCATGATCCAGGCGCGCGTCAACGTTTCGTGGTATTTCGCCGGATCCGCCCCGAGATGTTGCAGAAAGTTCTGAATGGCTTGCTTCATCCGTGCCGTTGCGCCGTCCACCGACTCCTCGCAAAGATAGATGTAGGCGAGTCGAACATGGGCCTCATGATCGAATGCCGCGGGTGACACTTCGCAAGCTTCGAACACGCGGCGAAAATGCTGGTCGTCTATCGATGCCCGATGAGACACTCGACGCGAGCTCTGGTGAGGCATTTCACAACTCCCAACCTTAACTGTCTTAAACAGTTTCACCACAGTCTACATCCGCAATCAATTGTAAGGCTTGGTTATAGGTTGGTTATACGCGCGGCGGCGACGGCAATTAGGCGCAACCAATAGGGGATCGATCGGTCCAATGCGTCTAGTAATCGATCCCCGAAATGATATCGTCACTGCATTCTCTTGACCACGTGTCTGGCAACTCAACTTAGGTGCTCTATGACGCAGATGTTCTCTGGAATCTCGCGCCGCGCCCTTCTGCAAGGTAGTGTCGCGGCCGGTGTGACGTTGGCGCTAGGCGATGCCTTCGCTGCCGCGGACACTAAACTGCCGCAAATTTTCAAAGCCATCCCGTCATCAGGCGAGAAACTGCCGGTGATCGGAGTCGGCACCAACGCTTATAGCGTGACATCAGCCGAAGACCTCGCCGCACGACGCGAAGTGCTCAAGGAATTTCCAACGGTCGGCTCGAAGATCGTCGACACGGCTCGAGGCTACGGGGAATCGGAAGTCGTCATTGGTAATTTGCTGAAGGAAATCGGCAATCGCGACAAGCTGTTCATCGCCACAAAGACCCCCATGCGTGCCGATTTCTCAAATCCAAAGGCGGTCATCGATGAATCGTTTAAGCGGTTACAAGTCGATCGGCTGGATCTGCTGCAGATTCATAACTTCGCCGGCCTGAATGAACTGTTTCCGTTGTTGAAGGAATACAAGCAGGCGAAAAAGATTCGCTATATCGGCGTGACGACATCGACCGACGATCAGTATGGGCAGCTCAAAGACGCCATCCAGAAGCTGCCACTCGATTTCATCCAAGTCGATTACTCGATCGAGAACCGCGGCGCCGGCGAGGAGATTTTGCCGATGGCGCAAGCAAAGGGCCTAGCGGTGCTCATCAATACGCCGCTAGGCGGACGTCGCGGCAACTCACTGCCGAAGGTGGCCGGCAAACCGCTGCCGGCGTTTGCTGCCGACATCGATGTCACCAGCTGGGCGCAGCTTCTGCTCAAATACGACCTCTCGCACCCGGCCGTTACTGCGGTCATTCCCGGCATGACGAAGGTGAGCCACCTGCACGACAATCAGTTGGCCGGCCGAGGCCGCGTGCCGGACGCAGAGATGCGCAAAAAAATCGAGCAGTATTGGGATGGATTGGGAGTTTAGTGACGAGCTGGAATTTTGCGTTCCTCCTTGAGCACGACTTAGCAATTTTCTCTCAGTCAAAAGCCGCACAAAACGTGCGGCTTTTTCATTGCGATGCTTCAATTTTACCGTTGGCCTGGGCTACAGCGACTCAAGTGTTAGGCCGTAGGTCCGATCCCACATCTAACCCCGTCTTTTTGCGGCATCTTTCGACAACGCGACGCCTTACGATTCAGGTCGTCAGGTGAACCCATGTCGAATGCCGAAACAAAACTGCGAGTATTGTTGGTAGAAGATGCAGCGTTAGTCGTGGACCAAATCCGCGAGCTCTTAGCAACCGTTCCGCGCATCGAGGAATTATTCGTCGTCTCGACGGAGCGCGATGCGCTGCGCGCGATTGCGCAATTCGAACCTCACCTTGCGATTCTAGATTTGAAGCTAAAGGAAGGGACCGGCTTTGGCGTCCTGCGCAGCCTGGGCGAGATGAAGTCGAAGCCAACGACGATCGTATTTACGAATTACGCGCTGCCGCATTACCGCGACTTGTCCGTATTAGTGGGCGCCGATTACTTCCTCGATAAGAGCCGCGATTTTGAATCGCTGCCAGGCATCATCGAATCGCTGGACCTTGCAAATCGGCCGCCACGAGGCCCGCTGCTCCACTGATCCGCCTTGACTGATCTGAACTTACTGATTTGTAATCAGTAGTAGACGCTTCAGCGCTCGCGATCCTGCCCTCGGCGCTCCAGCCAAGTATCGATGCCGTAGAACCCCGCGCCCCGTAACGCCAGGTAGCCGCCGATCACGATTAGGCAGATCGAGGGAAATGCCGCGCGCATTCCGGCCAGCCGATCGACCATGGCGAGTGCCACTCCAAAATTCACGGCGCAAAAAATACCAGCCCAACGCGTGAATAGTCCAAGCACGAAGCCCAGGCCCACGACAAATTGCACTGCCACCGATACCCGCGCCAAGAGTTCGGGATTAGGAAACTGAAAATTCTTTAGGAACAGAACAAAGCTGTTCATGGCGGTGGCATCGGTGATGTTGTCCCAAACACCCCAGACCAAAAAGGCGCCGATCGTCGTGCGCATCGCCAGCAAGCCAAAATCGCCGTATCGACCCAATGCCTGCAGCAGCAACCAGTCCCGCATACGAACCCCTTCACCGAACCTTGAGTAAATCCCTATCCGTAACGCGACCCAAATGGCTCGACGTGTGGCCGGAATGATACGACATCCGGACAAACTCTTTGAAATCGTGGGAATTTCCAAGTTGCGGCATCGCTTGTCGAATTTGTAACGCCGAGATTAAGCTTTGCAAAGTGGCCACGCCGAGCGTCACGCGCGGCGATAATCATGGGCAGTCCTTCGAATGGAATCCGACAATGAAACCGGTTTATAGCGTACTAGTCCTTTCGCTCCTCGCCGGCTGTGCGGGCACCCCCTCCAACTCGACATCCGCGGATTCCGCTGCGCCCGCTTCAACCGTCGCCACCAAGCCAGCCACGACGGATTCACAAGGCGGGAAATCAGTCGTGTTGGACAACAGTGTCAGCTGCCAATACGAGCCTTCGACGGGAACGCGCCTCCGTAAGAAGGTCTGCATGACGGCTGAAGAACGAAAGGAGCGAGCCGATGCGGATCGGGAAGCAGTCGAACAAGGTCGCCAACGCTCGCGCGCGACCAGCAAGGCCAATCCCTAGCCAGTGACGGGTGGGACAGAGGGATCCGGTTAGAGGGATCAGGTTAGAGGGATCAGGTTAGAAGCATCAGTTCAAGACAGAGCCATCGACATAGAACCATTGGCCCTTCTCTTTATAGAAGCGGCTTCTTTCATGGAGCCTGGCGGCTGAGCCACCGCCGATGCGGAAGCGCGCGATGAACTCGACTTCAGCGACGTCGGCAGCGCCTTCTCGGGCTGAGACAATCTTTAGACCCAACCATTTTTGCTGAGCCTCCATCGGCACGGACGCTGGTCGCGTACTAGCGTGCCAGGTTTTCAACAGATAGGCCTCGTTGCGAATCACGAACGCGCTGTACCGCGATCGCATCAACGCTTCCGCAGTGGGCGCCGGCTCGCCGCTGTGCCAGCGCCCACAGCATTCGCTCATCGATTTGCCGGCACCGCAGGGACACACGGTGTCCGCTGCGGTCGGCTTTGAACTCACTTGGCTTTGCGGAAGCGGAACAGGAATTGATCGGTGTGGCGGCGCACCGTCGCATCAAACACTGGCTTGCTGCGATCGTCGGTTGGATTCGCCAACACATCGCTCTTATCGACGTATTGCAGTCCCGCCGCTTTAGCTGCGGCCAAGACCACAGCAGGATCGACGCGATGAATGGTTTGACCTGTCGTGGTCGGCGCGCCTGCGGACGCAGCATGATCCATCGCGATGAACGTGCCGCCCGGCTTCAACACGCGAGCGATTTCCGAGTAGGTCTTCTGCACGTTTCCAAGCACGCCCGCCTCTGCGTTGCGGGGCGTGAAGTAAACCTCGTGAGGACCCAGAATCCAGAGCACCTTATCGACGGAGCCGTCAGCGGCTTGCAGCTTGTCGAACGCGGTGACCGTGATGGTGGCGTTCTTCAGTCGGCCCGCATCGGTGCGAGCCTTGAAGGCTGCGTCGCCGTAATTGAACTGCGATGGATATTGAATGATCAACCTGCCCGATGCCCCGAGCGCAACCGACAAGATGTCGCTGTACCAGCCGCGACCGGCTTCCAATTCCAGCACTGTATCGCCGGGCCTGATCTGAGCGAACGCCAAAACTTCTGCCGGCTTCCGCGCGGCATCGTCGGCTTTGTCGGCCGCGGGACGTCCGGCGTCCGCGAGCACAGTCGAATAGTCGGCTACCGACAATGGAACGGGGCCACTTTGCGAGCTAGCGGCACAACCCGCCAGTACAGCCGCCACAATGACTGCGGTGGAACTCGCGCGAGCGACGCGCATAAAAGAAGCGATCATAGGATTCTCCAAAGTTATCGCCAAAATGCAATTGCGACCGTCAGATTGGACCATCGCAAAGCGCCACGAGCGGACGCCACCCCGGACCGCAGGATAAACATCCTCCCGCGCTATTGCCACATTAGGTTTGCACAACGTCGTCGTAATCGTCCGTTACGTACGCATTGGAATGCACCCGACAAGCAGCGGTGGGACCGCTATCGGGGACGCGGCGTGGCGGACTCACTAGCAAACTTCGATAACACTAACTTGGCAGGGAGCGCTCGTTATCTCTGCATCTTGGTGCAGAGAAATATCGCATGCGATGGAGGCCATTTTTCGGACCTTACCCCATCAAGCTGGCTCATCCTGAGCCAGCGAGCCGCACCACTACCGCAACGTATTGATGTGGGCGACAACATCCGCGATGGCCTGGGCATTCGGTAACGTCATCGCTGCGGTTCGCATCGGACCACCGTAAAGATCACTGGTTTCGACTCCGCGAAGGCCATCGCGAAAATTATTCAGCTGCGTGACCAGGTACCAATCGCTTCGCTTGGCGAGTGCCGGCGTGTGCAAGGCCTGGTTCCCGCGCCCATTGGCCCCATGACATGCCGCGCAGGTTGCGTACATCTTGGCGCCTCGAGCCGGATCACCCGCAACCGTCACCACCGGCGGCTTCTCCTTGAAGGTTGCAATCGTGGCGGCAATCTTGTCCAGAGAATCGGCTTGCAATGCCAACGCGACCGTCCGCATCTCGCCACCACTCACGTCCTTCGGATGCGCGCCGCGTGCGCTCGATCGGAACAGTTCAAGCTGTCGCTTCAAATACCAAGGCTCCAGTCCCGACAGCTTGGGCGCCCTCACTCCTAAGTTGCCGTTCGTATTCGTGCCGTGGCATAGAATGCAAGTCGCTAAGTCGTCGGCAGCGACGGCCGATGCCGCCATCATCAACAACGATGCCAAGAAGCCAAAGCGGATCACGTGTTGGCCTCGCGTACGCGCTGATCGATATCCGCGATAGCATGAAATGCCGACTGCACTGCGCCTTCTTGCCAACTAGGAAGGTGACTCATTTGATCGCCCACCAAGTAATGATGACCGGCCGGCGACTGCAACCTATCGAACCATTGTGCCCGCAACGATTCATTCCACGCGGCCGCACACCCGAGCATGTGATTGATGCGATGCCACGCAACGCTCACGCCATGCTCAACGAAATTCGAGTATCCGGGATGCAGCTTCTCGCCTTGTTGTTTGGCTAGCGCCGCTCTTTGGTCCGGCGACAGCGCGGCGAATTTGTCGCCAGCCGCACCGGCAAACGTGTACGCGCCCAAAATCACACCCTTTTGTTTGTGGATACCGTTCGAGGGATACCACATCTGCGAAATATCCTGCATGGTCCAGGAGATGCCCCCGTAAATGCCTTCCCGCTCCCAGAACCTTTCCTTGGCTTGGAACGCGAGCTTGAAATATTTGCCGCGCGGGACCGCGGTCAATCCCGCCGCATACTCGTTCGGGAAGTTATGGTCGATGCCCGCCAACAACTGCATCGGAATACTGTTGATACAAAAATCAGCCAGCGATTCTTGCTCGCGCCCTTTACGGCGATACACGACGCGAACACCTTTCTCGGTCAGGTTGAGCGTTTCGACGCGCGCGCCGATCTGCACGTACTTACCGATTTTTTTCATGAAGGCATCCACAATCTTGTCCATACCGCCGACTGGCACGAGCATGACGGGCTGTTGATCCTCGGACTCCCCATAAGCCATGCCGCTTAGGATGCGCGAATTAAAGAGCTGCTTCATCGCATCGGGCCCTGCGAAACCGGCGGATGTCGTTCGTTTCGACCGCGCGGCTTTGAGGTTGATATCGAGCCGGCCGAACTGTCGCAGGTACTCGAGCACTGCCTTGTAGTCGGCGGCCGTCAACTGCTCGTCGAGCATTTCCGGCTTGATGCTCTTGGTCCCGAGTTCGGCGACGAAGGAACGGGTTTCGTTGACGTATTCCCGATTGCGCAGTCGCTTGCCTCCGAACAACGCATCGTCCTGCACCCACGCGTCTCGATTCAAATTGACGAAGGGTTCGAGTTCGACATTCAATTCGCGCCAGTAGCCGAGCAGCGCTAAATGCTCGCCAGGAATACGCGAGGCGCCAGCGTTGAAATACAGATGCGGTTCGCGATCGAAGTTGCACACCTGCCGATGGCCTACTTCGTCGATGACGTCGCCGCCGCGCACCGTCCACACTCGCCCACCCACTCTCTCGGACGCCTCGAGAACCTGAACGTCGTAGCCGCGACGCGTTAATTCATAGGCGGAAACGAGCCCGGCGATGCAGGCGCCCAGAATCAGAACGGATTTACGAATGCCCTTGGGCAGTGGCGCGATGTCGGGCGGCTGAGCGAGCGCCACGGTTGGCAACGCGCCAAGTCCCAGCGCGGCTTGATACGCGGCCGTCGATCCACCGATCACCCCGACGAGGTGCAGGAATCGACGACGTGAGAGACTCATCTCATCGTTTGCGGACATAGCAATCCACGGCGAACAACGAATCCGCGATCATACACCGCAGACGCTGAACACAGCAGTCGAAGCCGAAGCGATTCGAAACTCGGAAAAAGCAATCCCTCTCTCCCGCAGGAGAGAGGGATGCTTGGGGGGCTAGAAGTTCAAACTAGAACTTCGCATTGAGTGCCAACTCAATCTGGCGTCCGCGTGCATTACCAACACCCGTGTAATAGCCGTTACGAACTTGAGCCGGCATCGGATCTCGATCCGTGACATTGAGCGCCGACAAGCGCGCACTCATATCGTCGAACCAAGGCAGTTGCAGGCTGTAGTGGAAATCGATGTCGTAGTAATCGTGCGGCTCGATCCCGTACGTGGAGTACGGGTAAGTCGTGGGACGGCCACGATCATCGATGACTCCCTTCGTATAGTTCACCTGAACGCGGAAATTATGATCACTGATGCGATAGTTGCTGTAAAAGTTGCCGCGCAGTTCCGACGAGAAATCGCCGGAGCGTTCCAAATTGGCAAAGCCCAAGCGGTCGCCGCCGGTGTCGAAGGACACGCCATTCACGGAGTAACCTTCGACCTCGTACTTCGTCACACGGGTTGCTTTGACACCCACCGCTATCTCGCCCGCCAAAGCCGGTTGCGAATAGTCGAGGCCCAATTCAATACCCGATGTGCGGACGCCGGGTCCGTTCGTCTGATAGACGAGGATTTGGCTGACGTTGTTCAACGTCGTGCCCGGGCCGCAAGGCGCGTTCAGAACCGCGAAGGCAATCAATCCAGCATTGCAGTTAACGACCGCGTTGAAGTTATTGCCCGTCGGCGCAATGTTGTTCAACACAGTGGTCACGGACGTGAGGACGATCTGGTCGTCGATGTCGAAGTCGAAGTAGTCGAGCGTCGCGCTAAAGCGGCTGCCCTCCGCGAACGCCTCGCCGTTGAACAGCACGCCGAAGTTCTTCACGACAGCCTTTTCCGGACCCGTGCCCGGTACATTGGAGTTCAAGGTCGGGAAGAACGTCGTGAATCGACTGATGTACGCGGTACCCGGCGTTTGTGTCGTGTCGGTGATGTTGGACGGCGGTGCGGCGTAATTGGTGCTGTACGATCCGCGGAACGCCAACCAGTCGAGCGCCTGCCACTTCACTGCGCCTTTGTACACGGTGCCGTCGAAGCCGCCGTAGTCTTCATGACGCAAAGCTAGCTGCGCATCGATGCTATCGATGATCGGCAAGCGTAATTCGCCGAACACAGATGTCACTTCTTGCAGCGACTTGGCCGCTTGGAATCGTCCGGTTGCCCAGAAAGGTCCCGGCGCGCCACTGCTGCAGCCGCGCTGTCCCGGTTGCTGACCCGCATAAGGGCACGGTTGCGTGGCAAGGTCGAAGACTTCGCGCTCAGCGAGCGTGGAAGTGCGATCCGATACCGACCGGTATTGACCGCCCAATGCCCACGCAATATCGCCACCCGGCAAAGCGATGGCCGCCGGCAGATTTCCTGAGAACAACGCATCGACATTGATGTCCAGGCTGCGCGTTTCGCTAGTCACATCCGGTTGCAACCACTTCAACAAGTCACGCGAGTTTTCGAAGCTCGCACCGCCATAGCTTGGATTCGCGCCGCCGTTCACTGCGCTATGCGAGAAAGAACTTGCGAAGGGGTTGAACCACTGGCACCCGTTCGTACCTGGTGCTGTCGCGCTTTGGATGCCGGCCGTGGCGTCGTAGGTTGCCGCGGTGGTGTAGTCGGTCAGTGTGTTGTCGACTGCTCCGCAGCCTGGGCCGCCATATCCGCGCAGTGCGTTCTGCAAACGCGACACCACGATGTCGCGTCGAGTGAGCTTGGTACGTGTCATGCCGCCGCTGACGCCGTAGTTGTAGCTGATGCCTTGCAACCAAGAGGTGAAGTCGCCTTCGACCGAAGCGCTAAAGCCCCAACGATCCGTGAGCCGGGACTCGTAACGCGCTCCGCCTTGGTACAAAGGATTGCCGTTCAACGCAAAGGGCTCCCAAAAGACACCCGTGTAGATCGAACCGCTTGCAGGCACCGCGGTGCCAGGCAAATTGCGGGCGTAGAACTCGCCAACGAATGGGTTTTGGACGCCATTGACGCTGATTGGGATTTGAAACTCGCAGAGGAATGACGAGAAGGCGCAAACACCAAGCGCGCCCGCTGCACCTCGGCGCGTCGGATCCGGCGGAATCGTCGGCGCGGCCCATGTTTCCGGCACTTCGGTTCTCGAATAGCCCAGCTCGAAGCGACCGTTCATGTTATCGGAGACCGTAAAATCGCCGGATGCGAAGACGCGAATATTCTCTGTCTCGTCGACAAAGTTGAACAACGGCGTGTAGTAGTAGTAACACTCCGCCGTACCGTTGGGTTGCACACCGCCGACGGCAGTACAACTCGTCGGCGTGTAATCATTCACGCGTGTGCCGATACCTGTCGGTACGTAATAGCTCGCGGGTTGCGACGAGAACGCAAGATACTGAGTAGGGTTCAGCTCGAACGAGCTTGTGCCGTAATCGCGCTTCGTGAAATTCAAGCGACCTTGATGAACGTATTGTGCAGACACCAAAATATTGTTGCCGCCTGAGCCGAAGCCCCACACAAAGCCGACGTCGGTTTCGCCATCCGAGCCTTGGATGAATTTATGTTGTCCGGAGAGTTCGAGACCCTCGAAGTTTCGACGCGTCACGAAATTGATGACACCGCCGACGGCCCCGGCGCCGTAGGTCACGCCCGCGCCGTCCTCGAGAACTTCGACGCGGCCGATTGCATTAGTCGGAATGAAACTGACGTCGCCGCTCGTCCGATGGCCATTGAGCAACGTCAGGGTTCGCGCCGCGCCCAAGCCTCTTAGATTGACGGTTACCGAACCTGCGGCCGTACCTGCTAGATCGACATTGGGTTCGCCAAGCGCTTCCGTCGAGCTGGTCAAAGAACGCGTGAACTCGATAATGTTCGGCGCACCCTGCGCTTCGAGCTCTTCGGCCGTAAACACTTCCACGGCCACGGCAGCGTCTTCGCGAGCGCCTTTAATAAGTGAACCGGTCACGACGACTTCTTCCAGTTGTGACGTCGCCGGCCGAGGAGTCTCCTGGGCGAGTACAGCCGACTGTGCAGCGGCGGTAAGAATGACCAAAATTGACGCGCGTAGCGCGCCGCTTGATTGCGATTTCATAAACCCCCTTCCTTTTTGTGGCTGCCGAATGGCAGCGCTTATGCGAACAAAGGGGATTCTATAAAAAGGCCGACCGGCCGGTTTGTATTGACTTGCTGTCTGACAAATGAATTAACAAAGAAAAATCGAGACTTAGGCCGCTCGCCCCTGCTGGCGCGCGATTAGAAACTCCTGATGACTCTTTAAAGTCACCAAAATGCTCTCTTCCATGCGTCGGTTTGGGTCGGCTGCGCGATAGAACGCCATCATTGGGAGTGCCAAGACCCAGTTGACAGTGAGACCTCGCAGTTCGTCGTCGGGCTCCAGACCGGCCTGCCGAATGAGGATGCCCACACACTGGGCATAGTCGCGAGCAATCTCGGCCATGATCGGATGCATCGCATCCGCGAGTTGAGGATCACTGCGCGAACCATTGCGGACCTCATGGATGGCTGTGTCCTCGGGTCGCTGCACCAGCGCCCAGTGAACATCGATGACTGCTCGAAAACGCGGCAAGCCCAATTCGAATTTTTCAAGTTCCGCGTGCATTTCCGCCATTTCCTTTTCCCATGCAAAACGCACGGCGGCGACCATCAGATCCACTTTGGTGGGATAGTGATGCACCATCGCGCCGCGGCTAAGGCCGGCGGCCTCGGCCACCACATGAGTTGTCGTGGCGCCATAGCCGAGTCGAAAGAGACAATCGATCGTTGCTTCCATCAGCCCACGCTGCGTTTGCGCGGTGCGCTCAGCATTCGTGCGGCGGCCCTGTAGTAGCTCGGTCGATTCCACTAAGGGCTTCGTTGGATTTGAAGAACTCATCGAATGCTTAGTCTCGCTGATGCGCGCGTTGCGAAGCTGGATCACTCTCTCCAGTTCAAGGCGGGCTAATTGCCTTGTCTGGGTAACCTTAGCAGAGCCGGCGCATAAAATTATGCAAACGCCACGGCTCAATGTGCCATTCAGCAGGTCGAAGCACCAAGGCGGATGAATGTTTTTCAGATCTACTTTCTCGCACCCAATCGAGCCAGCATCGCAGAAAGATCTTCGGGGCTTATGTAGAAATGCTCGCAGACACGCCCCCACAACATGGGCGTCGGTACATTGCGGTCGCCTCGCTCCTTCTGCGTTTCGTGCAACACCCAGAGCACCACGCGCTCTTTCCGGGTGAGCCCGTCGCGGACATCCGGCAGATTGGGAAGCCGATCATCGTTCATAGTTTAGTGCGTGGCGATGCGCTGGTGACGCATGAAACGAAAACAGACGATCGATGCAACAATTGCCAACACTGTGCTCACCCAAGCCGCAACATTCATTGCTTGCGTGAAGGAAGTGCGCGCCACGAGCAGCACATTGTCGCGAGCGTGGTCGCCGAGAGTTTCCGCAGCCGCGACCGCGGCGCCAAGCGTTTCACGAGCGTTGTCGAGAGTCGCTCCAGTTAGACCCGCGAGATCGGCATCGGACATCTGTGTTCGATAGACGGCGCTGACCACACTGCCCAAGACTGCGACACCAAGCGCCGCGCCGAATTCAAAGCTGGTTTCCGAAATACCCGAGGCTGCACCGGCTCGCTCCGGAGGAACGTCCGACATCACAAGATCCGTAGTCAGCGTTCCCATCGGCGCGAGTCCCGAGCAGAACAGGACGATGCCGACGATCGCGATCCAAAGTTCTCCATCTACGTTGATCTGCGTGAGGATCGCGTAGCCGATGGCAGTGAGCGCAAATCCCCAAGTCAGCACCGTGCCCGGCAGAAACCGCTTCACCATGATCGGCGCCAGAAATGCGCCGATCATGAATATGATCCCGCAAGGAACCAGCCAAATGCCGGCTTCAAGCGGCCCCATGCCACGCACGAGCTGTAGGTATTGCGTCACGAACAAAAACGATCCGAAAGCCGCAAAAATACCGATGATGTTGACGCAGAGCGCGGCGGTAAATATCGGCCGCTGAAACAAACGAAGATCGATCATCGGATCGGACAGCCCTCGTTGCCGACGCACGAATAGCGTTCCGATGACGAGACTCGCGGACACGGACACAAGCGCCAGCGTTTCCGGCCCGTACACAGCAATGTGCTTGGCACCGTAAGTCATCGACAACACGGCTGCCGTCGCCAGCATCGCGCTTTGGACATCCATCTTGCCGGCATTCGGATCGCGATATTCCGGCAACAGAAGCGGCGCGAGAATCAGCAGCAACGCCATCAACGGCACTGCAATCAAAAACACAGAGCCCCACCAGAATTGTTCGAGCAGAATGCCGCCTACGATAGGACCGACCACGCTGCCGGCTGAAAAGCATCCCACCCAGATGCCGATCGCCGTGGTGCGTTCGCCCGCGTCGAGAAACATATTGCGAATCAACGAGAGCGTCGAAGGTGCGAGGGTTGCGGCAGCAATGCCGAGGATGGCGCGCGCCGCGATCAGCATCTCCGCTGTCGTCGCAAACGCGGCGAGCACGGACGCAGCGCCGAACGCGACGGCGCCGATCATCAGCAACTTGCGCCGTCCGATCCGGTCACCCAGGGTCCCCATCGTGATCAAGAATCCCGCCAACAGGAATCCGTAAATATCGACGATCCACAGCAACTGCGTCGAGGTCGGTTGCAATTCCGCGGTGAGATGCGGGATCGCCAAATTCAAGACGTTCAGGTCCATCGAATACAGCAGGCAGGGCACGGCAATGACGGCGAGACCTAGCCATTCTTTACGGGTGGCTTTGGGAAGCGCGCCAGATTGATCGGAGACATTCATACTTAAAGCTTCGTGATTCGGGACTCGGGACTCGGGACTCGGGACTCGGGACTCGGGACTCGGGATCTAGAGTAGCGCGATCGCGCTCTTGTCTGGCTAACGACTAACCCCTAGCGACTAACCTGCGCGTAGCGCCCGTGATTCGTGGGAAGAATTTAGCCAAAGAATTATTGTGTCAAGGTTCGTTCCTACGTGTCCCGAGTCTCGATTCACCAGTCACCAATTACGAGTCACATCAACTTCAGATCATGACAACGTCGCGACTCGATTCGCTCCATCGCCAGCCAGGTCGCTGCGCATCTATCTGCACGCCGCCTACCCACCGAAGCGGCGGAGCGAACGATTGCCAATCACGCGTCCCTATAAGCACTGCGCGACCCGCGTCGGTAATCGTTCGCTCCGGCGCGAATGGAGCATTAGGAGGCGAAGGAGACCGCTCCAATACCGGATCGATTACACGAAGCATATTTTCGACAATGTGTAGAAGGCCGAGATCCCCCAGCCATGGCAACGGCTCGCGATCCGTCTTCATAAGGTGAAACACTTCATTCAACGTGGCGCCTCGGTCGGCGACGATCTCCAGCACCAACTGTTCGGTCAGCGTGAGTCCGTTCTTAGTCGATGGAAGTTCGCGAAGATGTCGATAAATTGCGGGGCTCAGCAGCGGCAACGCAGGCGTGCCCGTCTTCGCGAGCTTGGCCAATGCCACAGGGGTCTTAGCGGCCAGTGCCGTCCAAGCATCCCGCCCCAATATGAGTTGCTCAGTTGTCACTGGCTTTCGCTGTGCCCAGAGCAATCGAAGCGCCTCCGCCGGCAATTGCCCGAGGCCAATAAAGCGCTCGCCGCCTGGGAACTCATTGATCGCGATCAACTCAAGCATCAGCGGACGTGCCGACTGCGCGTAGTGCGCAAGCACACGCACGAGGACAAGTTGATCCCAGCTGTCGTGCTCCATCCAAAGGACCACTCGTTGATAATCGCTTGCCGATCGATCCAACTTCTCCTCGCTTGCCTCAAGCGATTTGAGTTCGCGTTCGTAGACGAGACCACCGCGAGCCGTTGGAAACGCGTCGACTAAAAAACGCGCCATCAATTGATGTCGATCCGGCCCCATTGCCACGGGACCCGCGCAATAGGGAATCGAATGCTCCAGGAAGTCGCCGGCGAACCCGCCCTCCTGAAGCGTTTGACGAATATCGGAGCCGCATCGGATGTGGAGCGTCTTGAGATTGGCGTCCAAGGAATCTCGCCGATCCAGCGCGACTCGCTGCTTGTCCATCGCCTCGACATGAGACTTAAGCGCGGCCCAGTTTCGAAATCGCAGCTCACGCGCGATGGTCAATTGCGCGTCCGCGAGCTTGATCGAGGCGTCGGGTTCGTTGCAAGATGGACGCGTCGTAGCGATCCGCTGCCGCGCGGCGTCATCACCGGCTTTCACTGCACGCAGTAAATCTTTAGCGCGGTTTTTCTGCTGTTCGATATTAATGCGGAACGCGGAAAGCGGCCGCTCAGTACGGTCTGTCATAGCAATCCCCTTTCAATTGCTCGCGTCCGCATCGAGTAGAAAAGGGATGGAAATAAAATCCCGAGATAGAGTCGTGGGCGCTGCCCTTTCCGCGGACGTGGAAGCTTCGACCGAGCGAAGCCATTGTGCGGGCCGTGACGAGGCTCGTCAACGACCCGTCTTATTGCGACGCGATTACCGCGCTGAAATGGGCGGTGCTTGCAGCGTGCTTAGGTCCGCCGTCATGAGATGTCCGGTCATTTGCGCGAACACCGCCACTTGCTTTACGAAAAGATCGGCGTCGAACCGATCCAGGCGCGATGCCGTAGACCAATAGGCATCTAGATCTCCCATCAGCGCAAAGGTTGGCAACCCCGCTCGACGGCCCCAGCCCGCCAAGCCTCGCCAACCACCCTGCGACTTGCCTGCGACGCCGGGTCGATCGACGTTGCGAACGTAGGTATTGGGAAGCTGATGTTCTTTGACGGCGGCAATCGATAGGTCGACCAGCCGCTGATTGTTCGTCACCCAAACTCGAATATCGTCGGCCTGACCGGTGGGCGTGTATTTCTCGCCGTTCTCGAAATACTCGCGCTCGCCGAGGTGCTCAAGACCCAGCACGGCTTTGACTTTGGTCCTTGCTTCCGGATGCTTGTGAAACCAATCGCGCTCTTCGAATGCGCGCTCCATGCCGGGCATATAGTGACGATTGTCGACAAAGAACAGCAACGTGCGGGGCCGCTGTTCTCTCGGAATCTTCGCGAAGTACTTCACGGCCGCTAACAATCCGAACGGGCCATCATCTTGCGAGATTGACGGGCCGTCGCTGTGCGTCGTGATCTGGACCTGCTCGTCCTGCGGCGTGCCGTAATGCTTACCGGGTAAGTACGCGATGGTTTGCCAGGTTTCCACGGGTGTCACAGTCGCGACCAATTTTATTTTCGCTGGAGCGCCGCGCTTAGCGTCCGCGACAACGACCTTACCTACTTCGCGATCGACAAACACGGTCGGCGCGTCGTGAATTGCCGGCACCCCGAACGTGTAGTAACCCTTGAGGCGTTCGAAGTTCGCGTCGAACACAAAAATAATTCCAGCGGCCTTACCCGGTATTGCGACTTGTTCGATGAAGGGACGCAACTGCGGGCCCATGTTGTTCATGCGAATGTTGTTTTGATGTTGCGCTTCCGCCGAGATGGCCGGCGCTCGTCCCGAAGGCGATGTGCCAGATGGTGATGTGTAGTACTCGTAGTCGTCGATCGGCACGACGGCTTTCTTCGTCTCGAATACGACAATCTTGCCGGCGATGTCCTTTGGCGGATTCGCGGGATCGTAATAAATCATCGTTGCGCTTTTACCGCTCGGCCCTGTCGACCCCGAGTTCGCGCCATAGTTGGCTACGCGAACATCTTTGCCGTTCGACGTCAACGACCACTGACTATTGTCCGGCCAATTGCTGGTCGACCAATAGTCATAGGTCCAGCGGTTGCGAGTGATGTCGACGGCGCCGTACTCACGCAACTTGTCCTCGACGAAGGTCATGTACTTCTGCCACGAGGGATTGCCCGACAACGCGGGTCCGTGCTGATCCTTGTAGCGATGCCAGTCGGTCGCTTCTTTCGCGGTGACGACAAACGCCGGATTGATTTTAGTCAGTGCCGCGTTCTGCGGGTCGGCCGCAAGGAGGGCGAACGAAACGAGACTCAACAAAATGGCGGCGCCACATTTAACGGTAGGCATCTTCGAATCCCCTGCTTGCGATTGCGACTTTGCCATCGCCGTATTTATTTAACGAGGCGTAAAGACTTATCGACCGCGGGATTCCTGCTCTTCCTTGCGCGCGCCCGCCAAAATACCCGGCAATGCGTAGTTCCCTTCATGACAGGCATATTCGAAGATGTTGCCTTCGGCGGCCGTCATAACCATTTCGGCGTTCCAAACCGTGGAATAAATCTCCGGATCGTTTACTGAAAATTCGTAGGTGATCTCCGCCTGCGAAGTTCGAGTAAAGCGCTCCGTAACTTTTGCATTCGTCGAGACGTAAAAGGATTGACTAAAATTTGTGCGCAGCCGCTCGCCGTGATTGAAATTCGTAGTCTCGACGACCAGCGTATCGCCTTCCCAACGACCGACGGAATCGCCCATGTAAGGCCGAACACCTGTCGGCAGCGGCTTGCCGTTCAATCGAACGATGCGCGCATCGTGATTCATCTCGACCAAAATCATGACTGCATCGGCTGTTTGCACGATTTGATAGTGGTTGTTGTACAGCACGTTGATCATCGGCGGTCCGCCCGTCGAGCCGAAGCCGACAATGCATCGCTCTGCCATGGGCCGCGATTCGGGACCGTCGAAATTATTGCGCACGAATGCGAGTTGCGCGTCGAATGTCTTCTTGCCGATTGCCGTGTACGGCAATTGTCCGTTCTCGGAATTCACGAGCCACGTGGTGCGGTACTGACCCTTTACTTTGGCAAGTCGCTCGCCTGCGTCGACATAATAGGAATTGTAGCCGCCGACATCGGCGCCTTTCGGGGGCGCCGGCGCATTGGGATCGCTCGGCTCTAAGCTCCTTGCCTCAGCGGCCGCTCGACGACTTTCGAGCCGCTTCGCGTCTTCAGCGGAAACCGTATTCGTCTTGAATTCCGGTGAACGCAATAATGTCGTGAGACTGACATTGGTCCACACGCCTTGCAGATCGGGTTTGCCGTCCGCGGTGCGAGGAGGTTTGTAAGGGTTATTGCTGGCGCTTTCGGCCGCGCTGGCCGTATTGGCCGCGCCGACATTGAGCGCGACACAAAGCAACACACTCGCTTGAATGCGATTCATAGTTCCCCCGGTTCAATCAAACTGGAATCTTCGATCTACGCGTCGATCTCGCCCCAAATTGCTCTCGTCAGCGTAGCACCGCAAGCGCCTTAACAAAATGAATCAAAGTACCGGTCGATAGCCCGGCTATTTAGGGCCGACCACGCCCAGTTTAATCAGGCTCTTTGCCGTCGCCACAACGGCATCCTCCCAAGTCCGGGGACACCAGCCGAGCACGCGTTGCGCCTTAGCGCTCGTTGCATTGCGGGCCTTGCCGAGCAACGGCACTAGATCGCGCAGCTGTATATTGAACAGCGCGACAAACTTGACGATGAAGTTCGGCATCTTTCGAGTGGGCACCTGCTGACCTTCAGGGCCCAAACGCGCTCTCAATACCTGGGCAATGGCGAGCATCGACACGGCGTTACCTTGCGTGGCGATGAATCGCTCTCCTTTGGCTTCCGGCGCCGTCATGGCCCGCAGGTGTAAATCCGCAACGTCGCGAACATCGACGACTCCGAACCAAAGATCCGGACAAGCCGGCAGGCTGCCGTTGAGCAACCGCTTGATCAAATCCAATGAGGGGGAATAGTCAGGCCCGAGCGCCGGGCCGAAAATGCCGGAGGGATTCACAACTGCGAGCTCAAGCGGTTGCTCCTCTTGTCGCATGAAATCCCAGGCCGCTCGCTCCGCCAGCGTCTTCGATTTCACATACGCGCTCATGTCGCTGCCTTCGACATTCGTCCAATTCGTTTCATCGAACGGCTCGGTGCGCAATGGATGACCGTAGTAGATAGCTCCACACGTGGATGTGAACACGACTCGCTTTACGTTCGCATCGCGGGCGGCGCGTAGCACTCGAAGCACTCCGTCCACAGCGGGACGAATGACTTCTTCTTCGTTCTTGGTTGCCGTCAGGGGCGACGCGACATGCATGACGTAGTCGCATCCTGAGCAGGCATCCGACCAGCCGGCATCCTTGAGCAGATCCGCAACGCAAAAAGTCAATTTGTCGCCTTGCGCACCGGCTTGCTTGAGCATCGCTCGCACTGCGAGTGCTTTATCGAGTGAACGTACCGTCGTCCGGACCGTGTATCCTGCGTTCAACAACTGCAGCAGCACATGACTCCCGACAAAGCCGGAGCCGCCGGTGACCAACACTGTCGCGGACGCAGTCATATCAACAATCGCTCCCACATCAGTCGTTCCTCAGGATGAGGATTCTCGGCGATAGCACTCGTTCGATCGAACACCATCGTTGCTCGACGCTCAGTTGAATAGACCGGCCATTGCGGCAAGCCTGCATGATTCGGGTTGCCATTGCGAGCAAAGGCCACCCAAGCCTGACTCATCTGACGACTGAGCGCGCGCTCAGTCGTCAGATGAGTCAGGTCAGCGCTTGGCCTGGGATGCGCGAAGGCGAATGGAATCTCCATCGAATGGCCGGACTTGATCGCCACCGGTGGATTGCCGCCCAGCTGTGCGCCTTCGTAGGCAAACTGATATAGATAAACCGGCGCGCCGCGTTGCTCGGCTTTTCGTTGCGCCACACGAATGGTCGTATAGCCGTACATTTGCGCAGTCGAGATGGCAAAGAATAGATCGGTGGCCGATGCATTCGGCCGCGTCTTGCGATACACCTCGACGATCTGATCGGTCTGTTGACCCAGCAGCGGCTGCAATCGCGCTTTCAGATTTGCGGGGTCCAGTGCGTAAAGCTCTGCTGAGCCCGTGAAGAAGAAGCGCGTCTCTTCTTTATTGGAACCCATCAACAGCGGCACATCCCTCGATATCTTGGGCGCCAGAGGATCGAACGGCTGCTCGGGCAATTCGCGGCTGATGACCGGTGAGAAGGGTCGCTGCGCCGTGCTGCCACCCGATCCAGGCGTGCCCGCTC
>Ga0193752_1000845_pt1 | contig 27429 bp, 27 predicted proteins | sample H1c1metaG_FD_144924 | JGI IMG/M metagenome (GOLD analysis project Ga0193752, IMG submission 144924) | Soil microbial communities from a riparian zone of the East river system, Colorado, United States - H1c1 | ecosystem: Environmental > Terrestrial > Soil > Riparian zone | place: USA: East River...
CTACAGCTGATGAACCGGAGCTACACCCGCGAATGGTACATGGCTAAGGTTGACCGGATCAGGGAACTGCTTCCTGGTTGCGGACTGAGTTCAGACATTATCGCAGGCTTCTGCTCCGAAACCGAAGAAGACCATCGGCAAACGCTCGAATTGATGGAGTACTCAGGGTTCGACTTTGGTTATATGTATTTCTATAGTGAGCGGCCAGGCACCCTCGCCGCAAGAAGATACCCGGACGATGTTCCGGAAGCGGAGAAAAAAAGACGGCTCGATGAGATCGTGGCGCTTCAACGGGATCTTTCAGCCCGAAGCAATGCGATGGACATAGGCAAAACTTTTGAGGTGCTGATAGAAGGCAATTCAAAAAAAGCGGATACAGAATGGATGGGCAGGACAAGCGAAAATAAAGTAGTTGTATTCCCCAAGACAGGCGGATGCGACAAAGGGGATTATGTTTCGGTGCTGGTCAGGGACTACACAAGCGGAACTTTATTAGGCGAGATCACAGACTAACAGACAAGACATGGAGATTCAAAGTATAAAGAACAGATTTGCAATTATAGGCAACTCACCTGCGCTGAATTTTGCCTTGCAGGTAGCAGAACAGGTTTCCAACACCGATTTGACGGTGCTGATCTTTGGAGAAAGCGGTGTTGGTAAAGAAGTTTTTTCACAGATCATTCATTCCCTTTCGGGAAGAAAACACAATCCCTTCATTGCGGTAAACTGCGGCGCGATTCCGGAGGGCACGATCGACTCTGAATTATTCGGACACGAAAAAGGTTCATTCACCGGCGCCGTAGACAGCAGGAAGGGTTATTTTGAAACGGTAACCGGCGGCACCATATTTCTTGATGAGATCGGGGAAATGCCGCTGGGCACGCAGGCCAGGCTGCTGCGGGTACTCGAAACCGGTGAATTCATCAGGGTTGGTTCTTCAAAGGTGCAGAAAACCGATGTGCGCGTAATCGCGGCCTCCAACAAGGACCTGCTTGACCTCAACCAGCAGGGAAAATTCAGGGAAGACCTTTATTACAGGCTCAGCACGGTGCCCATAAGAATACCTGCACTTCGCGAAAGGCAGGAAGACATTGTCATCCTGTTCAGGAAGTTCGCTGCCGACTTTGCTGAAAAATATAAAACTGCCCCGGTACAGCTGGATGAAGAAGCGCGAAACATGCTGATCAATTACCGCTGGCCTGGCAATGTGCGCGAGCTGAAAAATATTGCCGAACAGGTCTCGGTGCTTTCGACCGAAAAAGTAATCACTTCCAGAGAACTTCGCCGCTTTCTGCCCGATCGGGACTACAACCGTTTGCCAGTCCTTGCGAACAACGGCAATGGTACTTCTACCGGAGATTTTTCGAATGAACGCGAGATCCTGTACAAGCTTTTTTTCGACATGAAGAAAGATGTGAACGAGCTGAAGAAAATGTTTGTCGAGATCCTTCAGAACCCATCCGTTGCTGCACAGCATCCATCATTCATGAACGAGCTGAAGGATTTTCAGCCGCAGGAAACATTACACCAGGGACCGATGCAGTCCTCTCCTCCTCCACAGGTGTTCTATCATCATAATGATGAGATACATCAGCATGAGGACGTGGAAGAATCACTCAACATAATGGACAAGGAAAAGGAACTGATTGAGAAAGCCCTTAAAAAACACAGGGGCAAAAGAAAAGATGCTTCTTCAGATCTGGGAATCAGCGAAAGGACATTATACAGAAAACTCAAAGAATACGACATCAAAGAATGAAACGAATACGAGTCATCTATTTTATAGCGATCACCTCAATGGTTTCGCTCCTCACAACAGGATGTTATTCATTCAAGGACGTGAGCATTCCTCCTGAAGTAAAAACGGTGAGGGTGAACTATATCGAGAACAGGGCGCCTTATGTCAATCCTCAATTGAGTCCTCAGCTGACCGAGCGCCTGCGCCAGAAAATAAACAATCAGACGAGGCTGACACTGATACAGGGCGACAATGCAGACTACGAAATCAACGCTGTGATCAGGGGATACAATGTCACTACGGCTGCTATCTCCGAACAGCAGGCGGCCACCAACAGGCTCGTAGTCACTGTTCATATTAAATTTGAAAACAGGCTGGACGAGAAAGCAAATTTTGAAGCAGATATATCCCGTAATTTCGACTTCAACGCAAACAGCAGTATTCAACAGGCCGAATCTCAACAGGGAGAGGACATTCTAAAAAACGTTTCAGACGAAATCTTCAACAGGATTTTTTCGAACTGGTAAATCATCATGCAACCAGCGCTTAACTCAATAATCAGACTGTTCTTTCAGAAAGAAAGTCTTGCCGAGGTAGACGGGGAAGAGGTCAGGGCAATGGTGTCAAAATATCCCTCCGTCAACGCCCTGCATGTGATCAATGCAATAAAGTCCGGCAGAGCCGCCGATGGAAAACCAACAGAGGAACAGGTGACTGCCGGTTTGTATGTGAACAATCACCTCTGGCTCTACAAGCTGCTTGAGCAAATAGATACACCTGCTGCTCGCCCGGAAAACGCATTTCCCACATTTTCAAATCCAGAATCAACCCTATCCGCAGATCCGGTTGGCACTGAGGAGTCGACGGACGCTCCGGAAACAGAAATACAGGCAAAGCAAGAAGTTTCAACGGAAACGGGGGCGGAAAAAGAAAAGGACGCTACAGAGGAGCTCCCCATCACCTTTCAGTCTTACCATACTATTGATTACTTCGCATCCCAGGGCATCCGGCTTAGGCAGGAAGACCTGTCAAAGGATAAATTCGGTCAGCAGCTGAAAAGTTTTACCGATTGGTTGCGAAGCATGAAAAAACTGCCGCCAAACGATGAGGGCCGTGGCCTCGTCAATGGCCTGGACGACTCAGGGCAGAAGCATGTGATCCAGCACGCTGCACACTCGGTAGAAGGCAAAGAAATCGTCACCGAAGCCATGGCCGATGTGTGGGCCAAACAGGGAAACCACGAAAAGGCGCGGGTGCTCTACGAGAAATTAAGTTTGCAAAATCCCTCCAAAAGCGCTTATTTTGCAGCCAAAATTGAACAACTAAAGTAGTGTGATATGGTGATCCTTTTCCTTATTCTTATGGTGGTTTTAAGTGTTCTGATCGGATTTTTTATCCTGGTCCAGAACCCCAAGGGCGGCGGACTGGCAGGAAATATCGCTGGTTTTTCCACCCAGTTTATGGGTGTTAAGCAAACCACTGATGTGCTTGAAAAAGGAACATGGATCGTGGCTGTGCTGATTGCTGTGCTCAGCATTGTTTCCCCTGTTTTCATCGCCGGCAAATCTTCTGGAGGAAGAGAACCCAACCTCAGGCCAAACTCATCAACAACGGCGCCTTTGACCCCTACGCCCACTTTACCACAACCCGCACCCGCCCCATCGAAATAAACTGATCATGATATTCACAGAAACCCTGCATAACCCGCAGGGTTTTTCGTTTATTTTACAAATCATTCTTCTTTATGATCAAGAAGTCGCTGCTCGGTTTGATTTTCGCTGGTTTTATTGTCACGGCCATAGTCGGGAGATTCTTCTTTCCAAATACCCCTTTCTCTGAAAAAGCAAAGTATCTCTATGTCCCTACCGGTCATGCCACCAGGGAGGAAGTTATGAGAACGATTGAAAAAGAAGAGCTGCTCAGGAATCCAAAATCCTTTGACCTGCTGGCCGGCCAGATGGATGTATGGAAAAAGATCGCACCCGGAAAATACGAGATCAGAAAAGGCATGGGGCTTTTCGACGTGGCCAGAACGCTGCGCAATCGAAAACAGGTTCCGGTAAACCTGGTGATCACCAAGCTGCGGACCAGGGAAAACCTTGCAGGTCTGATCGGAAGCAAATTCGAAACCGACTCCGCCTCCGTATTGCAGTTCCTCAACAACCCAGATACATTAAAAAAATACGACCTCGATACCAACACGGTAATAACTTCCATTTTTCCCAATACCTAAACCTATCTCTGGACCACACCAGTGAGCGGGATATACAAAAAACTGATCGCTGAATACCGAAGGGTCTGGAATGATTCCAGGAAAGCCAAGGCAGAAGCCCTGGGTCTGAATCCAACGACAACCTATATTTTGTCTTCAATCATTGAAGAGGAAACAAATTATCCTTCGGAGAAGGGACTGATGGCAAGTGTGTACCTTAACCGGCTGGCAAGGAATATCAATCTCGGTGCCGACCCCACGGTGAAATTCGCCCTCCGGAATTTTTCACTGACACGTATATACGAAAAACATTTGCTCACTCCATCACCATACAATACCTACCGGTACAAGGGTCTTCCTCCCGGGCCGATCTGCACCCCAACTTTGGGTACGATAGATTCAGTATTGAATGCCCCGAAGACCGACTATCTTTTCTTCGTGGCCAAAAAGGACTTCAGCCAGCGGCACGTTTTTACATCCAGCTATCAGGAGCACCTGAAATACGCACGTGAGTATCAGCAAGCCCTCAATCAACTTCAGATACGAAAACAAAAGGGAGCCAAAGAGGAATTTTGAGATGAACAAAATTGAAAGCTTCATATTGAATATGGCCCCCGTGCGTTTTCTTACTTCGCGGAGCAAACACTGGCGTCCACCCGGCTTCGATGGAGTATCGCTTTATGATGTCGCCATCTTCTTTATCAGCCAGGTTAACAAGGTTGGATTGAACGACAGGGCTGCATCCATCTCTTTTAATTTTCTCATGGCCATACCGGCCGGCACTATATTTATTTGTACGCTGATTCCGTACATGCCCATCTCCAGGGAAGTAACCATCGAATTGCTCGACCTCACCAAAACCATTGCTCCTGATGAAAACACCTACGGTGTGGTGGCAAATTTCCTGAATGACTTCCTGAATACGCCGCGATCGGGACTATTGTCTTTTGGATTCCTATTGGCGGTTTTCTACGCATCTAACGCAGTACTGGGCATCATGAGGTCGTTCAACCGCTCACTACATAATTACAAGGACCGTGGTTTCCTGAGAGACCGATGGACGGCCATTAAGCTGACAACTGTGCTGATACTCTTGATTATGGTGACGATCGTGTTGCTGGTTACGCAGGGTACCATGTTCCGGTACCTCATGGACCTGATGCAGATCACCGACCCCGTTGTCCGTCAGCTGATCTTTTCTACAAAATGGCTGATCATCGTGCTGCTGATCTTGTATTCCATCGGCATCCTCTATAAATATGCCCCGGCCATCTCGAAAAGATGGAAACTGACCTCTCCCGGTGCGATATTTGCAACTTTCCTCGTGGTGATATCCACTTTCCTGTTTTCATTTTATGTGAACAATTTTGGTTCATATAATAAGATCTACGGTTCGATAGGCACCATATTAATCCTGATGTTCCTCATTTATATCACTTCGCTGATATTGCTGATTGGATATGAACTAAATATATGCATCCATTCGTTAAAGGCCGTATCCGAAGAAAGAGAGCACGAGGAAAAGGATAAAACATAAATGCAATACCATGAAAAAATTCTTCAAGATCACCGGCATCACCCTGCTGGTTCTTCTGATCGTGTTGTTTACTCTGCCATTTCTTTTTAAAGGCAAGATCATTTCCATAATTAAAGTTGAGATCAACAAGAACATCAATGCGAAAGTGGAATTCCAGGATGTGGACATCTCGCTGATCAGAAAATTTCCCCGGGTATCAGTTGCCATCGAAGAATTACAGGTTACCGGAAATGGCCTCTTCGTCGACGACACGCTGATCGCCGCAAAAAATATTGACATCTCACTGAACCTGATGAGTGTGATCAAAGGTGACAAGATGACCATCTATTCCGTTGAGGTCAATAGTCCGAGGATCCATGCACTGGTAGCAAAGAATGGCTCAGCCAACTGGGATATAGTAAAAGAAGACAGCACAGCAAAAACCACCGGTGAAGAAAAACCGATGAACCTGGAACTAAAACGGTACGCGATCAATGACGGTTATATTCTGTATTATGATTCAGCAGGCAACATGAGCTCTGAGATCTTCGGCCTGCAGCATGAAGGAAGCGGGGATTTCATAGCTGATAATTTTACCCTGTCCACCAGGACTTCGACAGACGCGGTCAATTTTACCTATGGGCCCATTCCCTACCTGGTGAATACAAAAACCATCGTGGATGCGGACATCGAAGTAAATAACAAAACCTCCACCTATACTTTCAAAAATGGCGAGGTAGCGTTAAACGAACTGAAGGTCACCTCTGATGGTTTCTTTCAGCTCGTCAACGACAGCACTTATAAAATGGACATTCGGTTCAACGCTCCTTCTACGGACTTTAAAAATATTCTATCCCTGATCCCGGTAGTGTACCAGAAGGATTTCGCCAAGGTGAAAACATCCGGGAAGGCCATATTCAATGGTTCGGTAAAGGGCACGATGGCCGGAAACCAGCTACCCGCCTATCACGTGAATCTTGAAGTGGCCAATGGGTTCTTTCAGTATCCTGATCTGCCCGCACCTGTAAAAAATATTAATCTTGCTCTGAAGGTCGACAACCCAGATGGCGTCACCGATCATACCGTGGTAGATCTTTCCCGGGCACACTTCGAAATGGAAAATGATCCCTTCGATCTGCGGCTGCTTTTGAAGACACCGGTCAGCAACATGTGGATCGATGCTGCGGCAAAAGGAAAACTCGACCTTGCGGGAATTACCCGGATGGTCAAGCTCGATCCAGGCACTTCACTTCGGGGATTACTGAATGCCGACATTGCCCTGAAGGGCTTTGTGGAAGCAGTGCAGAAAAAGGAGTTTGACAAGTTCACCGCGCTGGGCTCATTGCGACTGGACAAGTTTTTTTACAAGTCGAAAGACTATCCCGATGGTGTGGAGCTTGCCAGGTTGCTGATGACCTTCAATCCGAAAAATGTGACACTGAACGAGGCTTCGGGCAAATATCTGAACACCGCTTTCGATGCAAATGGTTCGGTTAATAACCTGCTTGGCTATGCGTTGAAGAATCAGGCACTGGATGGCGTGCTGAATGTAAAAGCAGACCGTGTCGACGTCAATAAGTGGATGGGCACAACCGATTCCAGCGCCACCGACACCGCCTCTGCCGGCCCCTTTATTGTGCCGGCAAACCTTGACATGCTGGTCAATGCGATGGCTGGCGAAGTTAAATACGACAACCTGCTGATCCGAGACCTCACAGGTTCTTTGCAACTGAAGAACGAAACTGTAAAACTCGATAATATTAAAGGAAACGCATTAGATGGCAGGATCGCGATCAGCGGATCTTACTCCACCAGAATAAACAAGAAGAAACCTGCCATTGCCCTGCAGTATGATGTGGAGGAACTGGACATTCAGAAAACCTTTCTTGCCTTCAACACGGTGCAGAAACTGATGCCAATTGCAAAATTCCTGGGCGGAAAAATGAGTTCGCGGTTAAGCATGACCGGTAATCTGGGTGGCGACATGATGCCTGACCTCACTACACTCACCGGCAACGGCACATTGTTGCTGATTGAAGGTGTGCTGCAAAAATTCAAACCACTGGAACAACTGGGTGATCGGCTGAACATCAATGAACTCAGGGACCTCACCCTCAGGGAGGTCAGGGAAAAATTCGAATTCAATCAGGGGAAGATCTTTGTCAATCCATTCAAAATAAAAGTGAAGGACATAGAAATGGAAATTGGTGGCATGCACGGCATCGACCAGTCGCTCGACTACACCATCAACCTGAAGATGCCGCGCGCTTTGATCGGCACCAAGGGCAACCAGGTAGTCAATGACCTCATCAGTAAGGCCAATGCGAAGGGTGTTCCGGTGAAACTCGGCGAAACGATCAACCTCAATGTGAAAATGCTCGGAACGATCACCACTCCCGATATCCGGTTCGACCTCAAAGAAACTGCCGGATCGGTGACCGATCAACTGAAGGACCAGGCCAAGGAATTTGTGAAGGCCAGGATCGACAGTACCACGAAAGCCGTCAATGACACCCTGCAATCTTTAAAAAAGGAGGCCGTCAAAGAGGCCTCCGAAACCCTGAAGAAACAGCTCTTCGCCAAAAAAGACTCAACCGGTGTTTCCGACACGTCAAAAAACAAGCCCCAGAAACCCGAAGACAGGCTTAAAAATGCGGGCAAAGGCCTGATAGAGAACGTCAATCCATTCAAGAAGAAAAAGTAAACTGATCAACCTTTTAGCCTATTTTTGCCACCTTTAAAATTTTGATTACGAAATACTGTTTATGGATAATCTGATCTATTTGGTTCCGCTGATGGGAGCCATAGGCTTGCTTTACACATTCATAAAATTCAACTGGGTATCAAAACAGGATGCCGGCAACGACCGGATGAAGGAAATCAGTACCTATATCGCTGAAGGAGCGATGGCTTTCTTAAAAGCCGAATGGAAAATCCTTACCTATTTCGTTGTGATCGCTGCCGTTTTGCTGGCTTTTATGGGTACCAGAAACGCTAACTCACACCCCGCAATCGCACTGGCTTTTATTATTGGCGCCTTTTTTAGCGCCCTGGCAGGGTACATCGGTATGCGAATCGCTACCAAGGCAAATGTGCGTACCGCTCAGGCAGCGCGGACCAGTCTTAGTAAAGCACTGTCTGTGTCATTTACCGGGGGTTCCGTGATGGGATTGGGTGTTGCTGGCTTGGCCGTGCTTGGACTTGGCGGTTTATTTATTATACTGAAAATGATCTTCGCCCCACACGCGGAAGTAGACTCTTTCGAAATGGTCAGGACCATAGAGGTACTGACGGGCTTTTCCCTTGGCGCGGAGTCTATTGCCCTCTTTGCCCGTGTGGGCGGAGGAATTTATACAAAGGCAGCCGACGTTGGCGCCGACCTCGTGGGTAAGGTTGAAGCAGGCATACCCGAAGATGATCCCAGGAATCCTGCAACCATTGCCGACAACGTGGGCGATAATGTTGGGGATGTGGCCGGAATGGGAGCCGACCTTTTTGGATCCTATGTGGCCACCGTTCTTGCTACCATGGTACTTGGACAGGAAACAAGATCTGTAGATGCCTTTGGTGGCCTCGCTCCCATACTGCTGCCCATGATGATCGCGGGTGTGGGGATTCTGTTTTCGATCGTTGGTACATTATTCGTACGAATCAGTGATACTGCAGGCATCAGCACCAGTGTGGTGCAGAGGGCACTGAACATGGGTAACTGGGGTTCCATTATTCTCACCGCCCTGGCCTGCGCCGGCCTTGTTTATTTTATACTTCCCGAAACGATGATACTCCGCGACATTGAATTTACCAGGGGCGGTGTCCTCGGCGCGATTGCCGTTGGTCTGGCCGTTGGGACTTTGATGAGCATCATCACTGAGTATTTTACTGCCATAGGAAAGAGACCGGTTTCCAGTATCGTCCGGCAGTCGGCCACAGGGCATGCAACAAACGTGATCGGTGGACTGGCAGTTGGAATGGAAAGCACCTTCCTGCCCATTCTAGTCCTTGCTGCCGGTATCTGGGGAGCTTTTGAATGTGCGGGACTTTATGGTGTCGCCATCGCCGCAGCTGGGATGATGGCCACGACTGCCATGCAGCTGGCCATCGATGCATTCGGACCGATTGCCGACAATGCAGGCGGCATCGCCGAGATGAGCGAACTGCCAAAAGAAGTAAGAGAGAAAACAGACGTCCTCGACGCCGTTGGAAATACTACCGCTGCTACCGGTAAAGGATTCGCGATCGCTTCCGCCGCGCTTACCGCCCTTGCATTATTCGCCGCCTATGTTGGTGTGATCAACCACAACGGTTTTGCGCTGGAAGGCATCGACATCTATAAAGCTAAAGTACTGGCCAGCCTCTTTGTAGGCGGCATGATCCCATTCATCTTTTCATCCCTGGCCATCAGGGCTGTTGGTGAAGCGGCAATGAGCATGGTAGAGGAAGTGCGAAGACAATTCAAAACCATCCCGGGGATCATGGAAGGTACGGGCAAACCAGAGTACGACAAATGCGTCGCGATCTCTACCCAGGCTTCTATTAAAAAAATGATGCTGCCAGGTGCCATCGCTATAATGTCGCCCCTGATCATTGGCTTTCTTCTTGGTCCGGAAGCCCTTGGTGGTTTTCTGGCCGGGGCTACCGTTTGCGGTGTGCTGATGGGAATGTTCCAGAACAATGCCGGCGGCGCCTGGGACAATGCAAAAAAATCATTTGAGAAAGGCGTTGAGATCAATGGCCAGTTATATAAAAAAGGAAGTGATCCACATAAGGCAGCAGTAACGGGCGATACCGTAGGAGATCCTTTCAAGGACACTTCCGGACCTTCGATGAATATCCTGATCAAACTCATGTCCATTGTTTCCCTCGTCATTGCCCCCACGCTCGCCAGTCTCTTTGCCGACGGGCAACAGGTTGTGGTGCGCAAGGAACAAGTAAAAAAAGAAGTCAATATTAAACCTGTAGCTCCCATAAAAGCAGTGACCTTGAAATAAACAGGACAGAACAATCACTCCATAATAATGTTATTGTTGATCCCGCCTTTCGGCGGGATTTTTCTTTACTGATGCAACGGAACCCGATTTTAAGAAATCATTTACGAAATATATCGTAAATTTCTTTCTTTAAAACAAGGATATGTCAACTGTCAAATACATCAAGCCTACCGAAAGTGAACTGGAGATCCTCCAGGTTTTATGGAGCCGTCGCATGGCCAGTGTAAGAGAGGTTCATGAAGAATTATCAAAAACAAAAGAAGCGGGTTACACTACAACACTCAAACTCATGCAGATCATGAATGAGAAAGGACTTGTGATCCGTGATGATTCATTTAAAACCCATATTTATCAGCCTGCCGTCAGCAGGGAAAAGACCCAGAAACACCTGCTGGGCAAAATGATCAATACCTTGTTTGGTGGGTCTACAACAGAACTCGTTATCCAGGCATTGGGAAATCACAAAGCCTCCCCCGATGAACTCGAAGAAATACAGAAGATATTGACAGAAATGAAAAATCAATAGGATGTTTCAATTTTACCAATCTGCTTTTGCCAAAGCATTGGGATGGGCGCTGATCGACAGCCTTTGGCAAATGGGATTGGTCTGGCTTATGTGTTTGCTTGTTACTGGCAATGGCCGCAAAGGCAGTGCCGCCGGGCGTTTCAGGGTCGCTCTTATTTTTCTTTTTTCTGGCTCTTTCTTATTTTTCCTCCAACTGGCACTAAATCTGGACGCAGGTGATCACGCATCCTGGGTGCTGGTTTTCAGTTCATATCTTAGTAGCACCTTGCCGGCAAATGCGGAATCGTTTGCAGAGAACCTGATGCCGTTGTTGTCGCTTGCCTACCTCGTGCTTTTCTCCTTTCAGGCTATTCGTTTCCTGTACCCGGCAATCAAGGGCAGACCGATGGCTTTCTTGTCAAATAATGATTTTACAGAAATACTGTCGATGGTGGAGCAAGTCGCTTCGAGATTTGGCATCAGCAAAAAGGTTGCGTTGCGGATCTCCGACAGGGTTTTTTCTCCGTTCACCCGTGGAGTCATCAGGCCATTGATTTTTCTGCCATTGAGTATCGTTACTCATTTGAACAAGCCCGAACTCGAAACCATTCTGGCTCATGAAATTTTTCACATCAGGAGGAATGATTTTCTGACCAATACCTTTCTGATTATTTGTGATACCATTTTCTTCTTTAATCCATTTGCCAGGATATTGATCAACACCTGTAAGAAAGAGCGGGAGCACGCCTGTGACGACCTGGTGCTGGCTGCGGGTTACGAACGCCGTATCTATGCCCAGGCCTTGTTGCAGTTGGGTAAGTACAGCGCCGGACGGCATTTTTATCCGATGGCCGCAATTGCGGCTACCGGCCACAGTAGTCAGTTATTGTTACAACGGATCAACAGGATCTTCCAGAGGAAGCCCGTGCGCGATAACATGGTCAGGCCCGCAGGATTGTTTTTGATTTGGGTTGGACTGACGCTGATCTGCCTGTCAGTTCCCAGTGCTGAAAAGGAAAATGCCGTTTCGGCTAATGCGGAGCGAACAGCTTATCGGTTTATGGCGCTGGAGAAACAAGTGACGGAAACTGCTCATGTGCAGCCATTTCCCACGGCGGTTTTCACGAGGGACAAAGCTGCCGCAAAGGAAAGCACCGGAACCGTAAAATCTCCTGTGAAGGCCTTGTCCGGTTTGAAAGCAAAGCCGCGGTATGCTGTGTCTGAACCAACCGTTCCAGTGATGGTAAGGCCCCAGCCGGAACCACCTGTGCCTCCTTCCCCGCCAACGGTTTTATATGTTAAGAAAAGCGTGAAGGTTCCCGAATTCACGATACGGTTTTCAACTCCTGATAATCAAAAGCAGCCAGCTTCCGCCATGTCAAAGCCCTATGTCCCTTCTTCTTCCTTTTATTATCCCGATTACAGCGACAAAGGTTCCGGGAAATCGAAAAGGATTATCCATCTATAATTGATTGTTTCACGCAAAGAAGGCTTCACGCAAAGGCGCAATTGCAATTATCTTCTAATTGCGATCAGTTCAGCGCAAAGACGCGCAAGAAAAGACAGGCTTTCCCTGCCGGCAGGCAGGCTTCGCGCCTTCGCGTCTACTTTGCGTGAAACGTTCTTCGCCTTTGCGTGAAATACCGCCCTGCCTCGCAGTTGGGGCAATTTTGTGTAATCGGTTAATGCGAATTTGTTACCAAATGGATCATTAAACTCTACACAGAGCCCAGTCACAATTTCAAAGGGTTCGGCCAAAAATTCCACACCTCTTTGTTTTAACTCTCCATAGGCTTGCCGCACGTTGTCCACGGTAAACAGAATAGCAGGTCTCACCTGATCTGCTTGACGCAGACGATCGCTGCTTCATTTTCGCCAACTTTAAAAGCCACCATACCACGGTCAGCGAAGTCGAATTTGACGTCCAGGCCCAGTTTGTTTCTATAAAATTCTTTGGCGGCTTCGAGGTTGTCCGCGGGTAAAAAGAAATTGTCGTAGTCGAGAATAACACTCATAAATAATCCGATTTTTCTATAGCAGGTAGCCCTGCTGGTTTGGTTATTTTTCCCAAAATTTAGTCCGACATGCCGACAATGTCCCTGAACTGACAACAGGAATGGCAAGCAATCAGGAAAAATTCAATGTCAATTCTCCCGTCAAATTAAAATTAGTGGAGGAAGAACCGACTCGGGGGTTCTTGTCTCCAACCCTCAAGTTCCAGGTTCAGGATCCAGGGCCGGCCCCATACAAAACAACCAGTCGAGTACGGATAGGTCCGGTACGAACCCGTGCCGGTCTTCAAAGACCTGTGGATATCTATCCCGGGCAACCGGCCCGGGCTGGCCGGGCACAAAACGGAAGCGCAGATCCCGCTGACCCGTTCCTGCGGTTTTGATAAAATCTTCACTGATAGAAGCCGTGGTGGAAATAGCCAATTTGTCACAAACCCATCGGTGGCAATTCAGATCCCAGTCTTTTAACCAGGTCACTTTTTGCTGAAACAGTTTTTCCAGGTCGTCACGGAAATGGCCAAACCAGGGAGATCTGTTGTACGCCGACACCAGGGTCTTGAAATGATTGGCCTGCCAGGCTTCGAAGGCCGACACTCGTATATCTCTTACCAGGCCCTTCCTTCGCCTGCCACCTTCAATTGGAATACTCAGCAGGATCGTTCCGTTTGCGCCCAAAATACGGCATCTATTGAAATAACAACTTGTTGGGAGATCGACATATTGGTCGAAAATACAATGACTGTATGTACTTAAATTTAAATAGAAAGATATTGGAGCAAAGTACTGTAAATCAGAAATTAAGATCATCTGGGGTCATTTTTTGATGATTTTGTTTAACGTTGACAGAACTACTCAGAAAAGCGTAGAAAATCAAGCGAAAAATCATCTACTTTAATAATAGTAGACATGAGTTAATAGATTGATTATCGATCGATTAAAGCCAATAATTTATTGCTAAATATATTGGCTGCTAATATCGACCATGCGAGCCTTCCTTTAGCCTGTTTTGGCCAAATATTTTAGTCAAGCCAAAATGGTAAAATTAAGCTGGTATGCCCGGTCAAAAAAACTTATCATCCCCTTTCCTTTACATTTGGACCATGAAAAAATTTGCCCTCTTCATTTTTGGTTGTTATACACTGGCTGCCTGTACCAAACCCCAGGACCTCGAGTTTATCGATGTGTCGAATGTGAGAATGATCAGTATGGGATTCAAGGAGTCACTGGTGGGAGTCGATGTCAGGTTCTACAACCCGAACAACCAGCAGGTGAAACTGAAAGATGTGGAAGTGAGGATTGCTGCCAATTCGACTTATCTGGGAGATACAAAAATGGACTCAGTGGTAATGGTTCCCAGGAAAGACACCTTCTCTGTTCCCCTGGTATTGAAGGTCAATACGCTCACTACGATATCCCGGTTGATTCAGACTTTGTCGGACAGCACGGTTGCCATTAAAGTGGATGGAAGCGTGAAAATGGGTAAGGCGGGGATCTTCGTCAACTATCCTATCCACTACGAGAAAATGCAGACGATTTCTGATTTAAATCTTTGATTCCTCCCGGAATCAAAATCAAAAATTAAAAATTAAAAATCAAAAATGCTTCTGTGGAAGCTCCGGGGGAGTTGGCCGGCAGAATTCTATCTTAACAGTAAAAATTAAGGGTACAAATGCTTTTCACCATCTTATCTAGCCTGCCCTCAACCCAAGGGATAACTATTGGCTGAGTCCCACCCACCGGCCGGGAGGAATAACCGAGATTAGCATTTTTAATTTTTAATTTTTGATTTTTAATTTCCCTCTGGGCTTTAGTACTGAAAGAAAACCTCCGTGGCCCCATAACCATAGGCGGGATGATACCTGTTGATAAAGGAATTGATGTCCTTTCTCAACCTAAGAATCTCGTGGATCTCATCACGAAGCTTGCCGGTGCCCAGACCATGGATCACAATCATTGACGGCTGATGGTGCGCCACCGCCAGGTCCAGGTATTTTTCCAGAGTCTGGAGTTGAAGGGAAAGTTTTTCGAAATTGCCGAGTGCATCAGGGTCGGGAGAAAGCTTCTCGATATGCAGATCCAGTTCGTATTTGGATGGTTCGAGATGTTGCCTGGCCTGATTTGCGGGGTAAACCTTGTATCCCGCCTTCGAAAGAGAAGTCAATTCCATCTGCTCCTCTTCTAACTTGTCGGGATAGGTTTCAAGCAAACGATAGGAAAAAGTAGCCTGGCCATGTTTGCGGATCTCCTGTATTTTGGAGAAGACTGATTTTGGTCGGAGTTTCAGCACGGTTTCAAAAGATAACATCTTCTGCTTGTCGGCAGGTGTAAGACTGAAGACGACATGAAAGGCCGGACTGTCATTCACATTTTCAAAGGGGATGTCGTGAATATAAAAATCCTGATAAGGCAGGATCTGGTTGGAAAACTCAAAGCCCGACCCCCTTACATAATCCAGCGAGTATTCAAAGCGGTAAGCATGGGCCGTTCTGTTCACCAGGTGAATCTTTAACTCATCCACCACTTCATCGCCGAAATCATCGGTGGTCATAACCGGAATAAATGTAAGCCAGATGCCTGTCTCTGTTTTATCGGTAACGGTCTTCTTTTCCCTGGGAACATCATCGATGTATTGTTTTGGCTTCGTCTTCTGAACGGCCTCCTCCTTTAGCTGTTTCGCGAAACGTTTGAAGTAAGGAAAATCTAGCTGGTCGATGTAGGCAGGGAACTTCACTCCCCTGACGTCCACCATCACCATCTTGTCGTTGATGATATCTACCACCTCAGCTTCTTCGTCAGAATGTTTGACAACAACCTGGTCTCCAACCTGGAATTTCATGAGGCAAAGATACAAAGTAAGAGAAAGAGAAAGAGGAAGAGGAAGAGGAGAGGAAGAAGGCATAGCAAAGATGGCACTTCTTGATTCTTACTCTCTTCCTCTTTCTTCGCCCGCCGACTTGTCCGCCGCACCTTTAGCGTAGGCGGAAGTCATATGAAAGCGTTGATCTTCTCTTGTTCTTTCTCTTTCTGTTTCTGTTTCTCTTTCTGTTTCTGTTTCTGTTTCTCTTTCTGTTTCTGTTTCTGTTTCTCACCTCCCTAAAGGTGGTGCCAGCTTACTTTTCCGATAGCCATAGAGAAAGTAAACCGTTAATCCGATTGCCATCCAGGCAAAGAACCAGGCCCAGGATTTTGCGGGAATTTCTACCAGCAGGTAGGAACAGGACAGTACGCCCATGACGGGGATGAAAGAATATTTACGCAGAAAACTTGCTACCGCAGCAATTGCCCCCAGGAGTATCAAAAGCAGGAAGAGCATCTCCTGGAATTTATCAGCTCCGATGGATCCCAGATCCCTGAGTATCCTCGGATAATGGAAATAGACGAACACCAGGTAAACCAGCGGGATCAGGTACTGCCCGTTGATATAAGGCAGGGTAAATCCTTTGCTGATCTTAGGATCGAGCCTTGGGAGCAGTAGTATGCCTCCAGAAACCAATATAAAGGCGAATAAGGTGCCGATACTGGTCAGATCGCTCACCAGAGCGCTTTGCATGAAGAGCGAAGGAACAGCCACTATTATGCCTGTAATGAGGGTGGAGAAAGAAGGCGTCTTGTATTTGGGGTGGATCCGGGCAAAAATGCCGGGTAGCAGTCCATCCCGGCTCATGCTCATCCATATCCTTGGCTGGCCGAGCTGAAAGACGAGGATGACGCTGGTAGTAGCGATCACCGCGCTGAGTGAAATGATATAAGCTGTCCACTTCTGCCCGGTTCTCTGGAAAACTTCCGCCAGCGGATCAACAACATTCAGAGTGGTGTAGCTCACCATCCCGGTAAGAACAAGTGCGATGAGTATATAAAGAACGGTACAAATCACAAGTGAATAGATCATCCCTCTTGGCAGGTCACGCTGGGGGTTCTTGCATTCCTCGGCTGTTGTACTGATGGCATCAAATCCAATATATGCGAAGAAAACCGCCGATACGCCCTTGAGTACGCCTTCAAAGCCATTGGGCATAAAAGGACTCCAGTTATGTGGTTCTACGGAGCTGAACCCGAGAATGATGACGAAGATGATCACCGCGACTTTGAAGATCACCATCGCGTTGGTGCTCTTCTTGCTCTCCCTCATCCCCAGAAAAGTGATGAAGGTCACCAGGATCACGATGATGCAGGCGGGTATATTCAGGAAGATGTGGGTGCCTCCTATTACCGGTGCATTATTCCACGCATCGTATGCAAACTGAAGAGGTCCATCAAGCGGTTGTCCTTTCGCCAGCATAGTGGAATAATGCACGTAGGCGGAGGCGGCAGTAGATGGGTCGGTAGTCATCCAGGCGGGCATGTGGATGCCGACCTGTTCAAGCAGGTTATTGAAATATCCACTCCACGATATGGCCACTACAATATTGCCAATGGCATATTCAAGGATCAGCGCCCATCCAATGATCCAGGCGACGATCTCACCAAAACTCACATATGCGTAGGTGTAAGCACTCCCGGCAATGGGCACACGGCTGGCAAACTCTGCATAGCAGAGTGCTGAGAAACCACAGGTGACGGCGGTGATCACGAAAAGCAATGATATGCCGGGTCCACCATCGAAGGCCGCCTTACCAATAGTTGAGAATATACCCGCACCCACTATGGCGGCAATGCCCATGAATGTCAGGTCGCGGACGGTGAGTACCTTGTTGAGGTTTTTGTGGTGGTGTTCTGCATCCGTCAGTCCTTCCTCCGCATCTCTGATGATTTTCGCGATAGATTTTTTGCGGAAAAGAGATCTCGACATGCAGCAGATTTTATTCTTAAAAATAAGGGAAAGCTGTTAATGATCGCGTTGGAATAGGAATTCCATCAGGTTGTTTAGGGGAACCTTCTTTTCCTTTGCAACACCTACTTCGGCAAGATGAAGACCAGCTACCTGCATGTATTTCTCCTTGAGCCCATTGGCCCAGGTGTCGACTCCGCAATTCCTGAATATCCCGACCACCCGTTCTACTTTATCCGGCACAGACCCCGATAAGAGTAAACGCAGTTCATCTTTTTGGGCCGGGCTGGCCGTGTCCAGTGCCCTGATCAGCAGGAAAGTCTTTTTATTAGCGATGATGTCTCCCCCCACCTGTTTGCCGAATTTTTCCGGATCACCAAAAGCGTCGAGGTAATCATCCTGGATCTGAAAAGCAATGCCAAGGTTCTTCCCGAATTCATATAAATGTTTCTGATCATCCGGATGGGCTTCGGCAACAATCGCTCCCATCTTCAGACTTGCCGCCAGCAGAACGGAAGTTTTGAGTTCGATCATTTGAATGTAATCTTCAAACTTCACTTCCTGCTGCGATTCAAAATCCATGTCGAGCTGCTGGCCCTCGCAAACCATACGGGCACAGGTGGAAAATTCCCTGAAGATGCCCTGAAGGTGGACGGGGTGAACCCTACTGAGGTAGTCATAGGCCAGCACAAGCATCACATCTCCTGTGAGCAGGGCAGTCGGTTCGCCATACCTGTTATGAAGGGTGGACATGCCCCTTCTAAGCGGCGCCTTGTCCATTATATCATCGTGTATCAGGGAAAAATTGTGGAAAAGTTCAACGGCGGTGGCCACATGAAGAGCGTCTTCCTGAATCTGGCCATAAAGCTCATTGGCCATCAGACAGAGAACCGGTCGAATACGCTTTCCTCCCATGCCCAGGAAATATGCAGCAGGTTCGTAAAGTGTTTTGGGTTCCTGTGGAAAATCAAGGGACGAAAAATGATCCTGGAACCGGCGGGAAACTGCTTCGAAGTCCTGCATCACTTCTTCTTTTTGCCTTTCTTTTTCTTTTTTTCTTCCTGTGCCCTGGCTGGAACAAAAGGTTTGGTGCCGGCTTCCGCAATGGCTGCCACCCACTCGTAGTCGAGTTGTCTCTTGTTCAGATTGGCAGAGATCACCTTGATGCGGATCTTATCTCCCATCCTGAATTTTCGTCCACTCCTTCGGCCTACCAGACTGTAGTCTCCTTCCAGCAAACTGAAGTCGTCAAAATCCGACAGGCTGTTTACGCTCACCAACCCCTCGCATTTGTGCTCGATGGTCTCTACCCAGAATCCGAAACCGGCCACGCCGCTTATTACGCCGTCGAATTCTTCACCGAGGAAATTTCTCATGTACTCCACCTGCTTGTATTTATTCGCAGCCCTTTCAGCATCCATCGCCGCGCGTTCCCTTTCACTACTGTGCTTGCACTGCTGTTCAAGTTTTTTGTTGGGGACTACGTTGTTGTCCAGGCATTGCTGCAGGATGCGGTGTACCTGAACGTCCGGATACCTGCGGATGGGGGATGTGAAATGACAATAATGTTCAAAACCCAATCCATAGTGCCCGATGTTTTCTGTCGTGTAGATCGCCTTGGCCATCGTCCTGATTCCAAGTTGTTCCAGTACGTGCTGCTCCGGTTTACCATGAGCATCCTTCAGCATAAGGTTGAAGGATCTGGCTATTGCTTCGGGAGTCGATGTGTCGAATGTGTGGCCGTATTTTTTTGCGAAGGCAACAAATGGAGAAAGCTTGATCTCATCGGGCGTGTCGTGAACACGGTATGGAAAGGGAATTTCTTTTTTATCCACCTTGAAGCCGCCTACATACTCCGCCACATTCCTGTTGGCCAGCAGCATCATTTCTTCAACCAGCTGGTGCGACTCAGTGCTTTCCTTGATCATAACGCCAATCGGCTTGCCCTTGTCATCAAGCTTAAACCTCACTTCCTGCGAAGAAAAGTTTATCGCTCCTTTCGCAAAACGTTCCTTGCGCAGTTTCTGCGCAAATCCGTTCAATTGTAGTATCTGGTCTTTGTATAGGCCATCACCCTTGTCGATGATTTCCTGTACCTCTTCATAGGTGAAGCGGTGATTGGAATGAATCACGGTTCTGCCCATCCATCGTTTTTTGACAACAGCCTTTGACGTGATCTCGAAGATCGCAGAGAATGTGAGCTTGTCTTCCCTGGGCCTCAATGAACAGAGTTCATTGGATATCCTTTCGGGCAACATCGGCAACACCCTGTCGGGCAGGTAAACTGAGGTAGCGCGGTCATAGGCTTCTGTGTCCAGTGCAGATCCTGGTTCGAGATAATAGCTCACATCTGCTATGTGCACACCTACTTCGTAATTGCCATTGGAGAGCAGCTGAAGCGAAATGGCATCATCGAAATCTTTGGCATCAGCGGGGTCTATCGTTAATGTAAGCAGGTCCCTAAGGTCCTTCCTCCTTTTGATCTCTGATTCGGGAATGGTTTCCGGTATTCTTTCCGATTCTTCTATCACCTCCTCAGGAAAATTCAGCACAAAACCATTTTCGGAGAGGATCTGTTTCATGGCAAAATCACTCTCGTCGTCAGGGGTCATCACTTTGATCACTTCACCGACGGGCTTCTTGTTCTTCTGCCATTCGACGATGCGCACGATGACCTTGTCCTGAGCAGTGGCATTATTGTATTTATCAGGAGGAATAAAGATATCAGGCATGGGCTTGTCTGAATCCGCGATGAAGAAGGCGAAGTTTTCACTGAACTGGAGATGCCCGGGAAATTCAGTCTGTTTTCTTTTGACCACGTCTATCACCTCCCCCTGCTGCCGGTTGCCGCGGGAAAAATCTGACCTGACCATTACCGCTACCGTATCTCCGTGCAGGGCCGACCTGAAGTCGTTTGGCCGCACCATAATGTCTTTGTCGGATCCTTCCACTATAACGAAGCCCATCCCGGAACGGGTGATGTCTAATGTTCCGGTGACCTGGTTTGGCCTGGACTGGTCCGGGTGTTTGGACTTTTTATTCTTTTTTTTCTCAGGCATTGGTTGGTGTGGGTCTGTGGTTAAAACCGGTGATGAATGTAGTAATAAATTCGGTAAAGCGCTGCTCCTGGTTGAAGAGGAACCTGACCTGGATGGGAATCACATAAAATGGAAATTCTGTCAGCAGCTGGTGAAATTTCAGCAGCCTGACCGCATCCTTCTCTGTGGTCAGTATGATCTTATGCGGATGTTCCATCGCGTCGAATCGTTTCTTTATTGTCTTCCAGTCGTCAATCGAAAAAACATGGTGGTCGCCGAACCTTAATTCAGCAGACTGCCGGCAATGCAGGGTCAGGTAATTTTTAAGCGGGCCCGGATTGGCGATGCCCGTTACCAGCAATACTTCGGTGTTGTCGTCCAGGACCCGCTGATCCTTATTTACGATGTGATAAGGAATTCCATATTTGATACTGGTGAAAAAAACCTGCTGTTCTGGTGTTGGTTTTAGCTCCTCAATGATTCCCTGCTTCTCTTCTTCATTCATGTGATCGTTACACTTGGTGACCACAAGCGCATCAGCGCGCTGATAGCTTGAAGCCAGATCCCGCAGGTCACCCGTGGGCATAAACCAGTCCCTGGTAAAGAGTCTGTTCCTATCGGTAAGCAGGATATTCATTCCCGGTTTTACCGAGCGATGCTGAAAGGCGTCATCGAGCAGGATCACCTGGGTGTCCGGGCGGTCATGCAGCAACTGTGGGATGGCTTCCAGCCTTTCCTCGCCCACAGCCACAACCGCTTCAGGAAATTTATTGTAAAACAGCATGGGTTCGTCGCCGATCTCAAGGGCAGTGGTACCGGGTACCGCCAGGGCATAGCCCCTGGTTTTTCTTTTGTATCCCCTGCTGAGCACCGCAAGCTGGTAGCGGCCATTAAGTTTTTGAAGCAGGAATTCAACCATTGGCGACTTACCCGTGCCTCCAGCCGTCAGGTTGCCAATTCCAATCATTGGCAGGTTGAAACTGGCCGAAGTAAAATAACCCTTATCAAACATTTTGTTACGAATCCAGATAATGAGACCGTAAATCAAAGAAAAAGGGAAAAGAATAAGCCTGACTGGCTTTAAGAACGGTGCGTTAAAATTCATAGACACGCAATGGTGAGATGCAAAAGTCCAAAGGTACGTCAAATTCACGGATGTCACCGGCAGGGTCCACGGCATCAAAGAATGAGAATCCAACAGTGCAGCAGTCTTCACGGCATCGTTTGAGAAAGCGGTCATAATATCCTTTCCCATATCCCACCCTGTATCCACGAGTATCAAAAGCAATCAACGGTACAAACACCAGGTCGATTTCTTCAGGATTTATGATCCTGCCTCCTAAGGGTTCAGCAATGCCGTATTGATTTAAAGTCATGCCGCCACCTTCATTAATTTCAACTGCTTCCATGCTATTGTCAGCTGCATCTACCCGGGGCAGGCCGCTGATTATTTCCGGATGCCTGTTTCGTAATATACTTTCACAACTGGCAACATCAAATTCGTTATGACCACTGAGTGATGAATAAGAAAGCAGGACTTTGATTGCAGGCAGATGAAGATGTGAAAACTGCCCGAGGATCTGTAGACTCAATTCCTCCAAAGCTATTTTGTCGAGTTGCTTTCTTTTTTGAAGATAGAGTTTCCTGATCTCCTGCTTCGTCATATGCTGGCGGTTAAATCTTTCCTGAGCCTGTCCGCCTGTTCGACTACAAATGCCCTGTCGGGATTTTTTGTAAACGGAATCGACGCGAGTTTAGGATAACCGCTCCAGCCAACAATCTCCTCGTCATAATCGAGGTAGTCATCATTGAAAATCCACCCAAGTACGGGAATATTTTTTTCCCTGCAGGCCAGGGCCGTCAGCATCGAATGATTGATGCTGCCAAGGACATTGCGGCTTACAAGCACCACCGGAATCTTCAGTCTGATGATCAGGTCCGCGACAAATTCATCTTGGTTCAAAGGCACCAACAGACCTCCCGCGCCTTCAATAACCAGCGGTCTTCCATGCGTATCGGGAACGGATTCAACGATACGTTCAAGCGACACGCGGACCCCCTCCTCACGGGCAGCTATATGCGGAGAACTGGCCTTAAGGAGCCGATAGGTCTCCGGATGAACATGTGCAGAACTTGTCACGAGTTTACGAACAAGATGGCTGTCGGTATTGTCCAGGTTGCCGGCCTGCACGGGTTTCCAGTAATCGGCCCCCAATGCTTCTGTGAGTACCGCTGAGATCAGGGTCTTGCCTATGCCGGTGCTTGTTCCTGTAACAAAAATGGCGCTGGGAATTTCCATAACCTCTACTTGTTTACAAAAATACTGAAGATAGTAGTGCCATAGTTCCTTGAGGTCACGTATTGTGGCGAATCCCTGTAATCATTGCGTGGCGTGTGTTCCAGTACAAACCAGCCCCCCGGATCAAGCATATTTTGCTCCCTTATCCTGACCGGAAGGAGGTCGATGGTTTCAAGGGCATAAGGAGGCCCGGCAAAGATAAAACCGAATTTTTCCTGGCACTGCTGGATAAATTTGAAGACATCAGCTTTTATGATTCTTATGTTTTCCAACTTCAGTTCCTGAGCCGTTTTTTTTATGAAGGCATACATCGCGTTGTCTTTCTCTACGATGGTACATTCTCTTGCACCTCGTGAAATGAGCTCATAAGTGATGCTTCCCGTGCCCCCGAACAGGTCGCACGTGGAAAGTGAACCCAGGTCGAGGTTGTTCTCAATTACATTGAACAATCCTTCTTTGGCAATGTCGGTGGTTGGTCGTGTATAAGGCATCTTCGAAGGAGGATGTATCCTTCTTCCTCCAAGCTCACCACCGATTATACGCATAAGGACATATTCAGCAGGGGTGAGAAATAATGTCCCGGAAACTCCTTCAACAAGGTTTGTGGATCCATGGATTCAGGAAACAGTTCGTACCTGATCTCCGGAAAATATTTCATCAGTTCTGAATACAGGGCCGACTGTGTGTCGATCAATCCCGAGATCAATAGAATAGTAGCGGATGCCGGGATCTCCAGCTGGCGACAGGCCAGCAGCAGGTAATAGGCAACATCCTCCGGTGTCTGATAGGCGAAGGTTTGCAGGAGGAGAAGCCGCCCATTGGTGAAAATGGAAACAATGAATTTGTCATTATAAAAAATGATCCTCAGGTAATTGCCCTCGGCCAATGTCTCTCCGGCCGATGACCTGAGCATCAGGGTATAGAAATGCCAGTACCCGCTGTCTTTGAATTTTTCCTTAAGCAGGAAGTGTATTTTCCTGGAAATCGCATACACATTATGCATCTGCCAGTTTTCAATCTTCTCATCCAATATCAAACCCGTGCTGACATCACCATACACAAATCGGGTGAGTGAATCATGGACCGATACATCATTCAACTCCTGTGGCAACAGGTTACTTTCGGGAAAATTATACAGTACTGTGGCGCGTGAAGCAAAAGACTGGAGATATTCATCCCCCGAAATAATTTCGGCAATGGCATCTTCCACCGTCTTATGGGAAGTGGTATAGATACGGTATTGACGAAGCAATAACAATTCCCTGGGCTCCTCACGAAAGAGAATGAAGTTCAGCGATTGGGTACTGATTTCCACCAGCAACCGCGCGTCTTCCGGAGGTGCTGCCTCTGTTCCTATATTAAATGCCGGATGTACCATACTGTTTCAGGCGGCAATAATACTATAATTTCGCCATTCGAAATTTTAGGGCTAATGGCTTTTGGCGATCCCGCAGACCTCAGACTGGCAATAACCAACAGACAGATCATCAGAACGGCACTGCCGATCAGCCTGGCTATGCTGGTGCCCCAGTTGAACTTCATCACCAACAATGTTTTTCTTGGGCAGCTGGGTGAAACTGAACTTGCCACAGCCGGTATCACCGGCGTATACTATCTCATTTTCGCCAGTATCGGCTATGGTTTGAATAACGGTTTGCAGGCCTTGTTGTCCCGGCGCGCGGGGGAAAACAAAAGAATAGAAATAGGCCGCTTGTTCACCCAGGGTCTCTGGATAGCTCTGACAATAGCCATCCTGGGGATTGTGCTTACCTATACGGCGGCACCCTACGTGCTTAGTCACGCGATCGATTCGAAGGAGCTGCTCGACAAATCGGTGCATTTTCTCAAGATCAGGATCTGGGGTCTGCCTTTTCTTTTTGTATACCAGATGCGCAATGCCCTGCTTGTGGGCATCAATCAAAGCAGGTTTCTTGTTGCGGGCACTCTCGCGGAAACCATTGCTAATATATTCTTCGACTATGGACTGATCTATGGACATTTCGGATTGCCCGAACTTGGTTTCAACGGCGCTGCCATAGCGTCCATCATCGCAGAAGCAACCGGAATGTTCGTTGTCTTCCTGGTTATCCATTTCAAGGGCATTTCGCGGGAATTTCAGTTGTTTGCCAACCAGAGACCCGATCCAAAAAATCTGAAGCTGATCCTTGTACAATCTTCCCCGCTAATCTTTCAGCATGCGATCAGTATCATCAGCTGGCAGTTTTTTTTCATACTGATAGAACATCATGGCCAGATGGACCTTGCCATTTCGAACACGATGAGAAACATTTTTGGTTTCTTCGGCGTCTTCACCTGGGCCTTCGCCGCCACAACAAATACAATGGTAAGTAATGTAATAGGCCAGGGAAAGAAAGAGCTGGTGGTTACTCTGATGGTAAAGATTGTAAGGATCAGCTTGATTTTCGGTCTGATCTTCGCCCTTCTGCTAAATATATTTCCCGTTGCCTTTCTCTCCATTTATGGGCAGGATCAGGCTTTCATTGCCGAGGCAATTCCTGTTCTTCGAATAGTGTCATCAGCATTGATCATGATGCCTTTTGCAACAGTTTGGGTGAATGGCGTTACCGGCACAGGGAATTCGATTGTAAGTCTCATGATCGAAGCCATCGCGATTGTGGTGTATTGTATTTATATCTACCTGGTACTGGAAGTATATAACCTTCCGGTCTATATAGGATGGATGTCGGAATGGATCTACTGGCTGCTTTTATTTGTGAGTTCCTTTTTTTACATCCGCAGTGGCAGATGGAAAAACAAAGTCATTTAGTCCAGTTCTTCCAGCATCTCTTTGCCGAGCTGCCGTATCCTTGGATCATCTGAAGTGGAAGTGGGCAAACTCAGCATGGTGTTGATCATCTCCCTGGCTTTTGCGTATTGTTCTTTCTTGCCATAGACTCTGGCCAGTTCGAGGTAATTGATGAGAAATCCGGGATTGATCTGTTTGCTTTTTTCATAGTAGCGCTGCGCGTCTTCGAGAGAAGCTGCAGGAAGTTCGCCGTAAACCATTTTCATCAGGAATTTTTCAACCGGGTTGAGGTCGCTCACTTCGTATTGCCATTTGCCCAGGATGTGATAGGCCTTATAATTTTTGGGATCAAGCCTGATGGCTTTTTCTGCATAAGTCTTTATTTCCTTGCCGGCCCTTACCTTTTCTTCTCCTGATGAGATCAACGCGATCCGGCCCATGGCCAGGGCCATTGCCAGATTTGCTGCGGAACTATTGGGATCTGTTTTTAACGCGAGCTGCGCATAGTGACGACCAGAAAGAAAATAATTTTTCTGGTCCGTCTTGTTAGAGAGTCTTTTGCCAATCAGGCTGTAGAGTTCACTGGTTCTGCAGAGCGCGTGCAAGTTGTTGGGTTGGATTTCCAGGGCTTCCCGGTACTTGCTGAGCGCTTCCGGGTCGTGAAACAATTTTTCTTCCCTTTGCGCCTGGTGCAATATTGTTGCCAGATCCTGGGCGGGCATCATTCCGGGAATGAAAACCATCAGGGACAGGCTGGCTATGACCATGCATTTATTCATTGAACCTTCTGTTCATGGTGATCCCCAGTTTGCCCTGGAATTGTTTTATCGGAACTTCAAGTTTATGAATCGATAAATTGATCTCTGTAATGAATGGATACTGGTGCTTGATCTTAAGTATCATGCTCTCGGCCACTTTTTCGAGAAGACCGGTAGGAATCTGCATCCTTTGTTTTATGATGTCGTAGAGGACGGTGTAGTCGATGGTATTTTCGATATGGTCAAAGTCGGCAAATCTTTCATCGTAATGAACATTCAGGTTGATCAGGTAGGGATTACCTACTTTTTCTTCTCCCTCATAAATACCATGAAAGGCATGAAGCAGCACGTCTTTAAGTTCAATGGTGATCATACACCGAGTTCTTTCATGGAAAGAAAGCGTTCTGCATCAAGAGCTGCCATACAGCCGCTTCCCGCTGCCGTTACGGCCTGTCTGTAAATCATGTCCTGCACATCACCAGCCGCAAACACGCCGTCGATATTTGTTTTTGTCGTGCCGGGCACAGTCTGCAGGTATCCGGCAGCATCCATGTCAAGCCAACCTTTGAATATTTCTGAATTCGGCTGATGGCCGATGGCTACAAAGAAGGCGCTAACGGGCAGGACTTCTGAAACGTTTGTCTTGTTGTTCCTGACCCTGACGCCTGTGACCTTGATGTCGCCCAGGACTTCTTCTGTTTCTGTATTCCAGTGTACAATGATATTGGATGTCCGGTGTACTCTTTCCTGCATGATCTTCGAAGCCCTCATTTCGTGCTTCCTGATCAGCATATGAACATTTGCGCAAAGCTTGGAGAGATAGAGCGC
>Ga0193752_1000846_pt1 | contig 27425 bp, 22 predicted proteins | sample H1c1metaG_FD_144924 | JGI IMG/M metagenome (GOLD analysis project Ga0193752, IMG submission 144924) | Soil microbial communities from a riparian zone of the East river system, Colorado, United States - H1c1 | ecosystem: Environmental > Terrestrial > Soil > Riparian zone | place: USA: East River...
CACGAAATCGATGCATCGGACTCCGAAGTGCTGATCGTGTTCTTGGACCCCGAGAGCGTGGCGGGCGCTGCAATCGCCGGGTTGATCGCGAGTGCGGAGCCGCTCCTAGACTCTTCGACGGTCGGCTCTCGGCCGCGAGCGAAGGCTCGAACCCAGGCATTTCGGTCGCTGACGGCGAGCGAACGCGACCAGTTGGTCGACCTCACGCCTGCCCAGCTGATGCGCAAGGACGGCGTCGCGTGGGCGCAGCGGACGGCGGCGGTGTTAGGCGCCTCCTCGTCGCTGGGAGTGACGCCCGGCGCGGTGAACGTTCACCCCCGGGTCCGGCGGGCGTTGCGGCACCTCCAGAGCCTTCCGCCCGAGGGTGACCAATCGCTCGAGGCACTGGCGAAGGTCGCCGGCCTCTCCGAGGGGCGGTTCATGCATGCTTTCACTGAGTCGGTGGGTATCCCGCTGAGACCGTATCTCGCGTGGCTCAAGCTGCAGCGGGCAGCGGCAGCCATCGTGACGGGAAGCTCCCTGGGCGAGGCTGCGCACGGCGCAGGCTTTTCCGATGCAGCGCACATGACACGCTCCTTCCGCCGCATGTTCGGCGTGAAGCCGAGCGAGCTGCGGCCCGCGAAGCCAGTTTGATTCGTGCGGCGGGCTCGTTGGCGGGTTGGTTATCGCCAAACCTAGATGGGCGGACGAGGTGCGCGCTGCGTTCTGCCGGGACATGCTAGCGACGTCATGAGCATCGAGTTCTGGTTCGAGTTCGCAAGCACCTACTCGTATCCGGCTGTCATGCGCGTCGAGCGGGCGGCGTCGGAAGCAGGTATTCCATTGGTTTGGCGTTCGTTTCTCCTCGGCCCGATCTTTCAGGCGCAGGGCTGGGACAACTCGCCGTTCAACATCTACCCCGCAAAGGGCCGGTACATGTGGCGCGACCTCGAGCGACTTTGTGAGTCGCAAGGCCTCGCGTGGAAGCGACCGAGCGTGTTTCCGCGCGGCAGCTTGCTCGCCTCGCGCATCGCGTGTCGTTACGGCGAGACCGATTGGATCGGCAACTTCGTCCGCGACGTGTACGAAGCCAACTTCGTGCGCGACGAAGCGATCGACGACCCGTCCGTGATCGCGCGCAGCCTCGAGCGTGTCGGACAAGCGCCCGCCGCGATCATCGAGTCGGCGAAGACGCCGATGGTGAAAGAGCAGCTACGCCAACAAACCGAGAAGGCGTTGCGACTCGGCATCTTCGGATCGCCCACCCTCGTCGTCGGTGACGAATTGTTTTGGGGCGGCGACCGAATCGAACATGCGATCGCGTGGCACGCGCGGCCGAGCAAGTCGCTCGTGCCTGCGGTGTAGCGACGGATAGGTCACGGGCGCTCAGGGAGGCAGGATGGACTGGGTGAGCTCACTGATTGGCGGGATTCTGATCGGCATCTCCGCATCGATCTTGCTCGCTGCCAATGGTCGCATCGCAGGCATCAGCGGCATGGTTGCAGGCCTCCTACCGCCGCAGCGCGGCGACTGGACGTTTCGCGTCTGGTTCATCGTCGGCTTGATGCTCGCGGGTGCAGTCGCGAGCTCAGCCGCCCCTCAACTCATTGGCGCTCCCCCGCGCTCGCTCGCCTGGCTCGCGCTCGCTGGTGTGCTGGTCGGCGCGGGGACTCGGTTGTCCGGTGGTTGTACGAGTGGCCACGGCGTCTGCGGGATCAGCCGCTTTGCGCCGCGCTCGATTGTCGCAACGGTCGTGTTCATGGGCGTCGCAATCGTGACCGTGACTTTGATGCGCATCCTCGGAGCAGCGTCATGAGCCCCGAGATGAAGCGCGGGTTGGTTGCGTTCGGCAGCGGGCTCTTGTTCGGCGTGGGCTTACTGTTGAGCGGTATGACCGATCCGAAAAACGTGATCGGCTTTCTCGATGTCTTCGGCGACTGGAACCCGCGTTTGGCGTTCGTGATGGCGGGTGCGATCGGTGTTCACGCGCCGATCGTCGCGTGGGTTCGCCGGCGCGGTACGCCGCTCTTGGCTGCACGTTTGTTGATTCCGACGCGGCGCGACATCGATGTGGTGCTCGTCGGCGGGTCCGCGTTGTTTGGAATCGGTTGGGGCATCTCGGGGTATTGCCCGGGGCCGGTGTTGGTCTCGCTTCCGAGCGCGCAGGTTGGCGTCGTGGTGTTCGTAGCAGCGCTCATCTTCGGAAGCTGGATCACCCACGTGCTCTCGGCCGCACGTGCCGCGCCGTCGCAAGCTTCGACCTCGAGCTAGGCGACGATACCTACGTGAGGTTCGACAGCGGGCCCGTACAATGCTCCGGCTTGCCCAACATCGTTCTCGTGTCTCCAAACAGGTTGAGCAGCGAGACGAGCAGATTGTTGTGCGATAGATGATCGTACTTCAACCAACGCCCTGCACGCAGACCCCCGCCACCACCCGCGAGAAGCAACGGCATGTTCGCCTTCTGATGCGACGGGGGCTCCTGCAACTCCGTCCCAAAGAACACTACGCTCTCGTCGAGCAGGCTATGCCCGCCCATGTCGACCGCATCCATCGCCTGCAGCAGATACAAGTGCATCTGCGAGTACCACGTGTAAATCTTCTCGCACTCGACCGGCTTGAAACCGCCGTCGTGCTGATAGAAGTGGTGGTGCTCCTTGAGCCCGAGCCACGGAAACGTGTGTTTGGCCTCCGTGTCACTCCACTGAAACGTTCCGACCGCCGTCATGTCGCATGCAAGCGCCATCACGAGCATGTCCATCATCAACTTGCCGACCTTTGGTATCGCAGCGTCGGTCGACGTGTCCCTCGCCGAGCCGTCGTCAGTCGAGTTTAGTCCCGTCAACGGGTTATAGTCAGAAGTGTCTACAAGCATCGGCGGCTGACAACGCGCCGTCGGCATCGCCGTCTCTTCGAGCGCACGTTCGATGTCGCGAATCTTCGTGAGATGCTGCTCGAGCTTCGCACGATCCTCCGCGCCGAGCCGCTGCGAGAGCGCGGCATAACGCTTGTCCAAGAAGTCGAGCACCGACTTCTTGCGCTCGAGCCGTGCGGCCGCGTCCATATCGGTGCTGCTGCCGCCGACTTTGAACAGATCGTTCCAGATTTGAACGGGGTCGAGCCGCGGGGGGATCGGCTTGAAGCCCGCCGCATTCTCGAAGTTCACGCAATTCATCGGCGACAACAAGCCGTGCGCTTTGCCAGTTGCCCAGCGCACGGCCATTTCCAGGCTCTTGCGCGGTTTCATAAAGCGGGACGCGATCAGCTGATCGATCGACGGACCTGCCGCGTAGTTGCGGTTCGCCGAGGTCTGAATCGTGCCGGTCAAGAGCGCGATGATGCCGGCTTGATGCTGCTCGCCAACGGCGCTCTTCAGATCGAGCCCATCGAGCACGAGGAGCTTGTTCTTGATCGGCTCGAGCGGCACGAGGATCGGGCTGAGGACCGGTGCAGTTTCGCTGCCCGTCGGGCGCCACTTTTCGAGCACGGTACCACCGGGAGTGTAGACCGAGACGAAACGCTGTGCAGCCATTGGCTGCGCACGCGCGGGCTTCGGAACCCCCATCACCTCGAGCCAAGGCAGAGCGATCGCGACCCCACCCGCGCCCCGCAGCAACGCACGCCGACTCAGACGAAACGGCTTCATGGCATACCCTCCGCGTGTGAGGGCAAGTACAGGAAGGCATCGGTTTGCGTGAGGTTCAGCAACAGCTGGCGCACGTTCTCACCGGACTCACGAAACGTCCGCGCGACTTGCTCCTTCAGGCACGCATCGGCGGGCTGGTCATCGCCGAGCGTTCGGCCGTACGCATAGTTGATCCACTGCAACGCGAAGCAGTTTTGCGTGTCCTCACTCGCCGCGATCAGGCGTGCCAGCTCGACCGCGTTCGGCACTTGGGTGTCCGTACCGGGCAGCGAGCCACTCGCGTCGATCGTGACGCCATTTTCCTGCGTGCGATACGCACCGACTGCATCGTAGTTTTCGAACGTGAGCCCGATCGGGTCCATGAACTGATGGCAGGCCGCGCACACGGGATCTTTGCTGTGTGCACCGTATCGATCGCGCGCGGTCTTTCCGGAGTACGGGTCGGGCGGCTTGACCTTCGCGAGGATGTTCGGATCCGTCGGCAGCGCGAGCGGCCGGCACATCAGCTTCTGCGCGACGAACGAGCCGCGCAACACGGGGTTGGTTTGGTTCGACGGCGTCGAACCTGCCATCACGCCCGCTTGCGTGAGGACGCCGAGCCGGCGCGTCGTATCGACCGGAACCTTCGTGAAGTCCATCCCGGTGACACCCGACATGCCGTAGAACGCCGCGAGCGGCGCATTCATGAACGTGTACGGCGCCGTCAGCGCACCGGGCCACGTACCGGAGCCTTCGAAGATTTCGTACTCGAGCAGCCGCTGAGTCTCCTCTCGGAGATACCCTCCGATGCTCGCGTTGAACGTCGGGTACAGCATCGCGTCGCGCTCGAGCTGCGACAGGCTCGAGATCGGCAGCAAGTTGTCGAAGAAAAACCGAATCACCGGCCGCGCCTTGGGATCGGCGAGTAGGCGTTCGGCTTGCTTGCGAACACCGGCATTCGTCAGCAGCTCGCCGCTTGCAGCTGCGGCATCGAGCACGGCATCGGGTGGGCTTCCCCAAAACAAATACGCGAGACGCGTCGCCATCTCCGGCCCGCTCGGCCGTAAACGTTCCGGTTTGGCAGCATCGGGAGCACCGAGCTCGACGCGGTACAGGAAGTCCGGCGTCTGCAGCAGTGCTTCGATCGCAGTCGACAGCGACACCGCAAACGGCGCTTTCGTTCGCGCGGCTGTGTACAAGCCGACGAGCGCATCCGCTTCACCGCTGACGAGCGGCCGGCGGTACGCGCGGGTCGCGAGTTTGGTCACGATCGTGCGCGCGCACGCTTCCTCGCGATCGGCGACCAAGTTCGTCGCGCACGCGTCGAGCTTGGCGATCACCTCCGCTGCAGTCGCGCGTTCGGCAATCGCTTGTGCGACCGTGCTGAACTGTTCGGCGAGGAGGCCCGAGACGTTTTGCGCGTCCGCGTCGTTGCCGAAGCCGTTGCCGATCTCTTCACTCGGGAACGCTTTGGCCGGTGACGACGTGTCGCCGACCAGATCCCGCACCGTGTTGTTGTACTCGAACCGGGTGAGGCGCCGCAGCGGTGAGCGGCCGACCGTATCCTCTACGCCCTGACAAGCGCTGGTCGGTTGATCGGTTGCGTCACCGCCCGGGGTCTTCCCGGGTGTCGTGCCAGGCGGTCCGCCTTGAGTGTTGGGACCATTGGGACCCGTGGCCATCGAGCCCCCGGTGTTAGGTCCACCAGGCCCCGTGTTAGGGGTTAGGCCTGGGTTGCTCGGATCCCCCCGCCAGCCGCCCGAAGCCGTTAGCTCGTCTGCGATCGAGCCCGTGCAAGCGCATGAACACGCGAGCGCGAGCAATGCCAGCCGCGCGCTCGAGCCTGCAGGAGTGTGACGCATGGACTAAAGACGCGCGCGTGCCTCCGCCGCGCGACCTGACAATCAACTCGCGCACGGCCCCGCGACCCGCGTGTATGACGCGCATCGCACCTCCGCAGGTTCAGGTACTTACTTTGCCTACGCCATTTGCGGATGGGCGGAGCGATCGCTCGACTCTGCGAGGCGTAGGGCCAGTCTCAAGACTTGCTGGCACGGTACGCGCGCCAGCCGCCGAACGCAGTGATGTCTCGAGCGCCCTCGGTCGCGATCGGCTCGCACAAAAATCCGTGAACCTTTTCGCCGCTCTCGAGCTCCAGCGTGCCGATGCACAGCGGGTCGCGCACGTTCTGCAGGAACTTCCCGAGAGCGTCGTGAGTCATTTCCCAAACCTCGAGCTCGATCGCCTTGCCGCTACCGGCTGCCACGCGCAATAGGCCCGGCTTCGGAGGAGTCGTAGCGAGGGCGTAGAACTTGTAGTCAGGTTTGGTTCGGCTCGCTGCTGACAGCTGCGCCCCCACCTCGGTGAGCTCGCGATTGAGTGGTTGACCCGACAAATGCGCGCCGACGACCGCGAGCTTCGCAAGCCCACTCTTCGCCGCTGGCACGGTCCCGAGCGCAGGCAACGGCTGATCCGTTGCGCCGAGCGTCTTCGCCAGCGTTGCGTGCAAGCGCCGGCCGAGACCGCCGAGCCAACCGTCGCGACCGTGCGCAGCGATCAGCGTGATACCGAACGGCAAGCCACTGCCACAAATCCCTGCGGGAATTGCGAGCGCGCACAGATCGAGAAGGTTCACGAAGTTCGTGTAGCGACCGAGCTCCGTGTTGATGCGGATCGGATCGGCGAGCACTTCCGCAACCCGCGGGAAGAGCGGCGCAGACGGCACGACCAAACACTCGACATTCGCGAGCGCGGCGCGACAGACACGCCGCAAGCGCCGCAGCTCGGTTTGTGCGAGTTGCGCGTCGGAGGCGCTGAAGCGCGTCGCCGCGCTGACGATCTCGCGAATCACCGGATGTAAATCCCCCGGCTTGTCCGCGAGTAGCTTGGAAGTGACTTCGAGTCGCTCGGCGACGACGGGCCCGTGATAGAGCAGCGCGGCCGTGTCGTGAAACGGCTTCAAGCTGAGCTCGGTGCTCGTGCCGCCGAGCGCTTCGATCGCCTGGATCGCACTGATCCACAACTCGCGTGTGCTGGCGTCCGGTAAGACGAGGTCGTCGCCGGCCGGCACTGCAAAGCGAAAGCTGGCAGGCAATTCGCTCGGACGCGGATCCCACGCTGCACCTTCCGGCTCCGCGTACGGATCCTCCGCATCGTATGCAGCCATCCGCTGCGCGACGAACGCAGCGTCGTCGACAGTGAGCGCGAACACGGACACGCAATCGAGCGTGCGACACGCCGGCACCATGCCGCTCGTGCTCAGCATCCCGCGCGTCGGCTTGAGACCGACGATGTTGTTGAAGGAAGCAGGTACGCGACCCGAGCCGGCCGTATCGGTACCGAGCGCAAACGAACACAGCCCGATTGCGACTGCGACAGCGGAGCCCGAGCTCGATCCGCCCGGCACGCGCTCGACATCGAACGGGTTCGTCGGAATACCGTAGGGCGACCGCACGCCGACGAGGCCGGTCGCAAACTGATCGAGGTTCGTCTTCCCGATCACGATCGCACCGTCTCGGATCAGCCGTTCGACTACGAACGCGTGCCGCGCCGGCCGATACGCGTACGCCGGACACGCCGCGGTCGTTTCGAGCCCTGCGACGTCGATGTTGTCTTTGACGCCGAACGGCACGCCGTAGAGCGGCAACACTTCACCGCGCGCTTTGCGCTCCATCAGCGCACGAGCGGCGGCCTGCGCGTCTGCGTGCGACACGGACGAAATGAACAGCGCCGGCTGCGGATGAGCTGCGAGCTGCGCGTAGATCTCGTCGACGACTGAGAGTGGGGTCTGGGCACCACTCGCGTAAGCATCCGCGAGCGTTGACAAATGCAGAGAGATGGAAGCAACCACGACAGCCTCAATACTGGTTCGAGCGCAGCCGAGCATGCAGCGCTTCGAAGCTCGCTGAAAAGATGTTTCTCGTTGAATGCGGACCGGCCCGCTATTTACGGGTTTGAAACAGTAGCGAAACTGGCCGCTGCTCATCTGTTGCGACGTTGCGAGCGCTCGTGAGCTTTCATCGGACGTAAGGGTGAATGTGACAAAACTTCGAATGACTCGGTTGAGTGTCACGTTGTTCGGCTTCATCGCCTGTACCGCTTGCTCGGGAGACAAGCCCGCAACGGGGGACAAGCCCGCAACGGCGCCTGAAGCGCCGCCGGCTGCTCCAGCGCCGGCGCCCGAACCTGCCGCAGCACCGCTTCGAGTTGCGTACAGCGACTGGCCCGGTTGGACTGCGCTCGAGGTCGGCATCCAAAAGGGTTGGTTCAAGGACGCGGGCTTGAACGTCGAGTTTTCGTGGTTCGACTACCTCCCGTCGATGGAGGCGTTCAGCGCCGGCAAGGTCGACGCGGTGACCGTGACGAACGGCGACGCGCTCGTGACCGGCGCCAACGGCGCGAAGAGCAAGCTGATCTTGCTCATGGATTACAGCAACGGCAACGACAAGGTCATCGCGAAGCCGGGCATCAAGAGCCTGAAAGACCTCAAGGGTAAGAAGGTCGGGTTGGAGTTGACGTTAGTCGAACACCTGTTGTTGCTGCAGGGGCTGCAGAAGCTCGGCATGAAACAGTCAGAAGTGTCACTGGTTAACTTCCGCACCAACGAAGTGCCGCAGGCGCTGGCTTCGGGCCAAGTCGATGCGGTCGCTGCCTGGTATCCGACTTCGACGCAGGCTTTGTCTTCGGTTGCGGGTGCGACGGCGATCTGGACCAGCGCCGACGTACCCGGCCTTATTTACGACGCGCTCGCGGTGAGCCCGACGAGCTACGCGCAGCGCAAAGCCGATTGGGCGAAGTTCGCCAAGGTTTGGTACAAAATCGCCGACTACGTTCGCGACCCCGCAACGCAAGCGGACGCGGTGAAGATCATGGCGGCGAAGGTCGGCGTGACGGCCGAGCAGTACGCGAGTGCGATGCCGGGTACGTACTTCCTGCCGCTCGCTGAAGCGAAGGCCAAGTTCGTGAAGGGCCCCGGGTTCGAATCGCTCTACGGCTCGACGAAGATCGCGGACGACTTCAACGTCGCGAACAAGGTCTACGCCACGGCGCAGCCGATCGACGAGTACATCGACCCGGAGATCATCAACGGCCTCTGAAGGGCGAGGCCTTCGGCGCGTCGGATCGAGAGGACCGCATGTTTGGGCAAGATTGGTTCGGAGTGCGAAAAGAGCTGCCGCCGGAACGCGCGCGTAAGCTCGCCGCGTTCTCTTTCGCGCTCCCGCTTTTGATGTGGTGCCTCGTCAGCTACGTACCGTTCATTTGGCATCCGCTCGTCAAAATCGAAGCGCCTGGCGCGGTCAGCTACTTCACGCCGGGCATGCTGATCGAAAAGGAAGTGTTCGCGTCCGAAAACGCGAAGGCCGCTGCCGCTGGGAAAGCGGTCGCGACCGGGACGCGTGAGAATCCGATCTACTTGCCGGCGCCGCATCGAGTGGTGACGGCGATGTACACCGCGTTCAAGACGCCGCCTCGCTTGCCTTCCGAACCGTGGCTGCACGAGAGCTTGTGGCAAAGCATCCAGGTCATCTTCTGGGGCTTCACGCTTTCGTCGTTACTGGGTGTTCCGCTCGCGATCTTGTGCGGCACGTTCAACGTGTTTTCGAAGATCACCGAGCCGTTCATCGAGTTCTTCCGCTACTTGCCGGCTCCCGCGTTCGGTGCGCTCGCGGTCGCAGTGCTCGGCATCTACGACGCGCCGAAGATCGCGATCATCTTCATCGGCACGTTCTTTCAACAAGTGCTCGTCGTCGCGAACACGACGCGCAAGCTCGAGGTGTCACTGATCGAAGCCGCGCAGACGCTCGGCGCGAACAAGCGGCAGCTCGTGTGGCGTGTCGTCGTGCCCGGCGTCGTCGTCGACTTGTACACCGACATGCGTGTGCTGCTCGGCTGGGCTTGGACGTATTTGATCGTGGCAGAGCTCGTCGGAACGACGAGCGGCATCACGTATTTCATCAATCAGCAGGCGCGCTACCGCAACTACGACAACGTCTACGCCGCGATCATGATCATCGGCATGATCGGCCTCGGCAGCGACGTGTTGCTCGAGCGCTTCGGTCGCGTGCTGTTCCCGTGGCGTGCGAAGCGCGGCGGGCTCGTGTTCCGCCTGCGCGGCCGCGCCAAGTCGTGGACTCGCGGGCGTCGCACCGCCGAGCCCCGCATCGCGGCCTGAACCCGGAGCGTTCGATGGAGACCGAGCTCGTACAGGAAGTTTCGATGCTGCCGAGTTATCGCGAGCAGACGCCGGACGTCGCGGATCGCTTCAAGCGCATCTACGAACGGCCCATCGTGCTCGACGTTCAAAACCTCGGCCGGCAGTTCTCGTCGGACAGCGGCTACGTCGCTGCGCTCGAGAACGTGTCGTTCCAAGCGCACCGGCGCGAGTTCATCTGCATCATCGGAGCCTCGGGCTGCGGTAAATCGACGTTGATCCGCATTCTCGCGGGACTCGATCAGCAGTCTTCGGGGGAAATGCTGCTGGACGGAAAGCCCGTGCATGGTCCGGGGCCGGACCGCGGCATGGTCTTTCAGGGCTACACGCTATTCCCGTGGCGCACCGTTCTCGAGAACGTGATGTTCGGACTCGAGATGCGTGGCTTGCGGCGGACGGCGGCGGAGCACGAAGCGCTCGAGTGGGTCGAAATCGTCGGCCTTCGGCGCTTCGTCAATTCCTATCCGCACGAGCTCTCGGGCGGCATGAAGCAGCGCGTTGCGATCGCGCGCGCGCTCGCGAATCGTCCGCGCATCTTGTTCATGGACGAGCCGTTCGCCGCGCTCGACGCGCAGACCCGCGCGCAGATGCAGAGTTATTTGATTCAGCTTTGGAAGCAGATCGACATCACGATCGTCTTCGTTACGCATGACTTGGAAGAAGCCGTCTACCTGTCCGATCGCATTCTCGTGCTGGGTGCTCACCCCGGTCACGTGCGCGAGGTCGTCGAAGTCGCGTTGCCACGCCCGCGCGAGCGCACGCAAATGGTGAGCCCGCTTTTCCTCGCGACTAAAAAGCATCTGGAAAGCTTGATCCACGGCTCGCCGGCTATGGACGCGGAAGAAACTCCGATGCCGACCATTCGAATGACCCAGGCCGGCGACGAGGTCGAGTGAGATGGACAGCCCAGAGGATCGACTGCTCATCACTGAGGCGCTTCCCGGCGCCGCATATTGGTCGAGCGTCGTGCCACGCCATCACACACTGCGCCTGACCGATGTCGAAGGCGGCGCGAACGTCAGCATGTTGCTCTACAACCGCGACTTGCTGATCGAGCGTTACAACATGGCCGATACGCTCAAGGCCCAGCACACCGCATTTATCACGAAGGGCTTCGTGTTGTACTCCGACATGGGGCGCGTGCTGTGTTCGGTCTCGGAGGACACGGTCGGCTGGCATGACGCCGTCAGCGGCATGTCCGATCCGAAGTCGGTTCGGGCGAAGTACGGCGACAAGCGCTACGGCGAGCTACGCAACGGCATGTATCGCAACGCGCGCGAGCAGATGCTGACCGAGCTCGGCAAGTGGGGCCTCGGCCATCGCGATCTCGCGCCGAACCTGAACTGGTTCAGCAAGGTCGTCGCCGATGATGCGGGGGACCTGAACTACGTCACCGGCCACAGTCAGCCCGGTGGCTACGTCGAGTTGCGCGCCGAGATGAACGTGCTCGTCGTGCTCACGAGCTGCCAGCACGTCTTCGATCCCAATCCGATCTACGCGCCGAAGCCGGTGAGCGTCTCGATCTACAAGAGTGATCCGCCGGGGCCTGACGACCTGTGTCGCCGCTCGCGCCCGGAAAACGAGCGCGGATTTGCCAACACCGAACGGATGTTCTTCGGGCTCGGGTGACAAGTCATGCAAGCACTGCTCAAACAAAGTGATCGCGATCCGAAGGACGCCGTGTCCGACGTCGTCGTAGGCTCGGGCGAGCCGTACGTCGGCACAATCGCGAAGGGTCAAACCTTCCGCATCGTCGATCTCGAAGGCAATCAAGCGGTCGACACGTTGTTCTACTGCGTGGACGATCTGGCCGAGCGCTACAGCGCAGCCGACACGATTCGAATGCAGCGCAAGTTGTATCTCTCGACCGGGACGGTGCTGTACTCCAGCTTGGCGCGGCCGATGCTCACGATCGTCGCGGATACGTGTGGCCGGCATGACACCCTCGGCGGAGCCTGCGCCGCTGAGAGCAACACCGTTCGCTACGGCCAGCACACCAAACACATGCACTCGTGTCGCGACAACTTTCTTCGCGCGATCGCAGCCAACGAAATCGCGCTCGAGAAGCGCGACTTGGCGAGCAACATCAATTTCTTCATGAACGTGCCAGTCACGCCTACGGGCAAGCTGACGTTCGAAGACGGCATCTCGGCCGGGGGCAAGTACGTCGAGATGCGTGCCGAAACGGATGTGCTCGTTTTGATCTCGAACTGCCCGCAACTCAACAATCCCTGCAACGCCTACAACCCGACTCCGATCCGCCTGCTCACGTGGAACGGCTGATCACCGGGATCAGGTAGCTCGACATGTTCAAGAAGGTTTTGATCGCCAACCGCGGTGAGATCGCTTGCCGCGTGATTCGAACGTTGCGCCGAATGGGCGTGAGTTCCGTCGCCGTGTACTCCGAAGCCGACGCAGCTTCGGCGCATGTTCAACTCGCCGACGAATCGATCCTCGTCGGTGGGCCCCAAGTCTCCGCTAGTTATCTGCGGGTCGAACGCATTCTCGAGGCTGCAGCTGAGAGCGGCGCTGAAGCGATTCACCCGGGTTATGGATTTTTGAGTGAGAACGCCTCGTTTGCGGCCGCGTGTGCCGCGGCGGGCGTGGCGTTCATCGGGCCGTCACCCGATCAGATTCGGCGCTTCGGCTTGAAGCACGAAGCCCGCGCGCTCGCCCAAGAAGTCGGTGTGTCGCTCCTGCCCGGTAGCGGTCTGGTGATGACACTCGCAGAAGCACACACGGAGGCTGAGCGGATCGGCTATCCGGTGATGTTGAAGAGCACGTCGGGCGGCGGCGGTATCGGTTTGCGCGTATGTCGCGATTCGACCGCGCTCGAGGAAGGTTTCGAAGGCGTTCGCCGGCTCGCGAAGAGCAATTTCGAAGGCAGCGGCATGTTCCTCGAGAAGTATCTCGAAGCCGCGCGCCATATCGAAGTGCAGATCTTCGGCGACGGCAAGGGCAGGGTACTCGCGCTCGGCGAACGCGACTGTTCGACGCAGCGGCGCAATCAAAAGGTGATCGAGGAGACGCCCGCGCCCGGGCTTTCGCCGGAGACGCGCGCGGCGCTGTTCGAGGCGGCGATCAAGCTCGCGAATGCAGTCGCGTACGAATCCGCAGGCACCGTCGAGTTCGTGCTCGACGCGAAGACGCAAGACTTCTACTTCCTCGAGGTCAACACGCGCTTGCAGGTCGAACACGGCGTCACCGAAGAAGTGACCGGCATCGATCTAGTCGAGTGGATGGTCAAACAAGCCGCCGGCGAGCTGACGCTGCCAGCTGCGGCGCCGGTGCCCCAGGGCGCGGCGATCGAAGTGCGCATCTACGCCGAAGATCCCAACAAGGGTTTTCAGCCGAGCACGGGTGTGCTGACCCGCGTCGTGCTGCCGAAAGACGCGCGTTGCGATGGCTGGGTCGAGAGCGGCACCGAAGTCACACCGCACTACGATCCGCTGCTGGTGAAGATCATCACGCACGCATCGAATCGCCACGAGGCGTTGAAGAAGCTACGGACGGCGCTCAACGAGACGCAGATCTACGGCATCGAAGCAAACCTCGGTTACTTGCGTGAGATCATCGCGGACGACGCGTTTCGGACGGGCACGATCACCACGCGATATTTGCAAGGGTTCACCTACGCGCCGCGGACGTGGGACGTGCTCGATGGTGGCACGCAGACCACGTTGCAAGACTTTCCGGGTCGCGTCGGGCATTGGTCGGTCGGGGTTCCGCCTTCCGGCCCGATGGACGACCTCGCGTTTCGTTTGGCGAACCGTTTAGTCGGCAATCCCGAGGGCACACCCGCAGTCGAGATCACGCTCAGTGGTCCGAAGCTAGTCTGCAACACGGATTGTTTGATCGCGATCACCGGCGCTGCGATGGGCGCGACGCTCGAAGGTGTGCCGCTGCCGACGTGGCAGGCCGTTCAAGTCGACGCGGGCAGCCGGCTCGACTTCGGGATGGTCGAAGGGCGCGGCATGCGCGCCTATCTCGCCGTGCGCGGTGGGTTCGACTTGCCGCAGTATCTCGGGAGCACTGCCACGTTCATGCTCGGTGGGTTTGGCGGGCACGGTGGGCGTGCACTGCGTGCGGGTGATGTGCTGCGGTTGGCTGCGGAGACGCGTTCGATTCCGCCGAAGCCACTGCCGATCGCGGAGCGTCCGACCTATCCAGAGCACTGGGAGATCGGCGTGCTCGATGGGCCCCACAGCGCGCCGGATTTCTTCACGCCGGCGGATATCGAGAAGTTGTTCGCGACCGACTTCGAGGTTCACTACAATTCGGACCGCACCGGCGTGCGGCTGATCGGACCGAAGCCGAAGTGGGCGCGCAAGGACGGTGGTGAGGCCGGACTGCATCCGAGCAACATTCACGACAACGCCTATGCGGTCGGAACCGTCGACTACACGGGCGACATGCCGGTGATTCTCGGGCCCGATGGTCCGAGCTTGGGCGGGTTCGTTTGCCCGGTGACGATCATCGCATCCGAACGCTGGAAGATGGGGCAGCTGCGCGCGGGCGACCGCCTGCGATTCGTCCGCGCCACGAAGGCTGCCGTCGCAGCCAAGGGCGGCAACGGCTCGACTGCAATCGCGGCGCCAGGGTTGTTTGGCGCGCCGGCGAACGTTCCGTATCCAGGTGGCAATGGCGCCTCGCCGACCCACGGGTTGCAACTCGGCGTGCTCGGTTCGACCGAAGCTAGCGAAACGAAGCCGACCGAGTTGCATCGGCGTGCAGGCGACGAATATCTGCTCGTGGAGTATGGGCCGCTCGTGCTCGACCTCGCGCTGCGGTTCCGCGTACATCTGTTGATGCAGGCGGTCGAAGAGCGGAAGCTGCCGGCGATCGTCGATCTCACTCCGGGCATTCGCTCGCTGCAGATCCACTACGTGCCGGAGAAGCTCGACTGCAACTCGCTCGTCAGCGTGTTGATGCAGATCGAGACTGAGCTTCCGACCATCGATGAGATCGAAGTGCCGACGCGCGTCGTGCGCTTGCCGCTGTCGTGGGAAGATCCCGCGACCTTGGTCGCGATCGAGAAGTACGTGCGATCGGTGCGCAAGGATGCGCCGTGGTGCCCGAGCAACATCGAGTTCATTCGGCGCATCAACGGCCTCGACAGCGTCGAAGACGTAAAGCGAATCGTGTTCGAAGCGAAGTACCTCGTGATGGGGCTGGGCGACGTGTACCTCGGAGCGCCCGTCGCTACGCCGGTCGATCCGCGGCATCGCTTGGTCACGACGAAGTACAACCCGGCGCGCACCTGGACACCTGAAAACGCGGTCGGCATCGGCGGCGCGTACTTGTGCGTGTACGGTATGGAAGGCCCCGGCGGATATCAGTTCGTCGGCCGCACGATCCAGATGTGGAACACGTATCGGACGACGCGCGACTTCGTTCCGGGCAAGCCGTGGCTACTGCGCTTCTTCGACCAGCTGCAGTTCTACCCGGTCGGTGCCGACGAGTTGCTCGCGATGCGTGCAGACTTTCTCGCGGGCAAACACAAGCTCGACATCACCGAGGACACGTTCAGCTGGAAGAAATACAAGGCGTTCCTCGATGCTGAAGTAGACAGCATCGCCGTGTGGAAAGAGACGCAGCAGGCCGCGTTCGTCGCGGAGCGCGAGCGCTGGGTGGCTGCGGGTCAGGACATCATTGCCGAGGCGCCGAAAGAGAGTGGCCGCGCACTCGGTGGCGATGTGTTGCCGGCAGGTCAGAGTGCGATCATCAGTCCCGTAGCGGGCAGCGTGTGGAAACTGCTCGTCGACGTCGGCGAACACGTCGTCGCGGGAGCGGCGGTCGTGATCGTGGAAGCGATGAAGACCGAGATCGTGATCAAGACGAGTGTGACGGGCCGAGTTCACGAGCATCGTGCGGAGCCCGGATCGACGGTCTTGCCAGGCCACACGTTGATGGTGATCGACGCTTTGGTCGCGGCGGAGTGACTCGCTCGCGCGGGTTCTCGCCGGGCTCAGGCCAGGTGCTTGCGCATCATCTCGCAGGGAAGATCGACCCCCGACGGTAACCGGTTGCTCTCGCGACCCCGCGAGACATAACCGAGACGCGCGTAAAAGCCGACGGCGTTGAGTGTAGCGTTTAGACGTACCTCGCCGAAGCTGGCGGCACGCGCCTGGTTCTCCAGCGCCGTGAGGAGTGCTCGGCCGACGCCGCGGCGCGCTGCACTCGGATCGACGTAGGTCGCGTTGATCAAGCCGGTGTTCGGATCGAAGACCCCGAACCCCAATAGCTCGGCGCCATCCTCTGCCGCGATCATCCGGTGCGACGCCAGGAGTGCTTCGTAGGCCGCAGGACGGAGCGCGGATGTCCAGTCGGCGAGTTGCGCCGGTGTGTAATGTGTCTTGCAGAGCTCGAGGATCGACTGCCGGTGGATCTCGCCGATGCGCGCCAGATCGTTCGAGGTTGCCTGCCGGATGATCATTTCGACTTCGTCCTCGTTCGGCACCGTAGTCTCGTGTCGCCTCAGCGTGATCGAATCGCGTGTGCGTGAACACCATCGTACTACATTGCCTTCGTCTTCGATCGCGGTCAGTGGTCGAGATTGTTAGCTCTTGTTAGTTGCTCCCGCTTGACGACACTTCTTGCACAGCTAACATGCCTCGAATAGCGCAGACCCGAACGCTGCTTCGCAGGTTCGGAAAACGACTTGGGATCGAGTCGTCGCGCTACTCAACGCGTTACTCAACCAGGGGGCCTCATGGAAGAGGTAGATCGCCAGGCGATTATTCGCGTCAAGCACCAGCTGGCGCACTTGTTCAAACCCAACCCGTGGATCTTCTGGACCGACCTCGTCGTGTCGTCCACGGTCGGATGGAGTGCGTTTGTAATCTCGTTGAATGTCGAATCGCTTGCGCTGAAAGCACTCTGCTTGTTCATCAGCGCGTACGCGATGTACCGCACACTCGCGTTCACCCACGAAATGGAGCATCTGAAGGACGGCGACCTGCCGTACTTCCGCGCCGGATGGCACGTCGTCTGCGGCGCACCGTTTTGTATGCCGCACTTCGTTTACCGCGGCTTACATCGGATCCATCACAGCACGCGGTATTACGGCACGCCGGAAGATCCGGAGTACTTGCCGTTCGTCGCGCAGGGCTCGTTCCGCGAGCCGATTCTGTTCATGGTGCTGGCGTTCGTGTTCCCGTTCGGCGTCGCGATGCGGTACCTCGTGCTCGCACCGCTCTCGGTGTTTTCACCGCGGCTGCGCACGTGGGTGGTGACGAAAGCATCGGGTTTCGTCATGAAGCTGGACTACGCACGTCGCGTCCCGACCGGGCGGGACATGCTGATCTGGCGAATCGAAGAGGTCACGACCGTGATCTTCGTCTGGTCGATCGTCGCGCTCGTTCTGAACGGCGTGCTGCCCGCAATGCTGTTCGTGCACTGGTTCATCGTGCTCAGCTCGATCATGATCTTGAACGGATTTCGCGGGCTGGCAGCGACCCATCGCTACGCTTCGACCGGCGAGGTTTTGTCCTTCGAAGACCACATCTTCGATTGCGTCAACTTGAACCGGTTCTCGATCTTGAACGAGCTGGTCGGTCCGGTCGGCCTCACCTACCACGCGACGCATCACATCTTTCCCGGGCTGCCGTACTACGCGCTGCCGAAAGCCCACAAGCTCCTGATGAAGGAGAGCGAGGCCGAGGGGAAGCCGCTCGGATTCTATCTCGCGTGTCAGTGGTCGACGATCACACTGGCGATCGCGCGGATGATTCACCTCACACGCGAAGGCAAACCGCAAGGCGGTCACAAGCCGGCCGTGGCGGAGCCGAAGCCGGCGGTCGCAGCAGCGTTTCCGGACTTTTAGCCGACGCAGCTCACGGCTGCGGGGGGCGCCAAAAGAAACCGCGTGCGTACCGGTCGTTCCGGAACGCGTCCAACGCCGGGAAGTCGAGCTCGTAGCTTTGTACTGCGCCGCTGATCGGCAAGAACAAGGTCGCGGGATCGACTTTCGTCGGATCGGCAAAGCCTCCAACGCCGCTCGCCGGCAGCATCCCAACCGGCAGTGGACCTTGCGCTGCGGCCCAATCACTCACGCCGACGTAGACGCCGAACTCGTACGCACGCGCGACCGCGAGGTGTCGCCAGAGTGCGCGCGAATACTCGGGCGTCGGCTTACGCGTGACCGAGTGCGCGGGCACGAGCACGAGATCCGGAAGTTCGGTCGTGCGGTGAAACAGGTCCGAGAACCAGAAGTCCGCACAGACCAGCACGAGGACGCGCTTGCCCGCGATCTTGAGCTCCCCGAGCGCGCTACCTGGTTCCACGCGCGAGCGTTCTGCCGCGTAGGGTCGGAGCTTTTCGTAGCTCGCAAGGAGCTGACCGGAGGGATCGCTGACGACACCGGCGTTGAGCCGGCGGCCATCGCGTTGTTCGTGGTGCGAGCCGCCGATCACATGACAGCCGAGCGTCTTCGCAAGCGAGCGTACGCCCTCCTCGTAGTCGGCACGGGTAGGGCGCAGGTCGTAGTGTTCCGGCAGCAGCACGAGATCGTCGCGCTCGAGCGTCGGCGCGAGCGGCTCGAGCAGACGGCGAATCAATCCCGCGTTGTCGGCCTGCACGTCGTACGACAACCGAGGCTGCGCCAGAACGAGCTTCATGCCGCAAGCCTAGCCCTTGGCCGGGATCCGATCGAGCGATCGCAAGTCGCACTCGCTGACGAAACAGTCATATCCTTCGCGCGGTGATCGAAGGGAAGCGCCACAGCAAGCGCTCGCGCGCCGTGATTCTCGGCTCGCTGGTGGCGATCGGCGTCCTCATCGTCGCGTGGATCTCCATCGCAGTTCGGATTTGGACGTTCGATGCGCAATGGGCTCCGGCGCCGCCGCTGGACGCTGCAGTCGTGCTCGGCGCGGCAGCACCCGCGGGAATACCGTCGCCGGTATTTGCGGGTCGACTCGATTTTGCCGAAACGCTGTTTCGGAGCGGAGCTGTTCGCTTCGTGATCGTTACGGGCGGCGGCCGCGCCGATCCGACACAGCCCGAAGCGGTCGCGGGAGTGCGGTACTTGTTGGCGAAGGGTTTGCCTGCACATCGCGTCCTATTCGAAGCGCGCTCGTGGACCACGCCCGAAAACCTGTGCTTTGCGGCCGCGGTGGGTGCGGCAAACCAGCTCGCGTCATACGCGATCGTGAGCGACCCCCTGCACTTGGCGAGGGCGATGCGCTACGCAGCCGACCTCAAACTCCACGCGAGACCCGCAGCGACGCCGTACACGCGCTACGTCGGCCTGCAATCGCGACTTCCGTTTCTCATGCGCGAGACCTACCTGTACGCGAAGCGGTTGCTGACCGGCGCAATCCGGTGCGGCGCGTAGCATTGCACCGCCCCGCTCCACGGCACAGACTCCGCGAGATCGGATTTAGGAGCAGTTCTTGGTGGAATGTCCTCATGCAGCTCGCTGCGGCGGCTGCGCTCTCATCTCGCTCAGCGACGACGCTCAGTCCGCGTTCAAACGCGATCGCGTTCAGCACGCGCTCGCCGGCTATCCCGCACTCGAAGCGACGAGCCTCGCCGACCTGGTCACCGCCGAGACGAACACGCGCTACCGCACTCGCGCGAAGCTAGTCGTGTCGAAGACCGGCGAGATCGGCCTGTACGGACGCGGCAGCCACGACGTGGTCGACATCCCGCACTGCCAAGTGCTCGCGCCGAGCCTGAGCCGCGTCGTCGACGCGTTGCGATCGCTGCTCGCCGCGCGTGCGCCGGCGATTTCTGGCGTCGATCTTCGCGAGGCTTCGGACGGTGCGGAGCCCGGCGTTCTGGTCACTCTGATCGGCCCGCCTCGCGCTCGCGCTGCAATCGAAACGCTCGCCCAACAAGTTGCGGGTATCGAGAGTGTCCTCGGAGTCGCGTTCAGCGAGCGTGACTCCGATTCCGCACAAGTCCTCGGCAAGAGCCCCGAGCCACTTCACGGCCAGCCCCTCGCTCGCGACCGCCTGCTCGACGGAGGCCCTTATGTCTACGCTGCTCACGGCGGCTTCGCGCAAGCGCATCGCGCGCAAGCGACCAAGCTCATCGTGCAGGTCCTAGAGCGATTGCGCACGAACCTCGGCACCCTCGAGGGCAAACGCATCCTCGAGCTCTACGCGGGTGCGGGCGCACTCGCGCTGCGACTGTCGCGCTCGGGTGCGCGCGTGACCGCGGTCGAACGTTATGCGCCCGCGCTCACGCAGCTCGAACGCGCCGCAAGAGAACAACACCTCACGGAGCCGGCGTGCATTGCAGAGGACGCCGAAGTCGCGCTCGCACGCTTCGTCGAAAGCCGCGCGCGTTACGACGCCATCGTCGTCAACCCACCACGTCGAGGCTTGCCCGCGCGCGTTCGCGCACTGATCGCGCAACTCGCGCCCCGAGCGCTCGTCTACGTCTCGTGCGATCCCGACACGCTCGCCCGCGACCTCTCCGACTTCGCGCAGCAAGGTCTCCGGGCTAGCGCGCTCACCCCGTACGATCTCATGCCGCTCGCAGCCGACGTGGAGTCGGTCGTTTTGCTCGAACCGGCCCCGCCGCCACCAGCTGCAGTGCTCTACGAAGACGCGGACGTCCTCGTCGTCGGCAAACCGCCTCACCTGCCGACCCATCCGGAGCGCGAGCACGCTACGAGCCTCCTCGACCAGCTCCAGCACGCGCACGCGCTCCCCGAGCTCCGCGCAGTGCATCGCCTCGATCTAGGCACGAGCGGCGTCTGCATCTTCGCGAAGACGGCCGCGAGCACGACGGCCTACGCCGCAGCGCTCGGCGCCGGTCAAAAGCACTACCTCGCACTCGCGCGCGGCCGCGTTCACGACAAAGGCATCATCAAGCAGCCGCTCACGGACGGCCGTGCCCAACGCGAAGCCCTCACGCGCTATACCCGCAAACAATTCCTCGGCGGCCACTCCCTCGTGCGCGTCCGGCCCGCGCAAGGCCGCACCCACCAAGTGCGCAGACATCTCGCCGCAATCGGCCATCCAGTCCTCGGCGACCTCCGCTACGGTGACGCCGCAAGTAACCGGCATTTCGAGCATCGGCACGGCCTCGACCGCACGTTCCTGCACCTCGGCCGCGTCGAGCTGCAGGCCCCCAGCGGCGAGATGCTTCGCTTCGAGACACCCCTCCCACCCGATCTCGAAGCCGTGCTGCGGAGCCTGCGCGAAGGCGTGAGGCTTGAATCCGCACAGAGAAGTGGGTAAGGACCCCCCACCTACGGAGAGTCAGATGACGACGCTGGACGTGTTGGTGTTGGAAGGGGACGGAATCGGTCCCGAGGTTACTGCCGAAGCATTGAAGGTGTTGTCGCGCGTAGCGGCGATCTCCTCGATCACGCTGAATGTCGAACGCGGGCCGTTTGGCGGCGTGTCGATCGATCAGCACGGCGAGCCGATCACGCAAGCCGTGCTCGACCGCTCGCTTCAAGCGCATGCCACGCTGCTCGGCGCGTGCGGCGGTCCGAAGTGGGACGCACTTCCGACGAGCAAACGCCCGGAAAAGGGCTTGCTCCGTCTGCGCGAACACATGGAGGTCTACGCGAACCTCCGCCCCGCGAAGCTCTTCAAAGCACTCGCCGATGCGAGCCCGCTCAAAGCCGAGCGCGCTGCAGGGTTCGACTTTGTCGTCGTGCGCGAGCTCATCGGCGGCCTCTACTTCGGCAAGCCGCGCTACGTCGAAGGCGAGCCGGGCCAACGCGTCGGCGCGAACACGATGACCTACACCGAAGCGGAGATCGTGCGGATCGGCAAGATCGCGTTCGAGACCGCGCGGCTTCGCAAGAAGAAGCTCATCAGCGTCGACAAGGCGAACGTGCTCGAGGTCATGGGCTTGTGGCGCGACGTCATGGTTCAGCTCGGCAAGCAGTATCCAGACGTCGAGCTCTCGCACTTGTACGTCGACAACGCCGCGATGCAGATGATCCTGCGTCCGACCGACTTCGACGTGCTCGTGATGGAGAACATGTTCGGCGACATCCTCTCCGATCTCTCCGCCGCCGCGACCGGCTCGATCGGCCTGCTCCCGTCCGCCGCCGTCGGCGACAAGCTCGCGCTCTACGAACCGATCCACGGCTCGGCGCCCGACATCGCCGGCCAAGGCAAGGCGAACCCGCTCGCGGCGATCATGACCGTCGCGATGCTGTTCGAGTACACGCTCCGCAAGCCGGAACTCGCTGCAGCCGTCAACGGCGCAGTCGAAGACGTGCTCGATGCCGGCCTGCGCACCGGCGACATCGCGAAACGTGGAGAAAAGGTGATCGGTACGCGCGAGATGGGCGACGCTGTGCTGCGCGCCGTGGAAAAGCGCTTGCACTGAGGCCTCTCGAACATGCGCGACTCCCGAGCCTCTGGTCGCACTCGCCGCGGCAGGCTCGGGCTGCTGCCGCTGTGGGCTGCGCTGCTCGGGATCGCCCCGGCGGGCGCGTCTGCCCAAACGAAGCCCGCGGCCGGTTTCGATGAAGTAGCGGAGCTCAAGGCCGCGGCGTTCCGAACGCCCGGTGCGCCGAGCGTCATCGTGCATGCGCCCGAGGGTTTCGACCCTCGCAAGCCGCTGCACTTGGTCGTGTTCCTCCACGGCTACAACGGCTGCGTCAACGTGCTGATGGCGGAGGGCCCGAGCCGCTGCAAAGCCGGTGCGCCGGAACGCGATGGCTGGGACCTCGGTCGCCAGCACGATGCCGCGCAAACCAACACGCTGTTCGTCGTCCCGCAGCTCGCACTCGCCCAGCGAAACGGTGCGCCTGGCGCGTTCGGTAAGCCGAGCGGGTTTCGCGCGTTTCTGGAAGAGCTCTTGGGCAAGACGTTAGTCGGGCGTCTCGGGGGACCGCGCAGACTAAAAGACGTCGCGAGCCTAACGTTAGTGGCCCATAGCGCCGGTTATCAGACCGCGCTCGCGATCGCGGAGCGCGGCGGCGTTCGCGCCCAGCTCAAAGGGATCGTGCTGCTCGATGCCCTCTACGCAGACACCGATCGCTACGCCCGCTTCGTCGAGACGCAGGTGCCCAAAGGCTTGCGGTTCGTGTCGCTCTACCTCCAAGTCGGAACGCCGCGCCTGGAGAACCAGCGCCTCTATCGGCGGCTGAAGCGCTCGCTTGGTGCCGTCGTGGAACAAGCCGAATCGGCCGACCTGGCGCGTGCCGTCGCTTCGAAGGCGGTGGTGATCGGACAGGGCCTGCCACCGCATCGGTTGCTCCCCGAGAAACATCTCGCCGAGATCGTCCGCGCCTTCGGCCAGGTCTACCTTCCGCAGCGGTCCGCGGCAGCGATACAGCACTGAACGGTTGCCCGGCTCTTGGGACACACCATTCAGAGACTGCAGTGCGCCCTGTCTGCGGTGTTTTGACCGCCGCCTCACGAACGATCTGCGGCCGCCCACGGCTTCGCTCGCCTCGAAAGGGGAGGAGCCATTCCTTCGTCGACCGAAGCCGTGCTCGGCCGCAGCTCGAGCGCGATCCGACGGTCAAAACACCTCAGACAGGGCGCGCATGGTCAGGCTTCCCTTCACTCTGCGCATGAAGTACACACATGACCCTCACGATGGGAGAACTGGATGCGAACGCGTAGTCGTACCGTGGCACTGGCTGGATTGCTTTTGAGCTTCGTCGTGTTCGCAGCGGCGAGTCCAGCACTCGCGGCGCCGAAGAAAAAGAAGGCAGCCGCTGCCGCTGAACCTGCCGCGGAGCCCGCAGAGCCAGCGAAAGACAAAAGCGTCGACGACATGATGACGGACACGGCGCCTTCGAAGAAGAGCGCCTCGTCAGGCAGTGCGTCGAGTTCGAGCGACGACGAGGAGCCCGTGGGCGAGCCGGACGCATGGGAGCGCCCGCCCAAGGAGGAAGAGAAGCCGAAGGTCGTCGCAGCGCCGAAGGAGCCCGAGAAATACGGCGACGGTCGTCGCATCGAGATCGCGCTCGCGCCCGCCTTTGGCTTCAAAGCAGGCAAAGCCGACTGGTCGTCGACGTTGAATCCGTACTTCCTCGGCATCGCGATTCGCGGCGGCTACGAGCTGGACAACCGGATCTTCCTCGGCGGCGGTTTCGTCTACCACCTCGGTGAGAGTGACGACCTCGTCATCAACACACCCGGTGCGATGACTGCAGGCATCGTGAGCGCGCGGCAGAACTACATGCTCGCGTTCGTCGAAGGCGGCTACGACATCTGGGCCGGAAACCTGATCATCCGTCCGTCGATCTGGCTCGGTATGGGTTTCGCCATCGTCGACCCGTATCTCACCAGCGGCGGCGTGAAGACTGTGTCGGACTTCATGTTCGCGCCCGGTTTGAACCTGAACTACGTGATGGACGGTATCTACATCGGCGGCGATGTTCGATACGTCGCAGTCACGGGGGATGGCGTGCAGGGCATCGACTTCTTCTTCCTGGTTGGTCTGCGCTTCAAGTGAGCTGACCACTGACAGCACCGCTCCGGAGTTAGTTGCGCGCGAGCTAGGCGAACCTGTGTAGTATTTGCCTTGCAGCACGGAACCACTCCGGAGCCTCATGCGCCTCACCTGCGCTGTCCTACTCGCGCTGTCATTACTCACCAGCTGCGCGCATTCGCGCACGAGCTACGCGACGACGCAGAGCCCTCTCGCGCTCTCCCGTGTCGTCTTGTACCGCAACGGCATCGCGTACTTCGAGCGGCACGGCGTCGTCGACGGCGACCGTCTCTCGCTCAAGGTTCGCAAGGATCAGATCAACGATCTCTTGAAGAGCCTGACGGTGATCGATCTCAGCTCGGGTAAGACGTTGAGCGTCTCGATCCCGCTCGATCCGACAGCCTGGCAAGACGCCGCGCTCGCGATGCTGATGCCGGGACGAGGGCGCCTCGCCGATGTGCTCGACGCGTTGCGCGGCACCCACGTCGAAGTCGACACCGACACGCGCTCGGTGCGCGGTCGCATCGTGATGGTAGAGCGCATCCTCGAAGCGCCGGAGCCGCTGAAGGGTGGAGTGGTCCCGAGTCAGCCACAAGAGGATCACCGCCTCACGCTCCTCGATAACGGCGCGTTCGAGATCGTGAAGCTCTCGCGCGTGAAGACGATTGCGATTCAGCAGGGCGACCTGGTCATGCAGCTCGACCGGCACCTCGATGCGACGGCAGGTGAGGGCATGTTCCAACAGGTCGACGTGGTCGTGCGGCTCGCCGACGACACGAAACACGACTTGGTCGTGAGCTACGTCGCGCAAGCACCGCTCTGGAAGCCGACCTATCGCTTGGTGCTCGCAGGTGACAACTCCGGCAAAGCGCTGTTGCAAGCCTGGGCTGTGGTTTCGAACGTGAGCGGCGAGAACTGGGACCAAGTCTTGCTCTCGCTGACTTCGGGTGCGCCGCTCGCGTTCCGCTACGACTTACATACGCCGGAGGACGTCGAGCGGCCGGACTTGACGCAAAGTGGCGTGCACAAACATGCCCAAGTCGCGTTCGGGGAATCCACCTACGCGCCACCGCCGCCATCAGCGGCACCCGCTCCGGCGCCGTCGATGGCTGCGCCCGAGGCCGACGCCGCCTACGAATCCGAAGACAGAATGCAAGAACAGGCTTCGGGCGGCGCAGTTGCGAAGGAGCGTTCGCGCGATCTGAAGAAGAGCATGCCGGCTGCGCCGCTGCGAGCGGCCCCGATGCCGTCCGCCGTCGACATGCAGGCGCTCGCGCAAAGCGGCACGCCGCAAGCTACTGCGCGGCGCGTAGCGGGCCTGACGCGTTTCGATATCAGGGAGCCGATGACGCTGCCTGACGGTAGTGCGAGCATGGTCATGCTGATCAACCAGTTCGTCACGGGCGAAGAGAGCTATCTGTTCAAGCCCGGCGGCTCGGGACAAGGCTACGAGCACAACCCGTACCGCGTGGTGCGCTTCCACAACGGCACCGACTTCGTGCTCGAGCCCGGTCCGATCAGCATCTACTCGGGTGGAAGTTTCGTCGGTGAAGGCCTGTCCGAAGCGATCGCGAGTCAGGACAAAGCCACGATTCCGTTCGCGGCCGAACCGTCGATCGTCGTACATTCCGCGACGTCAGCCAGCGGTGATGCGATCAAGATCACGAAGATCGTGCGCGGCGTGATCGAAGTCGAATCGTTCCAGCGCGTCACGACGACGTGGACAGTCAGTGTGAAGCCGAGCAAGCAAGGTTATCGCGTGCTCGTGCGGCAGTCGCGCGCCGGCGATCTGTACACCCTCGTCGATCCGCCAAAGGACACTGAGACGCTGCCGGACGGCTACTTCATTCCAGTTTTAGTCGGTGCCGACCAGGCGGAGACCACACTCGAAGTCGTCGAGCGCACGCCCTCCAACTTCTCGCTCAGCGTTTGGGATGACAAAGCGCCCGAGCTGCTCAAACAGTTGCTCGAGACGCCCGGCCTCGATGCCGGCGCGCGCGCCGCGCTGCAACCAGTCGTCGATGCGCGCCAGCAGATCGGTCGGATCGATACGGAGCTCGAAGGGCTAACCGCTCAGCAGCAAGAGATCGACGAACGCGCGAACGAAGAGCGACAGAACCTACTCGCGATCCAAAAGGATCCGAAGGCGGGTGCTCTGCGTAAACGCTTGAGTACGCGGCTCGAGGAGCTGACGCAAAAGGCAGCTGAGATCGGCCGCAAGATCGTGGATCTCAACAGTCAACGTTTGTCACGCAAAATCGAGCTGGAGGACAAGCTTCGCGAGCTGGACCTCATACGGAAATAGTGTCGCGCCGTCAGACGTTATTGGGTGAGGACCGGCACGGTGTTTCGTCACGGCGGCCCACATTGTTTTTCGGTCTGGCCAGCCACTCGCACGCCAAGTCTGGGGGTAGAATCAACAGACGATACTGACACCGTGCCATGACTTGCAGTCACCACGTCAGGTGGCTAGGTAACGTTCATTGGGGGATGGAGGTGCGCATGCAGATTCCGCTCGAGATCGCGTTCAAAAACATGGATCGATCGGATGCCGTCGAGGCTCGAGTCCGCGAGAAAGCCGAGAAGAAGTTCGAACGTTTTGCTGGACGCATCACGAGTTGTCGAGTCGTGGTGGAAGCCCCTCACCACCATTCCAACCACGGCAATTGTTACGACGTGAGGATTGACATCCACGTTCCGGGCGAAGAGCTCGTAGTGACGCGCGAGGGGCACGATCCCGCGCATACCGATGTGTACGTAGCTATAAGAGACGCATTCGACGCCGCCGTCCGCCAGCTCGATGGGCATGGCAGACGCAAGAACGGCCACTGACCGTTGAGTCGAGCGTGATCCCCGCGCTGACGCTGTCGCTCGTTGCTCGATTGGAGATCGCAGCCGCGAGCGGCATTCGTCGGCGTGGTGATCATTTGTACGTCATCGCCGACGACGAGCTCGCACTCGGTGTTTATGATCTCAGCGGTGCTCCCCGCGAGACCATCGTGCTCATGGAGGGCGTGCTGCCGGAGGAGCATGCTGCTCGAAAAGCAGCCAAGCCCGACTTTGAAGCGCTAGTGAGCTTGCCGGACGGATCGCTCCTTGCGCTCGGTTCGGGGTCGACCGCGGCGCGGTGGCGTGCGGTCCAGGTCATTTTCGAGCCGAAGCCGCGTACGCGCGTCTTCACGTTCGACGTCTTGTATCGCGCATTGGAGCGAGAGCTTCCGGAGCTCAACATCGAGGGTGGCGCGG
>Ga0193752_1000847_pt1 | contig 27389 bp, 23 predicted proteins | sample H1c1metaG_FD_144924 | JGI IMG/M metagenome (GOLD analysis project Ga0193752, IMG submission 144924) | Soil microbial communities from a riparian zone of the East river system, Colorado, United States - H1c1 | ecosystem: Environmental > Terrestrial > Soil > Riparian zone | place: USA: East River...
GCGCCATACAGCGACATCGAACAAGCGCGAGCGCGCGCGACCGCGGCGCCGGCAAATCCGGACCTACAAGCGAGCTTCGCCATGGCCTCCATCATGGTGGACGACTTCGGAATGGCCGAGGCGGCTGCGCGCGCCGCGCTGCTCATCGCGCCGCAGAACCGGATCGCGCTCTTCGCACTCGCGCGCGTCGCACTTCAAAACCACGATGCGCCGGAAGCCGAGCGTTGTTTGCGCGCGATCATCGCGAGCGGTGCGGACGGCTATGGCTTGCGCATGATGCTCGCGCACGCATCACTCGCGCGCACTGCGCCGCTCGAGGCGCTGCCCGAGCTCGAAGCTGCGATCAAGCTCGACTCCGATCGCCCCGAGGCCTGGCAGAGCTTGCTCGAAGTTGCGGGCCGACTAAAAAACGAAGCTTTGGCGACGCGAGCGGTGAGCGCGATCGCCGGTCTCGACCAACACGACCGCGCCGTGCACGCGGCTTACGTTGCGCTGCTCGCGAAACACGAAGCCTGGCAGGACGTCGTGCGCGCCGGCGAAACTGCGCTGTTCATCGACCCCGCGAACCCCGCGCTCCACTGGCATCTCGGCCGCGCGTACTTCGAGACAGGTAAGCCCGCGGTCGCGCTCCCGGAGCTCGACCGGGCATTGGCGTTGGGGCACCCGGAAGTCGGCGATATCCAGCTGACACGGGCGAGGGTTCTGCTGGCACTCGGCAAGCGGCCGCAGGCAAAGGCCGCAGCGCAAGCAGCGGTGAGCGCGGAGCCGGCGCTGCAAGAACAGAGCGACCGCGTATTGCGCGGGCTGTAGCGTTTTAGTCGCCGCTGCAGGCTGCGTTGTGGGCCTGTGTGGCTATCCGAACTATGTAATGATGGAGGTACTTTTCGAGGGGTTTGAGCGTGAGCGACTTCTCCGCTAGCGAGGTACGACCGGGCGCGATCCTCGCCGGGCGGTATCGCGTCGAAGGCCAGATTGGGGCCGGCGGCATGGGCATCGTGGTATCGGCGGAGCACCTGCAGCTCGGCTCACGCGTCGCGATCAAGTACTTGCCCCCGAGCTGGCTCGGCGATCCCGACGCGGTCGAACGCTTCAAGCGCGAAGCCTGGGCTGCGGCCCAGATCAAAAGCCCACACGTCGTGCGCGTGAGCGACGTCGCCAACCTGCCGAGCGGTGCGCCGTTCATCGTGATGGAGTATCTCGAGGGCGAAGACCTCGCGCACGTGCTCGCCCGCCGCGAGCCACTGCCCATCCCAGACGTCACGGAGCTCATCCTGCAGGTCTGCGAAGCGATAGCCGAAGCACACGCGATCGGCATCGTCCACCGTGACCTCAAGCCTTCGAACATCTTCGTCACGCGCAACCTCGAAGGTCATCGCGTCGCGAAGGTGCTCGACTTCGGCATCTCGAAGCTGATGCGCGATGGCTTCGGTCAGCTCGGGCTCACGACAACTCGCACTTCGCTCGGCTCGCCGACGTACATGTCCCCCGAGCAAATGCACTCGGCGAAAGAGGTCGACGGACGTACCGACATCTGGGCGCTCGGCGTGATCTTGTATGAAATGCTGGCGGGTAGGGCGCCGTTCAGCGCGCCGAGCCTGCCCGAGCTCGCACTGCAGATCGCGACTGAACCGGTTCTGCCGCTGAGAGCTGCAGGGCTCGACGTGCCGGTCGGTCTCGAGCGCATCGTTCAACGCTGCCTCGAAAAGGATCGCTCGAAGCGCTTTCCTGACGTCGCGGCGCTCGCGTCTGCGTTGACGGAGTTCGCTCCGATTACGGCGAGCCTTCACGCAGCGCGTGCGGAGCGGGTGCTCCGAGACTCGGGTACGAGCTCACAATCGGTGCCCGCCGTGACGATGAAAGGTGTCGGCGGTGAGCCGGGTTCGCGACCTCGCTTGCGCGAAGCCGGTGATCGAGAGACCCCGCGGCGAAGTGGCTCGGATCGGCCGGGGGGCCTGCGCTCGTCAGACAAAGTTCCGCGTAGCTCGGCTCCGCGCGAGGACGAGACGCGCGACGCCCGGGGATCCGGGCGCGCCGCGAGCGCACGCGGGTCGGAACGGCCGCGGAGCTCGCGGTCGTCAGACAAAGTTCCGCGTGCGAAAAGTCGCGAACGCGACGATCCGAGCGGCAAAGTCGTCACACGCATGGCCCGCGGGTCCGGCCGTCCCAGCTCGGGTCGCCCCGACGAGCCTGCGCCGAAGCCCGCGACCCCTCCCGACGTGGCGCGCGTGCGTTCGAGCATCCGCAAGCGTGATCGCCCGGGGCTGCTGCTCACGGCTGCGGTAGCCGTCGCCGTGTTGCTGTTGGCGGCCGTGGCGATCACCGCGCTCGTGACCTCCGACTCGGACGTGGCCTCGCGACCCCCGGCGGCGACAGGGAGAAGCGCCGCCAGCGAGACGAACATGCTGCGGCCGGCCCCGCCAAAAGAGCCTAAGAATTCGGGCCAGTAGCGAGCCCAGCCCGCGCCTTTGCTAGGCTACCCAGTCCGGCCAATCCCTCACCTCGGGAGACTTTCCGACCTCACATGCGCAGTTGGCGACCCTCGATCACCCGGCGAATCGCGCTGGGGTTTGCGCTGGTGCTGTCCGTCAGCGGCTTCGTGGTCGTGGTGAGCTTCCTTCAACACGAGCGCACCGCCCGCGCGCTCACCTTGCTCGACGATGGCTACCTGCCGCTCGCGCTCACGGTCAGCGAAGCGCGCGCGACCCAGCAGGTCATCAACAATCTGCTCGATCGCGTGCCCACCGAGCGCGACCCGACCGCCTCGCGCGCATGGCTTCAAACTGCGCGCAGTGCGCGGCCCGAAACGCTTCGCAACGCTCGCGCCAAGATCACTCAGATCCACGGCATGATCACGTGGGAAACCGAAGGCGCCGCGCTCGTCCGCTTGCGGCGCGAGCTGCGGAAGCTGCAGCAGATGGTCGCCAAGGGCGAGTCCCGTTACGCGGATCTCTACGCCGCGCTCGATAAAGGCGATCGCGAAGCGGCGGGCCGCACCCTCGCAGATGTCCGTGCGCGCGAACGCGCGATCGATCGCGAGTGGGAGCGCATCTGGGCCGAGATCGTCGCGCGCATCGAAGCTACCAATCAGCTCGTGGGCGCACAGCAACGCCAAGCTTTTGCGGTGTTCGGCGTGCTCGCCGGGCTCGCGCTCGTGGTTGGAGTCCTTGCAGTGTGGTGGTCGCAGCGCGTGCTGGCACCGTTGCCGCGCCTTCAAGAGCGGGTCGAAGCCGTCGCTCGCGGCGAGTTCGTCGAGCAGCTCGGCCCGACCACGGACGACGAGATCGGCCGGCTCTCGAACGAGTTCGAACGCATGGTCAAAGCGCTGGTCGCGCGCGATCAGAGCCTCGGCGAAGCGCAAACCCGGCTGATTCAATCCGAGCGACTCGCCGCGATCGGTCGGATGGCGGCACACGTGAGCCACGAGGTGCGAAATCCACTCTCGAGCATCGGGCTCAACGTCGAGCTGCTCGAAGAGATCCTCTCGAGCGCAGATCGCGAAACACGCGACTTACTCAGCGCGATCCACCGCGAGATCGAGCGCTTGCGCTTGGTCACGGAGGAGTACTTGCGTGTGGCGCGCTTGCCGAATCCTCACCTCGTGCCGGAGTACATCCCGGCCGTCGTCCGCCGCGCCGTTCAACTTTTACGCCTCGAGCTCGAGAAGGCGGGGGTCGAGCTCGAGTTGCGGCTCGCAGAAGATCTGCCCCTGGTTGCGCTCGACGAGGCTCAGATCCGTCAGGTACTCATCAACTTGCTGAAGAACGCGCGGGAGGCCATGCCGAAAGGGGGCCGCATCGAGCTCGAGGCCCGTACAGGCGACGGAGGCGTGGAGCTCGTCGTGCGAGACTACGGGATAGGTATGGACGGCGAGCAAAAGGAGCGCATCTTCGACCTGTTCTACACGACGAAACAGCGGGGGAGCGGCTTGGGGCTTCCCCTCACACAAGAGATCGTGGTAGCGCACCGGGGCCATATCCGTTGCGAGAGTTCGCCAGGCAAGGGAACAACGTTTACTCTGTGGTTCCCGGCCGCGAAATCCGAGCGAGCAGGCCGTGATGTCATGGTAGCAGAGGAGTAGACACGTGGGACTTCGGACCAGAGTGGACGGTAGAAACGCAGATGCGCTGCGCCCCGTCACGATTGAAACGCGAGTGCAAAAGCACCCCGAAGGCTCCGTCCTGTACAGCTCGGGCGGCACGAAGGTCCTGATCGCCGCGTCCGTCGAAGATGGCGTCCAGGATTTCCTGAAAGGCTCCGGCAAGGGCTGGGTGACCGCCGAGTACGCGATGCATCCGCGAGCGAACCCGTCTCGGCAGCGCCGGGAAGGTCAGCGCGGCAACATCAGCGGCCGGACGCAGGAAATTCAGCGGCTGGTCGGTCGCGCGTTGCGCGCGGCGGTGCGGCCGGAGAAACTCGGCGAGCGGACGATCACGGTCGATTGCGACGTGCTCGACGCTGATGGCGGCACACGAACGGCGGCGATTACGGGCGGCTTCATTGCGCTCGTGATGGCGCTCGATGGATTACGAAAACGTGGTTTGGTCGGCAAAGGCGTGCTGCGTGAAGAAGTTGCAGCCGTCAGCGTCGGCTTGTTCGAAGGCTCGGCGCTTCTCGATCTCTGTTACGTCGAAGACCGAGACGCCCAAGTCGATCTCAACTTGGTTGCGACTCGCTCCGGCGCCATCGTCGAAGTTCAGGGAACGGCCGAAGGCGAGCCGATGTCGCGCGCAGAACACGACAACCTAGTCGAAGTGGGTCTGCGCGGCGTTGCAACCCTCACGCAAAAGCAACTCGCTGCGCTCGATACTGCCGGTATCGACGTCGCGAAGCTTCGCGGGTGATCATGGCTACGACACTTCTTCTTGCAACCAAGAACGCAGGCAAGATACGCGAGTTTCGCGCCCTCTTTTGGGATCTGCCTAAGCTCATCGTCAAAGCGGCCGACGAGGTCGCTTCACCGGATGTCGTCGAAGACGGCCGCACGTTCGAAGAGAACGCCACCAAGAAGGCTCGAGAAATCGCAGTCGCAACGGGGCATCTGGTTCTCGCGGACGACAGCGGACTCGAAGTCGACGCACTTCAGGGGCGACCCGGCGTGTACTCGGCGCGATATGCCGGGCGACACGGCGACGACGATGCAAACAACGACAAGTTGCTGCTCGAGCTCGCGGGCATCGCCGATGAAAAGCGAAGCGCTCGCTACCGCGTCGTGCTGGCACTCGCCGATCCAGGCGGGCCGCTCGGCGAGGACGTGCACGTCGAGCACGGCGTCTGTGAAGGCGTCATCTTACGTGTGCGCCGCGGAAACAACGGGTTCGGCTACGACCCCGTGTTTGCGCCGAAGGGCCACGACAAGACGATGGCCGAGCTGTCGCCCGAGGACAAAAATCTGATCAGTCATCGCGCCGAAGCTGCGACGAAAATACGGAAGTTCTTGGGTGAGTACCTCGCATCGCGAGGCGCCGCCGCAGGTAAACCGCGCGTCGCTTGAGGCAAGATAGTCGGTCCGCTACAGTGCGGACGGTTCTAGTCGTGACATACTCACCGAATCGCCTTCGGCGTTCGGATTAATGACATACCCACCGAATCGCCTTCGGTGTACGGGGCATAGCACAGCCTGGTAGTGCGCACGCTTTGGGAGCGTGAGGTCGCTGGTTCGAATCCAGTTGCCCCGACCAACGACCCTCCAGTTCCCGCAGCCGTTTCTGACCCAGAGCGACAAACTGCCACCGCGCACTTAGTCCAGATCTAGTGCGTGGGCGCGCGCTCGTCGGCGGCCTGTGGGGTTGAGTCAGCTCTCAGACTTGGGCTCGTGTTTTGCACCAAGGGGACACAACCCCCGGAGGCAAAACTCATGAAGGCGCTCGTCTTCCACACCCCGAAGCACGTCACGGTAGACACCGTGCCGGATCCCGTCATCAAGCAACCGCGTGATGCGATTTTACGCGTCACGTCGACTGCGATCTGCGGATCGGATCTCCACATCTACAACGGTGCGTTTCCGCAGCCGAAACCTTTGGTCCTCGGACACGAGTTCATGGGAATCGTGGAGGAAGTCGGACCGGAGGTGACGAACCTACAGCGCGGGGATCGCGTGGTGGTTCCGTTCCCGATCGCCTGTGGCAAGTGTTGGTTTTGCGAGCACGCAACACCGACACAGTGTGAGAACTCGAATCCTGAGCACTATGGCCCCGAGGGCGGATTGCTGAGTCAAAAAGGCGGCGCGCTCTTCGGCTACACCGATCTGTATGGTGGGTACGACGGCGGGCAAGCGCAGTTCGTGCGTGTTCCGTTTGCCGACTATGGCCCGCGCAAGGTTCCAGAATCTCTGACAGACGACCAAGTGTTGTTCTTGTCAGACATCGTTCCAACGGCGTACTCGGGACTCAAGTGGGCGGATGTAAAGCCGGGTGAAACCGTTGCAGTCATCGGCTGTGGCCCGGTCGGTCTGCAAGCATTGAAGCTCGCGCGCATTCTGGGTGCGAGCAAAGTCATCGGTGTCGACATCCTGCCGTATCGACTCGAGAAGGCGCGCACGGCTGCGGGTGCGGAAGTCGTCAACGCGGCGGAAGTGAACGCGGTCGAAGCGATTCGCGCTTTGACGGACGGTCGCGGCGCGGATGTCGTGATCGAAGCCGTGGGCATGGAGGTCGAGCGCAGCTTCCTGCAGAAGGTTGCGAATGTCGCGCACCTGCAGCGCGGGAGCATCACCGCGGTCGAGATGGCGTTCAGCGCAGTTCGGCGCCAAGGCCGCGTGAGCATCATGGGTGTGTACGGCACGACCTACGACAACTTCCCGCTCGGGCAAATGCTCGACAAAGGTCTGCGCGTGCAGACGGGTCAGGCGACGGTCCACAACTTCATCGACGAGCTTATGCAGCTGATCGTGAGCGGGAAGCTGAAGCCCGACGACATCATCTCGCATCGATTGCCGCTCGATAAGGCCCCGGACGGCTATCGCATCTTCAACAAGAAAGAAGAGAACTGCACGAAGGTCGTTCTCAAGCCCTGGGATTGAAAAGGTTAAAGGAGATCTGTCATGGCAACTCAGTCACGCCCTTTTGCAATCGTCACCGGCGCATCTTCGGGGATCGGATTCGAGCTAGCGAAGTGCTGTGCCGCCGGTGGCTTCGACCTATTGATCGCGGCGGACGAGCCGCAGATCCAGGATGCCGCTACAAAGCTGCGCACCGATGGTGCGTCGGTGCAAGCCGTCGAAGTCGACTTGTCGACACTCGAAGGTGTCGACGAACTATACGGCGCCGCTGAAGGTCGACCCATTTCTGCGTTGCTCGCGAACGCAGGACGTGGCCTAGGTCACGCTTTTCTCGATCAAGATTTCGACGAAGCAAAACTCGTCGTCGATACGAACGTCACCGGCACGATCTACTTGATTCATAAGGTTGGTCGTGAGATGCGTTCGCGCAGGGAAGGTCGAATCTTGATCACGGGATCGATCGCGGGGTTCATGCCAGGAACTTATCAGGCCGTGTACAACGGCACGAAGGCGTTCTTGGATTCGTTCGCGTTCGCTCTGGGTGCTGAGCTCAAGGGCACGGATGTGACAGTCACATGTCTCATGCCGGGCGCGACTGAAACTGACTTCTTCGAGCGGGCCGACATGCTGGACACGAAGGTCGGATCGAGCAAGAAGATGTCGCCCGAGCAGGTCGCGAAGCTCGGGTACGAGGCGATGATGAAGGGGGAGAGCGAGGTCATCGCCGGCTGGCAGAACAAGCTGCGCGCCGCGATTTCACAGCTCTTGCCCGGCACTGCAGGTGCGGAGATGCATCGAAAGATGGCAGAGCCGGGTTCCGCCTCGAAGCAGTAAGAGATCACATCAGCCGCGCGTCTCGGGGGGATGGGGGGACGGGGCGCGCGGCTGGGTGTTATCTCGACTGTCAATGTGACTGTTCGTTTTTGGCGCTGGCACTACTGAACCGAGTTGGCACTCGACATGCATTCCGGACCGAGATGCTCTTCACGATCCGGTCGTCGAAGCACGCGTCGATCGGACGCGCAGCGCTGCTCAGGGTTCCGATTCGCCTTACAATCAACGGGCTAGAGCATCGCGTCGATGCGGACGTTCGCACGACGCTGCTCGATTTGCTTCGCGAACACCTCGGCCTCACTGGGGCGAAAAAGGGGTGCGATCAAGGTCAATGCGGCGCTTGCACCGTGCTCGTGAACGGCAAACGCGTGCTCTCGTGTTTGACGCTCGCAGCGGCGGTCCGCGAACCGGTCGAGACGATCGAAGGCCTCGCGACCCACGACGGCCCTTTGCATCCGATGCAGCAAGCATTCATCGACTGCGACGCGTTTCAATGCGGGTACTGCACGCCGGGGCAAATCCTTTCGGCGATCGCGTGCGTCCGCGAGGGGCACGCCGAGAGCGACGCCGAGATCCGCGAGTTCATGAGCGGGAACCTGTGCCGGTGCGCCGCGTATCCGCATATTCTCGCTGCGATTCAACAAGCCAAAGCGCAAGGGGTTTGACCCATGCGCTGGTTTCGCTACGAACGGGTCGCTGACGTCGAGGAGGCCGTCGCCGCGAGTCGCTTCGATCGCAACGCTCATCTGCTCGCGGGCGGCACGCAGCTCATGGATCTCATGAAGCTCGGCGTGCTTGCGCCGGACAAGTTGATCGACATCAACGGACTTGCACCTGCACACGCCGGGATCGAGCTCGACGACGAAGGGCTACACCTCGGGGCGCTCGTGCGCATGAGCGAAGCCGCCGAGCGTCCGGAGATCATCCGCGACTATCCGGTGATCGCACAGTCGCTCGCGATGGCGGCGAGCCCGCAGCTGCGAAACATGGCTAGCCTCGCCGGCAACGTGCTGCAGCGGACGCGCTGCAACTACTTTCGCGATCCCGGCGAGCTCGCATGCAACAAGCGCCTCCCCGGGAGCGGTTGTGCCGCGCTGGATGGAGTGAACCGCAAGCACGCGGTGCTCGGCGTGAGCTCGTCATGTATTGCGAGTTATCCGGGCGATTTTGCGCAGGCACTCGTCGCGTTGGACGCTCGGGTGACGATCGTGGGGACGAACGGAACGCGCGAGTTACCGGTCGAAGCGCTGCACCGATCGCCTGGGACTACGCCGCATCTCGAGAACGTGCTCGAGACCGGCGACGTGATCACGCGTTTTACGATTCCGCGCGCGCCGTTCACGCGTCGCTCGCTCTATCTAAAGGTTCGCGACCGCGCATCGTACGAGTTTGCCCTGGTGAGTGCGGCCGTGGCGCTCGACCTCGCGAACGGTGTTGTTGGCGCTGCGCGTATCGCGCTCGGCGGGCTGAGCGCGAAGCCGTGGCGCGCGCGTGAGGCCGAGGCATCGCTCGTAGGCAAGCCGCTGACGGGGGCGACGGCGCGTGCCGCTGCGGACCTGGCGTTCATCGGCACGGTGACTCACTCACACAACGCGTTCAAGCCGGTTCTCGGTCGCAGGACGCTCGTGCACGCGCTGCTGTCGGCGGCAGAGCTGGAGGTTTCGTGAACGATGTAGCTCGCGATCCACGGTCTCACGACGGGATCGGTGCCGATGTTCCGCGCATCGATGGTCGACTCAAAGTTACAGGCGGCGCTCGTTTTGCGTCCGATCAGCCAGTCGACGGTGTGGTCTACGCGTTTCTCGCCGTGAGCCCGCACGCGCGCGGACATATCCAGCGGATCGACGCGCGCGCCGCGCGGACGGTGCCCGGTGTGCTCGGGATCTTGACCCACGAAAACGTAGGCAAACGCATCAAGCCCGGCAAGAAGAACACCGACTTCGGTTACATGGGTAGCAGCATCGCGCCGCTGCTCAGCTCCGAGATCCACTTCGCGGGTCAGATCATCGCCGTTACATTCGCAGAGACATTCGAAGCCGCACGCGAGGCGGCGCTAAAGCTGGAAGTGAAGTATCAGCTCCAGCCGGCGACGGCGACGTTCGACAGTCCCGGTGCGAAGCTCACGAACACGAAGCTGCCCGCCTTCAAGCCGACGAGCTACAAAGTTGGCGACGCGGAAGAGGCCTACGCGCGCGCGGCAGTCAAGCTCGAGGCCTGGTACGAGACGCCGACGCAACATCACAACCCGCTCGAGTTGTATTCGACTGTTTGCGTGTGGTCTGGTGACGAGCTGACTGTCTATGAAGGTTGTCAGAACGTACGCGGCTTCCAGCATGGGCTCGCAAAGCAGCTCGGGATCAAGCCGAAACGAGTTCGCTTCATCTCGCCCTTCATCGGAGGGGCGTTCGGCGCGCGCGGCGCCTTGAACCAGTTTACGGCATTGGTCGCATTGGGCGCGAAACGGTTGAAGCGACCGGTCAAGCTGGTCGTGACGCGGGAGCAATGTTTCTACGCGGGCACCTATCGCGCGGAGACGCGGCAACACCTCAAGCTCGGGGCGCACCCCGACGGTCGGTTTCGAGCGTTCGTCCACGAAGGTTGGGAAGTCACGAGCCGCGCCGATACGTACGCGGTCGTCGGGATCGAGTCGTCGACCCGTCTGTACGCGTGTCCGAACATTCGCGCGAAGGTCTGGAACATCCGCGCCGATCGTCAAACGCCCGGCTTCATGCGCGCGCCGCCCGAGACGCCGTATCTGTTTGCGCTCGAGAGTGCGGTCGACGAGCTCGCGTATTCGCTCGAGATCGATCCGGTCGAGCTCCGGCGCATCAACGACACGCACTGCGATCCGATTCACGGCGTGCCCTTTACGAGCCGCGCGCTCATCCCGTGTTTCGACGCGGCGAGCCAGGCCTTCGGCTGGTCGCAGCGGACGGCGGCGCCAGGTTCGATGCGCGACGGAGACTGGCTCGTCGGCTGGGGCTGTGCGAGCGCAGCATATCCAACCATGCTCGGGCCCGCCGCGGCTCGCGTCACGTTGCGGACCGACGCTACGGCTCACGTCGAGGTCGGTTCGCACGACATCGGCACCGGTGCGTACACCGTCATCGCACAGACTGCGGCCGAAGGCCTCGGAGTTCCGCTCGCCCAGATCGAGGTGTCGCTCGGCGACTCGCGGTTGCCTCCGGCGCCGCTCGCGGCAGGTTCGAGCAACACCGCGAGCGTGTGCAACGTCGTCGCAAAAGCTTGTCAGCAAGTGCGCGTCCGACTCGCGCTCTCGGCGGCGGGCGCGAAGGACAGTGTGTTTCACGCACGAGCGCCGCGCGAATTGGAGTTGCGGTCGATGCAGCTGTGCGGCGCGGACGGCGCGACCGAGCCCCTCGTGCGTGCGATCGCGCGCGTCGGTGAGATCTGCGAGTACGCCGAGAATACGCCGCACGGCGCGCCTCCGATCATCGGCATCAAGTTTCTCATCCCGCGCGGGCTGCCGATCATTCTGGGCGGCGCGATGAAAGACCGCCTGCAGTACGCGTTCGGCGCGCACTTCGTCGAGGTGCGCGTGCATCGCTACACCGGTGAGATTCGCGTCCCACGCGCCGTCGGAGCGTTTGCCGCGGGTCGCATCATGAACCCGCGCACGGCGAAGAGTCAGCTGATGGGCGGTCAGATTTGGGGCATCTCGGCCGCGTTGCACGAAGCAACGGAGATCGACCGAGAGCGCGCTCGCTACTACAACACAGACCTCGCAGAGTATCTCGTGCCGGTCAATGCAGATGTCGGCGACATTCAAACCATCATGTTACCGGAGCGAGACGAGCTCGTGAACGAACTGGGCATCAAGGGTTTGGGTGAGCTCGGCACGGTCGGCATGAACGCGGCTGTTGCGAACGCCGTGTTTCACGCGACGGGTCGGAGGATCCGGAAGCTACCGATCCGGCTCGAACAAATGTTGTGAAGGACGCGGCATTCGCGCCACAACGAGCAGACCGCCCTCAGCACACGCGCAACCTCGAGCGTTGGCCAGCTCACCACATTCGCGCGAGCGTCGTGCCTGAAGCCGGGGGCATCGCTGCGGCTTGAGGTTTGCATGCGTGCCACACGCAAATCGTGGCTCTCTTCCCACACTGGAGCGATACCGCACTCCGCATCGTGCTGACGCTGCTCGCGTTAGCTGTGTTGGGTATTCCAGTCGGCTTGATGATCTACGTTCGGACGCCGTACGACCAACAACGCAACAGCGCGATCGAACAGCCAGTTCAGTTCGATCACCGTCATCACGTGGAGGATGACGGAATCGAGTGCCTGTATTGCCACAGTGGAGCGGAGCGGTCGGCGAGCGCAGGTGTGCCGTCGACTGAAGTCTGCATGGGTTGTCACTCACAGGTCTGGAATCAAAGTCAGTTGTTGGAGACGGTTCGTGTCAGCTTTTATACGGACAAGCCGATCCCTTGGGTGCGCGTCCACGACTTACCTGACTACGTGCACTTCGATCACTCCGTGCATGTGACCGCAGGTGTCGAGTGCCGTCAGTGTCACGGCGACGTCCAGAACATGGCGCTCGTCTACCGCGCCCAGGGCCTGACGATGGAGTTCTGTCTGGATTGTCATCGAAAGCCCGAAGCGAAGGTCTCTGGTTACGTTCGCTTGCGCGACCGACCGCGACCACCCGCACATTCCGGCTTCGTCGACGACACGCTGATGTCGTGCACGGCGTGCCATCGCTGAGAGTTTTGTCAGGAGTGGAGGAGCACAGGATGAGCGACGAGCGACTCTATGCCATCCAAACCCGCGGCGGTCGCGAGTATGAACTAACGCGACGGAGGTTCTTGGAACTGGTCGCGGCGAGCGCCGCCGTGGGTTTAGCTCCAGCCTGCTCGCAAAATCCGAGTGAACGAATCATACCGTACACACGGCAGCCGATCGACATCGTCCCCGGCATTTCGACTGCCTACGCGACTTCGTTTCCGATCGACGGCTACGCGTTCGGATTGATCGCCCAGACGCGCGAGGGGCGGCCGATCAAGATCGAGGGCCATCCCGAGCACCCGTTGAGCCTCGGCGCTACGAGCACGTTTCATCAAGCTTCGGTGTTGCAGCTGTACGATCCAGATCGTGCGAAGGCGGTGCTGCACGAGGAGCAGCCGGCGTCGTGGCCGGCGCTGCTCGACGTGTTGCAACGTGCGCCTCGCGGCGCGGGCGAAGGTCTGCGCGTGCTGCTGGAGCCCACGAGCTCGCCGCTCGTGCACGCGTTAGTCGGTCAGCTCGAGCAGCGTTATCCGGCGAGCCGCGTGACGTTCTACTCGCCGCTGCACAGCGAGGCGGACACGCGGGCGACTACCGCCTTGTTCGGTCGCGCGCTCACGCCGCAGTACGATCTGAGCCACGCGGATTGCGTCGTGTCACTCGACTCCGATCTACTCGCGACAGCCTATGATCTGCGGCATGCGCGTGCCTTCACGGCGCGGCGGTCGCCCACACGACCGACCGACGACACCGCGCGGCTGTACGCGCTCGAAGCTGCGCTCAGCGTGACCGGCAGCATGGCGGACCATCGGCTGGCGCGCAGCTCGGCCCGCATAGCGCAGCTGACGGCGTCGCTGGCGCAGGTTGTGCTGCACCGCGCGAGGGCGGACGGCTTGGACCGCGCCGAACGGAAGTTCATCGAGGCTCTAGCGACGGATCTGCGCGCGCGGCCGAGTGGGCGCACGCTGATCGTTCCGGGCTCGCGCCAGCCTTCGGACGTTCACGTGCTCGCGCACGCGATGAACGCTGCGCTCGGCAACCTCGAGCAGACGGTTAGGTTTACGGATTCCGCGTTGCCAGTCGGGGAGGGCGATCAGTCCTTGTCCAGCTTGGTCGCGGAGATCCGCGGCGGTCGCGTCGAGCTGCTCGTGATCCTCGGTGGCAATCCAGCGTATGACGCCCCGGCGGATCTCGAATTTGCAGACGCGCTCAAAGGTGTCGCGCAGAGCGTCTACCTCGGACCGTATCAGAACGAGACCGCAAAGGTTGCGAAGTGGTTCGGGCCGGAGTTGCACCCGTTCGAGCAATGGAGTGATGGGCGCGCCTACGATGGAACCCTGTCGATCGCGCAGCCGTTGATTCGTCCGCTACGGTCCGGGAAGAGCGCGACTGATCTTTTGGCCGCGGTCGCGCAGCTGCCGGCTGCAGGCGACTACGCGCGGCTGCGAGCGGCGTTTGGTGCCGAGCACGGAGAGCACATCGATCTCTCGCGCAGCGAGCCGGAGCGGGTGCTGCAGGAAGATCCAGCCGTGCGCGCGCGGTGGCAAGAAGTCGTCGCGACGGGGTTCGTGCGCGAATCCGCGTTCGTAGCGCAAGCCGTCGCACCGCGGTCGAGTGCAGTGGAACAAGCCACGGCCGTGATCGCGCGCAACGCGCGTTCGAATGGCCTCGAGCTGAATTTGATCGCATCGCCGACGCTGCACGACGGCCGATTCTCGAACGTGAGTTGGCTCCTCGAGCTTCCCGAGCCGATCACGAAACTGACCTGGGACAACGCGGCGCTCGTGAGCCCTGCGACTGCAGCTCGGCTCGGGCTCGGCGCAGAAGCCGAGCCGACCGGCGAAACGCAGCCGATGGTGGAGATCGCGCGCGCAGGTCGCGTGATGCGGATTCCGGTGTTGGTCCAGCCGCACCACGCGGACGACTCGGTGACTGTGTGGCTCGGTTACGGCCGGCAAGGTGGCGAGCGGCTCGCGCGCGGCGTAGGCACGAACGCGTACGAGCTTCGCACGAAGGATGCGCCGTGGTTCGGGCCGGCGCAGCTCACGCTGCTCACGGAGCACCATCCGCTCGCGATCACGCAACGCGAGCGTGATCAACACGGCCGCCCGCTCGCGGTGGTGGCGACCCTTGCGCAGTATCGAGCGGAACCCGAGTTTACGGCGGAGCTCAAGGCGCCGTTGCCGTCGCTGCTCGCGAGCACCCGTGGCAGCGGTCCGCAGTGGGCGATGACGATCGACCTCTCCAGTTGCACCGGTTGCAGCTCGTGTGTGGTCGCCTGTCAGGCCGAGAACAACGTGCTCGTCGTCGGCAAAGAACAAGTGCGCCGCGGTCGCGAGATGCACTGGCTCCGCATCGATACCTATTACGACGCGGAGCGCGGGAAGCGCATCGTGCACCAGCCGATGTTGTGTCAGCACTGCGAGAAGGCGCCGTGCGAATACGTGTGTCCAGTCAATGCCACCGTGCACAGTCCGGATGGTTTGAACGAGATGGTCTACAACCGCTGCGTCGGCACGCGGTTTTGTTCGAACAACTGCCCGTACAAGGTCCGGCGCTTCAATTGGTTCGACTGGAACGAGAAGCGCGACGAAAACCGCGGGCAGGTCGAGCTGCAGCGCAATCCGGAAGTCACGGTGCGCGAGCGCGGCGTGATGGAGAAGTGCACGTACTGCGTCCAGCGCATTCGCGGCGCCGAGATCGCAGCGCGCAAGGAGCGCCGTGCGATCGCAACCGGCGATGTCATGACGGCTTGCCAGCAGGCGTGCCCGACGCGCGCGATCAGCTTCGGATCGCTGAATGACCCCGACTCGGAGATGGTGCAGCGCAGGCAACAGGCGCGCAGCTACGCAGCCTTGCACGAGACGAACGCGCAGCCGCGAACGCTGTACCTCGCCCGCATCGACAATCCGAACCCGGAGCTCGGCACATGACCGCGGCGCCGACTTCAGTTCTGCTTGGCCGGCCGGGCGACGCGGAGCTCACCGATCAGCTCGTGCGGCACGTCTGGCGCCCGCCGAGCCGAGCGTGGCTGCTACTCGTGCTGTTGTTCGGCATGGGCTCGCTCATGCTGTTCGGCTTGATCGGCTACACGTTCGTGGAAGGTATCGGCGTTTGGGGAAACAACATTCCCGTCGCTTGGGCGTTCGCGATCATCAACTTCGTGTGGTGGATCGGGATCGGCCACGCCGGAACGTTCATCTCCGCGATCTTACTGTTACTCGAACAGTCATGGCGCACATCGATCAACCGCTTTGCCGAAGCGATGACATTGTTTGCAGTCGTACAGGCGGGCATGTTCCCGGTGATCCACCTCGGGCGCCCGTGGTTTGCGTATTGGTTGGCGCCTTACCCGTCCACGATGGACGTGTGGCCGAACTTCCGCAGCGCGCTGCCGTGGGATCTGGCCGCAGTCTCGACCTATCTGATCGTGTCGTTCTTGTTTTGGTACCTCGGGCTGGTACCGGACCTCGCGATCGTGCGCGACCGCGCCACCAGTAAAACGCGCCGGATCATCTACGGTATCTTCTCGCTCGGTTGGCGCGGCTCGGCGCGAAGCTTCAACCACTATCGTATCGCGTACGGTTTGCTCGCCGGGCTCGCGACGCCGCTCGTCGTGTCCGTCCACAGCGTCGTGTCGAGCGACTTCGCGATCACGTTGCTACCGGGTTGGCACTCGACGTTGTTCCCTCCGTACTTCGTCGCCGGCGCAATCTTCTCCGGCTTTGCGATGGTGTTGACGCTGATGGTTCCGATCCGGCACTTGTTCCGGCTCGAGAACGTCATCACCGAGCGGCACATCGACAACGTCGCGAAGTTGACGCTGGTAACTGGCCTCGTGGTCGCGTTTTCGTACGCGTGCGAGTTCTTCATCGCCTGGTACAGCGGCGAGCTTCCCGAGCAGTACACGTATTTCCGCGGCTACACGACTGGGCCGAACAACGGATTCTTTTGGACCGCGGTCGTCTGCAACGTGCTCGTGCCGCAGCTGTACTGGTTTCCGCAAGTGCGCCGCCATCCAGTGGCGACCTGGTGCGTGGCGGTGCTCGTCAACGTCGGCATGTGGTGTGAGCGCTTCTTCTTGATCGTGATGTCGCTGCAACGCGACTTCACGGTGTCGATGTGGCGTGCGTACTCGCCGACCTGGGTCGACTGGGGGATCTTCACCGGCACGCTGTGCTTCTTCTTGTTCTTGTTTTTGCTGTTCTTGAAGTTCGTGCCGTTCGTTCCGGTGATGGAAGTCAAAGAGTTGGCCGCCCAAGCGAAGGACGAGCATGTTTGACCGGATCAAACAACGCCCGATCGACTACACGCGTGGCGTACTCGCCGAGTTTGCGACCGAAGGCGAGCTGGTCGAAGCCGTGCGTACGCTGCGCGATCGCGGCTACACCAACCTCGATGCGATCACGCCGCGTCCGATCGACGAAATCCAAGAGCTCATCGCACCCGAGCGCTCGGACTTGCCGCGCTACGTGTTCATAGCCGGTGTGATCGGCGCAGTGACTGCGTTCGGAGTTCAGTGGTGGTGCAACGCGGTCGACTATCCGATCAACGTCGGTGGACGCCCGCCGTTCAGTCTGCCCGCGTTCATTCCGATCGCATTCGAAATCATGGTGCTGTTCGCGTCGCTGGCGGCGTTCTTCGGTGTGATGATCCGCATGCACTTGCCGCGGTTGGCGGCGCCGTTGTTCGACGCGCCAGGCTTCGAGCGCGCGAGCGAGTACGATCCAAAGTTCGATCCGGAGCAGCTGCCAGAAATGCTGTTCGCGCTCGGTGCAGAACAGATTGCGATCGTGCCCGAGCCGCCGCCTCCAGCGCCCGAGCCCGGAATATCCGAGCCGAAGGAAGTGCTCTCGTGACCAGATCTCGACATCGCTGCAGTCTGTTCGTGCTCGCGGCGTTCGCGCTGCTCGGCTGCCAAGAGGCGTGGTCGAAGGTCGACCTCGAGCGCATGATCGATCAGCCGCGCGGCAAGGCATTCAAAGCTTCGGAGTACTTCCCAGACGGCCGATTGATGCAGCCGCCTCCGGCCAATGCGGTGCCGATGAATCGCGTGCTCGGGCCCGAGCCGCTCGTGGAAGGTACCGAGCGCGGTCAGTTCGTCAGCACCATCCCGATGTCGCTCGACCGCGCGGTATTGCAGCGCGGCCGCGGTCGGTTCGAGGTCTTTTGTGCGGCGTGTCATGCGATCGACGGTAGCGGTGATTCGCAGGTCGCACAGCACATGGAGTTGCGGCGGCCACCGTCGCTGGTCACCGAGCCCGTGCGCGCGTACCCGGTCGGGCGCGTGTTTCGCGCCGTAACCCATGGCTACGGCTTGATGCCGGGCTACCAGCGTGACTTGAGCGTGTCGGACCGCTGGGCCGTCGTCGGCTATGTGCGCGCGCTACAGCGAAGCCGAGGCACCGCGCTTGCGTCACTTCCCGAACCCGTGCGCGCATCTGCGCTGAAGGAGTTGCGATGACTACGCAGCCGAGAGCGACACCTCCCCAACCGAGTCGCAACGTCGGGCTCGGCTTGCTGCTGCTGGGAGCTGCGGCGCTCGTTGTGACGTTTTTCGGACTCGCTCGCGACCCTGAACGGGCTTTTCACGCGTACCTCGCAGCCTGGGCGTTCGTGCTCAGCCTCGCGCTCGGCTCGCTCGCGTTCGTGATGATCACACTCGCAGCAAACGCGACTTGGCCGGTGGCAGTGCGCCGCTTGCCTGAAGCCGCTGCGGTAGCCTTGCCACTCCTCACGCTCCTGTTCGTACCGGTGTTGTTAGGGCTGCGCTGGCTGTATCCGTGGGCGGACCCCGACGCGTATCCCGAACACATCCGCGCGGTGCTCGAGCATAGGCGCCCGTTCATGAATCCGACGTTTTTCGGGGTTCGTTCCCTCGTCTATCTGACAGGTTGGTCCGCGCTCGCATGGAGCGTGCGCCACTACTCGATTGCGATGGACCGTGGCGCGGATCCAGAGCGCAGCGCGCGCACACTTCGGCGCCTGAGTTACGCCGGTCTTCCGTTGTCCGCGCTTACGACGGGTTTCGCCGCGTACGACTGGTTCATGTCGCTCTCTCCCGAGTTCACGTCGACGATGTTCTCTGCGATGTGGATCGGCGCGTGCCTCCTCGCCGGTGTCGCGTGCACCGTGATCTTAGTCGGCCTCGCGCAGCGCGGCGACGGCCCTCCGATCGCCGGACCCTCACACGCGTCTGCGCTCGGGCGGCTGATGTTCGCGTTCCTGATCTTCTTCGGATACACGGCGTTTTTTCAGTTCTTGCTCGTCTGGATGGCGAACCGTCCGACCGAAGCGGAGTGGTACCTCGAACGCTCGCATGGCCCGTACCGCTGGATCGCGTGGTTCTTGATCGTGGGCGAGTTCGCTCTTCCATTTTTCGCGCTGCTCTCGTGGCGCTTGAAACGTAACTTGAGCGCGCTCGTGCCCGTCGCAGTGTGGTGCCTCGCTGCATTGTACGTTCACATCAACTGGTGGATCACGCCGAGCTCGCGCGAGCCAGGCTTGAGTTGGCTCGATCCAGTCGCGTTGCTCGGCGTGTTTTGCGTGAGCGCCGGTTTCGCAAGCCTCGTTCAGCGCGGGCAGCAGCTCGTGCCGGTGTCGGACCCTCGGTATCAGGCCGCTCTTCGTTACGAAAGTCGCTGAGGTCGTCTCATGAAAGCGCAAGCAACCGATGTTAGTCCCCAGATCACCCACGAGGCCGAGCGAATCGCTCGCGCGCCGATCGTGTGGATCAGCATGTGGGTGGTGGCGTTCTCGATCGTGTTGGGCGTGGTCGCTCTGATCCTCTTTCACGTGCGTAGCAATTCGATCGAGGGAAACGTCTCGGCGGGCGAGCCACGTCCAGGCCAATCGGTTTCGAGCATCCGCACCAATCTGTTCCGCTCTCAGCCCGGAGACGGAACGGCGGACAAAGTGCGCCAGCGCCGCGACCTCGAACACTTCGGTTGGGTCGACCGCGAGCACGGCATCGTGCGCATCCCGATCGACACCGCGATCGATCTCGAGCTTGCGGAGCCGCGGCGATGAACCTCGATCGGATTGCGCTCGTCGTGGCAGTCGCGCTCGTGGTGCCTTGGGCCGCGCGCGCCGACTCGAAGCCGGTGGCAGCTCGGGTCGGCGTGGACGAACGCATCGGCGCGGCGCTTCCAGATTTGCAGCTCAAGGACGAACACGGGGAGCCGGTGTTTCTTCGCGAGCTGATCGGCGGCAACAAGCCGATCGTCCTCTCGCTTGCGTACTACCACTGCCCAGGTTTGTGCGACATCGCGCTCCGTGAGCTAGCGACCCGCTTGCGCGACTCGGGCTGGAAGCTCGGCAAAGACTATGATGCGCTCACGGTCAGCATCGATCCGACCGACACGCAGCTCACCGCTGCAGCCAAACGAGCCAACCTGCTGCGCTTGCTCGGCTCGGGACCCGACGTGCAAGCGTGGCCGTTTACGACCGCGACCCAGCCCGCGATCGAGCAACTGACGTCCGCCCTCGGCTATCGCTACGACTATGACGCCGCGACTAAACAGTACGCACACCCCGCGGTCAGCGTCGTGCTCACCCCGGCAGGCGACGTCGCCCGCTATCTCTACGGCCCGACTTTCGAAGTGCGCACGCTCAGCCTCGCATTGCGCGAAGCACGCGCGGGTCGTGGAAGCCCGACGGCGTGGGTGGACCGCACGTTACTCGCTTGCTTTCGCTACGACTCCACGACGCATCGCTACGAGTGGTTGATCACGAGCGTGATGCGCGGCGGCGCTGCACTGTTCGCGTTGCTGCTGGCAGCTGCGGTTCTGGTCTTCATCCGGCGCGGCCGCACGCGCAGAGCGGAGGCCTGAGATGGACTTCCTTCGCAAGCTCCTGTTTTTGCCCGAACAAGCCTCGACGATCGCAAAGGAGATCGATTGGCTGCACTACAGCGTGATTCTCATCACGTTCGCGGGCGTGTTTCTGATCACCGGCGTGAGCGCCGTGTTTTGCATCTTGTACCGCTCGCGCCGGCCGCGCCGGCCCGACGAGCGCCGCCCGCCCGGCCCCACACCGCCGCTCTGGGCCGAGATCGGCCTCATCGCGGGCTTGTTCGCGTTGTTCGTGGCGTGGTGGGGCGTGGGTTTCTGGCAGTACGTTCGCCTGACCGAGCCACCGTCCGATACGTACGACGTTTACGTCAGCGCCAAACAATGGATGTGGAAGTTCGCCTATCCGTCGGGCAGTCACACCATCAACACGCTCTACGTGCCGGAGCAGCGGCCGGTGAAGCTGCTCATGACCTCACGCGACGTAATCCACAGCTTCTTCGTGCCGGAGTTCCGCCTCAAGTTCGACGTCGTCCCGGGTCGGTACCATTCAGTTTGGTTTACAGCGACTAAACCCGGCGCTTACAAGATCTTGTGTGCGGAGTACTGCGGCACCGACCACTCGCGCATGCGCGGTGAAGTCGTCGCGCTCACCGCTTCCGACTTCGATCGCTTTCTCGAACAAGACGGCGGCGGCGGGCCAGGCGATCCGGAGTCGATGAGCGCAAACGCCTCCGAGCCGTCGCTATCGCTGCGCGGCCAAACTGCCGCGGCGAAGTATGGCTGTTTGCGCTGCCACAGCGTCGACGGGTCCCCGCACATCGGTCCGACTTTCCTCGGCCTGTTCAACGCGCGCGTTCCGCTCGAGCACGGCGGCGAAATCGTCGCCGACGCCGCCTACCTCACGGAGTCGATGATGGATCCGCAACTCAAGCTCCATCGCGGCTACGGGCCGGTGATGCCGAGCTACCTCGGGTATCTGCAGCCCGGTGAAGTGAGCGCATTGGTCGAGATGATCAAATCGTTACGGCACCCGCCCGCGAGCGCCCCACTGCAGCTCCCGGCGAATCGCACGTTCCCGATCCCCGACGCGCCGCCGCTACGGCCTAACGCGCAGGAGTCATCGCCATGAGCGCGCCCGCATACCGCGAACAGTCTTCGATTCCGCTCGAGGCGGTCCCACCGACGGAGCCCAGCTATCTCGATGGCGGTGGGCTGATGGGCTGGCTCAACACCCGCGACCACAAACGCATCGGCATCATGTTTTACGGCGCGGTGCTCGCAATGTTCGTGCTCGGCGGCAGCTTCGCGCTGCTCTTGCGCCTCGAGCTCCTCACGCCCGATCGCACGATCATGGACGCGAACACTTACAACCGTCTATTTACATGGCACGGCATCGTGATGGTCTGGTTGTTTCTGATCCCATCGATCCCAAACATCTTCGGCAACTTCGTTCTGCCGATCCAAATCGGCGCGCGCGACCTCGCATTTCCCAGGCTGAACCTCGCGAGCTTTTACGTGTACCTCGCTGGCTCCGCGATCGTGCTCGGCGGCCTCGTGCTCGGCGGCACTGACACAGGTTGGACGTTCTACACGCCGTACTCCGAGACCACGCCCGACCGCTTGTTCCCAGTCGTGTTCGGGATCTTCGTCGTTGGGGTCTCGTCGATCTTCACCGGCATCAACTTCATCGCCAGCGTCCACATGCTGCGCGCGAAAGGCGTCCACTGGCGGCGGATGCCACTGTTCGTCTGGTCGATCTACGCGACGAGCATCATTTTGGTGTTGGCGACACCGGTGCTCGGCCTATCGGTTTTGTTGGTCGGTTTGGATCACGTCTTCCATCTCGGCTTGTTCAACCCGGCGAGCGGCGGCGACCCCGTCCTCTTCCAACACTTGTTCTGGTTCTACTCGCACCCCGCCGTGTACATCATGATCCTGCCCGCGATGGGCGTGATCAGTGAGATCGTTCCGACGTTCGCGCACAGGCGCCCTGCGTCGTACAACGCGATCGCGTTTTCCGCGCTCGGCATCGCTTTAGTCGGCTTCTTGACCTGGGGCCACCACATGTTCGTCGCCGGCATGTCGACGATCGACAGTGGCATCTTCGGAATCCTGTCGATGTTCGTCGCGATCTTTTCTGCGATCAAAACCTTCACCTGGGTCGCGACGCTCTACCGCGGCGACATCTCGTTCAACACACCGCTCCTCTACTTCTTCGGGTTCCTATTCCTGTTCATGTTCGGCGGTATGACCGGCGTCGCGGTCGCAACACAATCGCTCGACGTTCACTGGCATGACACCTACTTCGTCGTCGCACACTTCCACTTCATCATGGTGGGAGGCAGCGTCACTGCATTTTTAGCCGCCGCGCACTACTGGTATCCGAAGATGTTCGGCCGCTTGTACTCCGAACGCGTGGGCTTGCTCTGCGCAACGGCCGTCTTCATCGGCTTCGTGCTGACGTTCTTGCCGCAATTTCTGCTCGGCAACGCCGGCATGCCGCGCCGCTACTACAGCTATCCGCCCGAATATCAGTGGCTACACGTGCTCGCAACCGGCGGCGCGTGGCTGCTCGGGTTCAGCGTGCTCCTCGCGGTCGGGAACTTGATCGTCAGCCTTCGCTATGGACGGCGCGCGACCGCAAATCCGTGGGATTCGCGCAGCTACGAGTGGCTGACGCCGTCACCGCCACCTCCGCACAACTTTCCTGAAACTCCGGTGTTCGATCGCGGGCCGTACGACTACGAGCTCTCGCAAGAGGAAGTGTATGCCCGCGCCTATCCTCGGTGAACAATACGCCAGCTTGGATCGCCAAGCGGTCACGTTGCGGTTCGGCATGTGGCTCTTCTTGGCGAGCGAGTTGCTGCTGTTTTCCGGCCTATTCGTGCTCTACGCCGCGTACCGCTCGATGTACCGCCATGATTTCGTCGAGGCGGTGCACTCCAACACGATGGCCTACGGCACAGCGAACACATACGTGCTGCTGACGAGTAGTTTTACGGTTGCGTTGGCGGTGTTCAACATCCGGCGCGGAGCGTTGCGCGCAGCCATGTGGCTAGTCCTTGCGAGTGCCGCGTTGGGAGTGACGTTTCTCGCAATCAAAGCGGTCGAATACGGAGTACATATCCGTGAAGGCGCGCTGCCCGGCCCTTACTATCACTTCGCGGACGCAGCGACTCTCGGCGGAAATCGCTTCTACACGCTCTACTGGGTCACGACAGGCGCACACGCGCTTCACGTTACGGGGGGAATCGGCGTCTTACTGTGGACTGCTTGGCATGTGCCGCGCGGTCGCTATACAGCCGGCTATCACCCCCGCTTCGAAAACGCGACGTTGTACTGGCACTTCGTCGACGTGATGTGGCTGTTCATCTGGCCAATTTACTACCTCGTCTAGGAGCACCGAAATGCCCCAGGAACCAGCGACTAACCATCTGTCGGTTCGCGCTTATGTCTGGACGTACGCTGCGCTGTTAGTGCTCGCAACCGGCTCCTGGATGCTCGCAAGCGTTCATGTTCCAGGTGCGGTCGCGATCGGTCTCGGCATCGGAGCAATCAAGGCGTTCTTGGTCCTCGGCTACTTCATGCATCTCGCGGAGGAGCCGTTTAGCTTCAAGCTCGTAATCGCAGTAGCAGCAGTGCTCGTGGCGGTGTTCATCGGTCTTACCGCGCTCGATCCGCTCACACGGCCCGCCCTACCCAACCCTTAGGAGAGTCTGCGCATGGCAAGCCGGGACATCATCGTGATCGGTGCCTCCGCTGGGGGAGTGGAAGCGTTGACCACGCTCGCTCGAGTACTGCCCCCTGATTTTTCCGCAGCGTTGTTCGTGGTGCTGCACGTGGCTCCGCATGGCAACAGCGTGCTTCCACAGCTCCTCAGCCGCGCCGGCTTCATAGGTGCGGAGCACGCGATTCACGGCGACAAGATCGTGCCTGGCCGCTGGTACGTCGCACCTCCGGATCAGCATCTGCTGATCCGTGAAGACTGTGTTCATCTGGGCCGTGGTCCCTCTGAAAACGGGCATCGGCCCGCGATCGATCCCCTGTTTCGTTCGGCTGCGAGCAGCTACGGTTCTCGGGTCATCGGCGTCGTGCTGTCCGGGGCGCTCGACGATGGAACTGCCGGGCTTTTGGCAGTGAAACAGAGTGGGGGCGTCACGATCGTGCAGGAGCCAACCGAGGCGCTGCATCCGAGTATGCCGCTCAGTGCGATCGAACACGTTAAGCCAGATCACATTCTGTCGGTCGCAGACATCGGCGCGAAGTTGACACAACTCACGCGTGAACCTGGCAGTGTATCGACGCGTAGAGTAGAGGCCGATCCAGAGCGCACCGGAACCGAGGCCGCGATCGCCGACGAGGGTCAAGCCGCAATCGAGGACCTCGATAGTCGTGGGGTGCCCTCAGGCTTCGCCTGCCCCGATTGTCACGGCGTGCTTTGGGAGGTTCGCGAGGGAGACCTCGTGAGGTATCGATGTGGCGTCGGCCACGCCTACTTGCCCCAGGCGCTGTCCGTGGCCCAGGCAGAGCAACTCGAAGAATCGTTGTGGATTGCGCTCAGAACGCTTAAAGAGAGCAGCTCATTGTCGAAGCGCCTCGCAGAACGCGCGCGCGAACGTAAGATGCTGCAGATGGCCATAGTGTACGAGACCCGAGCGCGTGAAGCTGCTCAACGGGCGGCGGTCATCGAGGATGTCTTGAAACGCGGACGACTGAGTGCATCGGTCGAAGAGGCGAACGCCACGGAGGTCCGGCGTACTCTGAAGAAGGCCAGCAGCCACTGAAGCGATTCCGAGCTGACATGGAGAATCAAGAGCAGGATCCAAAGACTGATCATGGTCACGAAGAAGCTGAAGAGCAGGCGGTCGGATCCGAGTTGGATGGTCTGGACGCAGAGGCTGGAGACGGAGACGGCGTTGGCATCGAACTATCCGAAGCGAGTCCCGGTCTCGACGAGCTGCTCGCGTACTTGAACGACGCGCGCGACTTCGACTTTGGCGGCTACAAGCGTGCGGGGCTCGCGCGGCGACTCGGCAAACGCTTGCGGGCGCTGAAGCTGACGTCGTTCCTCGACTACATCGACTACTTGCAAGTTCACCCCGGCGAGTTCTCGTTCCTGTTCAACAGTATTCTGATCAACGCGACGAGCTTCTTTCGCGATCCGGTCGCGTGGGAATTCGTGCAGCGCCAGGTTGTTCCGCGCCTACTCGCGAGCAAGAAAAACAATGCGCCGATTCGCGTGTGGTGCGCCGGCTGTGCGACGGGTCAAGAAGCATATACCGCTGCGATGATACTAGCCGACGAGGTCGGGCTCGATGCGTTCACGCACCGCGTGAAGATCTACGCGACCGACATCGACGACGACGCGCTGAATCAAGCACGGTTGGCCACGTATTCCTCGAAGGACGTCGCATCGATTCCGCCGGCTCAACTGCAGACGTACTTCGAGCGCAGCGGTGGGCGGGAAGTGTTTCGAAAAGAGTTGCGGCGCTCGGTCATCTTCGGCAGGCACAACCTGTTTTACGATGCGCCGATCTCGAAGATCGATTTGCTGCTGTGTCGAAACACATTGATGTACTTCAATGCAGATTCGCAAGCGCGGATCTTGTCGAGCCTCCACTTCGCGCTCAATCCGTCGGGAGTTCTGTTCCTGGGAAAGGCAGAGATGTTGCTCACACACGGCGCTCTGTTTACGCCGCTCGACTTGAAGCGACGCTTGTTCACCAAGGTGACTCACAACTATCCGCGCCCGCGCGCGATGCTGAGCATGGGTGCGAACCGGGCTGAAGACGCGAGCGGCGCCCAAGCCGTACAGTTGCGGCTGCGCGCGGCGTCGTTCGAGACGAGCCCGATCGCGCAGCTCGCGCTGGATGCGCAGGACACCCTGATCGCGGCGAACGAACAAGCGCGCCGCGTGCTCGGCGTGACGCAAGGCGATGTCGGACGGCCCTTTCAAGACCTATCGGTGCAGCGCAAATTCGATGGTCTCGGCGCGAGCGTTCAGCAGGTGATGTTGGAACGGCGCCTCGTGCAGCTGTCCGCGGCAGAGTGGCACCGAGCGGGCGAGCAACCTTCGTTCTTCGATATCGCCATCAATCCGATCATGGCGCCAGAAGGCCTGATCGGAGTTCAAATCGGTTTGGTCGACGTCACGACGCAACGACGCGTGCAGGACGAGCTGCATCAGACCACGCAGGAGCTCGAAGCGGCGTACGAGGAGTTGCAATCGACCAGTGAAGAGCTGGAAACCACGAACGAAGAGCTCCAGTCGACAGTCGAAGAGTTGGAGACGACGAACGAGGAGCTGCAGTCCACGAACGAAGAGCTGGAGACGACGAACGAAGAGCTTCAATCGACGAACGAAGAACTGCAGAACATGAACGAAGAGTTGCGCTCGCGCACGAGCGACCTCGGGCGGCTCAACCTATACTTCGAATCGATTCTCGCGAGCATTCGCTCCGCTGTGATCGTGCTCGATCTCGAGATGCAAGTGCAGGTGTGGAGCACTCGCGCGCAGGAGATGTGGGGTCTTGGCGCGGACGAAGTACGAGGCAAACACTTTCTGAGCTTCGATATCGGGCTGCCGATCGAGCTGCTCTCGCCGGCCATTCGCGCTTGCATCAATGGCGAGCGCGAGTTCTATGAGCTCGAGATTGCCGCGACCAATCGGCGCGGCAAGTCGATTCAATGCACGATCAAGTTGAGCCGGCTCACGCAGGAGAGCGCGACCCACGGCGTGATCATGTTGATGGATGCGGGAGAGTCGGGCTCGGCGCCGGCGGCGTAGCCAGCACGCGAGGGCCGACTAGCGGCAGGCGGATCCGAAAGCTCGCGCCTTCGCCCAGCCCGGCGCTTTCTGCGTGAATGCTGCCGCCGTGTAGCTCGATCAGCTTGCGCGCGATGCTCAATCCGAGGCCGAGACCGGGGCTCGAGCCGTGCGCGTTTACGCGGGTGAATGGATCGAAGATCGTAGTCAGATGTTCGGGCGCGATCCCGGGACCCGAGTCGCGGACCGAACATCT
>Ga0193752_1000848_pt1 | contig 27372 bp, 29 predicted proteins | sample H1c1metaG_FD_144924 | JGI IMG/M metagenome (GOLD analysis project Ga0193752, IMG submission 144924) | Soil microbial communities from a riparian zone of the East river system, Colorado, United States - H1c1 | ecosystem: Environmental > Terrestrial > Soil > Riparian zone | place: USA: East River...
ATAATGCCTGCTTCAGTGAAGTGTTTGGTGACCCGGGCGACCTGGGCAACGGTGATGCCCTTTTGTATAAGATCAAGCAGGCGGTCTGAAGCAACTTCCAATCCACCAGACACTGCGATACATCCGGAAGCCTTTAGCAGCAGGCAGAGATCGCGGGTAAAACTTTTTTCAAAACGAACATTTGTCCACCAGCTTACGACAAGCTTTCTGCGGATGATCTCTATTGCCAGCGACCGCATTAATGCGGGGGGAGCAGCCTCATCTACAAAATGAAAACCGTTTTGTCCTGTTTGTTCAATCAGGGTTTCCATCCTATCGCACAAGGTTTTTGCGAGAATCGGTTCATAAACTTTTATATAGTCAAGAGAAATATCACAGAAAGTACATTTGCCCCAATAGCAACCATGCGCCATGGTAAGTTTGTTCCATCGCCCATCGCTCCAAAGCCGGTGCATCGGGTTTACAACTTCGATTGCGGAGATGTATTGATCGAGATAAAAATCGGCATAGTCCGGTGTACCAAGATCTGCCTGTTTATAATCAGCAGACGATGAGCTATTAATGTACTGTACTTTGCCATCTTTTAATAAAAAAGTTCTTTTAAGATCTGCCAATTCTTTTGTGCCTTCAACATATCGGATTAGATTCTCAATCGGCGCTTCGCCGTCATCAAGTGTGATAAAGTCGATGAATTCAAAAACGCGTGCATCGCTGACCGACCGCAGTTCTGTGTTGGGAAAGCCTCCGCCCATTGCAATCTTAATATCGGGATGATTTTTCCTGATCCATTGACCGCAACGCAGGGCTGCATATAAGTTACCCGGGAAAGGCACGGATAACGCAATGAAAGATGGATTAATTTCGGTTATACGTTCACGTAAGATGGCGGTCATGATCCCATCAACAAATGTTGGTTCACTCATTAGTGACGTATACAATTCGTCAAAACTATTAGCGGATCTTCCAAGTCTTTCGGCATACCTGCTGAACCCGAAATGGTCGTCAAGGCATTCTTTTATCAGGTCGGAAAGATCTTCGAGATACATGGTAGCCAGGTGTTTCGCTTTGTCCTGGATACCCATTGATCCAAAGGCCCAGTCTAAATCGTCAAGTTGTGAAAAACGGGAGGCTTCGGGTAGAAATTCTCTTTTTGAAAGGCGGTGGGCAAGGGTTGGATTTTTGCCCTGAAGGAAAAGAATAACCGGATCGATGGTTTGAAGATAATCTTCCTTCAACCCGATAATGCGTTGTGCATTTGACGAAAATCTTTTGCCTGAAAGTTCTATCCGGGAGAAAATCTCCTTCAGGCCATTTTTACAAAATATAGCCAGGGTTACTTCAATGCCAAGATCTGATTGACGAGAGGGGATGTTTTTGGTGTTTAAAAATCCTTTCAGATAAGCCGTCGCCGGGTATGGCGTGTTTAATTGTGTGAAAGGAGGTGTTATTAAATAGACTGTCGCACTCAAATCTGGCTGTTTAAGCTGCAAAATTATCTTTTTAAAGGCAATGTAGCGCATGTACAATGGATCTGTGATCCGTTGATTTTCAAAGCGGCCTGGTGTCGCATTTAATCAGGGCTCTGCCTTACGGCCGAGCGGATTTGGAGATCCACTCCACATCCTACAACGCTTCTTTCAGCGCCTTAACAGCCTTCTTTTCGTTACCAACAAAGATCTTTTTGCCCAAAATGGTGACCGGTCGTTTCAAAAAAGTGTAATGCTCCAAAATCAGATCGCGGTAATCATTTTCAGTGAGCGTTTTATCTTTTAGTCCCCGCTCTTTATACAATATAGCCCGGCGACTGAATAATGCCTCATACGATCCGGCCATTTCCTTCATTTCATCAAGCTGGGCCGGTGTTATGTGTTCAGTCTTAATATCCTGCATTTTGACCTTTTTCTGATCAATGCCCGTTTCCTCAATGATTGCCTGGCAGGTGGTACAGTTGCCGAGATGATACATTTTTTTCATATCTGCAAATTAACTACGATCCGCTGTAATATTTTACCTTGCAGTGAGACTCATAATTTAGATCATTCTATATTTCATATTCTGCAAAAACAGGTAAACCAGGACGAATTCGTGGCTTTAGTGAATCAGCACCGGCCTATGCTTTTCAAGGTGTGTAACCTCTATTGCAGGCAGGAATATGAGCGCCAGGATCTTTTTCAGGAAATTGTGATCCAGCTTTGGCGCGCTTATCCGGGTTTCAGGGGTGAATCCAAATTCAGCACCTGGATGTATCGGATTGCACTGAATACCGCGATTTCGGATCTACGCAAAAAAAAACATCATATCATCACCACCGAGCCTGACGGACTGCCCGACGGCATTGATGATATCCAGAACTATCAGGAAAAAGAAGATAAATTAAAACAACTCTATACCGCAATAGGTCAGCTGACCGAAATAGAGAAGGCTATCGTCATGTTATACCTCGAAGACAAAAGTTACGATGAAATGGAAGACATTCTCGGAATCAATCAAAATAACCTCAGGGTAAAAATGAACCGTGTCAAAGACAAATTAAGAAAACTTACAAAAGCCGTAGAATATGGATCTTGATCAACTAAAAGATATCTGGAAAGGGCTGGATGAACCGGTTGCAGGTCGGCAAGGCAAACAGGAGATACTGAACATGCTCAAAAAGCGGTCGCAGGGTCCAATAGCAAAAATGAAACGCAACCTGTTGTTTGAACTCATCTCTGTAATAATACTTTATTCTGCTTTAATCACTCACTACTTAACAGCGTTTGATCATGAACTTCAATCGGTTGCCTGGTTTCTATTAGTAATAGGCGTTTTATTCCTGGTGTATTATTTTCTGAAAAACAAATTGCTTAATGAAATGCAACAAGTTTCTGGCAAGGTTAGGTTTCATCTTGAAAGACAAGTTATTACGCTTGAAAAATATGTTCGCATTTACATGATAGCCGGGGTTATAATGGTTCCGGTTTGCCTCGCATTTTTTGGCTGGATATTTTATAATCAAGTTGAAGATTTTTCAAAAAGCAGTATACTATTCCCTTCAGACACTAATTCGTTATGGAAAGTGATACTGGCCTGGCTCATCCTCACATTAGCCCTCATAATCCCGGTATATTTTGCATATGTCTGGATACTAAATAAGATGTATGGCAAACACATTGACAAACTGAAACAGATTATTAAAGAGATGTCTGAAGAATAGTCAGGTTATTTATATTTTTGGCTCATGAGGCCAAATGCACCCACTGAACTTACCATTATTAAACCCCGTTTATTGAGACAGGAATTTGAATTTATCTCAGCCGGCCAACCGGTTGGAAAGTTGAAAATTTCCGGACCTTTAAAAATGGCGGCACAGGCAACTTTATTTAATGAAGAATGGAGCCTCATCAGATCAGGTTTCTGGCAAACGTTCATAGAATACAAGGCTGCCCAAAAGCCTTTCATCAAAGGAAAAATACAAAAGAAAATGCGCGGCAAAACCGAGCTGAAGGCTTCGGACGGTAAAATCTACACATTCAGGAAAACCAAATGGTGGAAAAGCTCGTGGGCCTGGTACGACAGAAACGAAAACCCTGTGATTGAAATGCGCCAGGACCATTCCTTTACAAATAAACAAGCCTATTTTATAATTCACAATCCGCATCAGGCCGAAGCGACGCTTATGATCCTTATAGGCTGGTTTGTTATTCTCATTCAACGGCGTAATGCTGCAGCAGCTGCAGCATAAGGTTATTTTCGTTCCAAATGCCGGCCCATACAACAGTATCTATTAATTCATCGTCTTGATTGAAGGAAACGTATTTTTTGTAATTTCAGCACTTAAACATTGATTGCTATGTCAACCCGGAGAGATTTTATCAAACAGTCTTCACTACTATCTGCAGCATTTTTTTTACCAAACGACGTCTTCTTTCAGTCAAAAAAGAACATTGGCTTACAGCTATATACACTCAGAAATACCATCAGTAAAGATCCCAGGACAGTTTTAGCCGCCGTCGCAAAACTGGGGTACAAACAGGTTGAAACGTTTGGATATGGCAAGGGTAAATGGTTTGGCCTTACGGTACCTGAATTAAAAGCGGTACTTAAAGAAAATGGTCTAACTTCTCCAAGTGGTCACACTTTCGGTGGAGGTACGTTTCTGAAAGACGGATGGGAGGAAAACTGGAAACCCGCAGTAGCCGATTCAAAAGCACTTGGCCAAGAGTACATAGTGGTACCATACCTTGAAGATTCATTCCGCTCAATTGATAACTATAAGAAAATAGCTGCTGCATTGAATAAAGCCGGTGAAATTGCAAAGGCTGGTGGAAGCAAAGTTGCTTATCATAATCATGACTTTGAATTTAAAGAACAGGATGGTCAAAAAGGATTTGATATTCTAATGAAAGAGGCGGATCCCAAACTGGTTCAGTTTGAACTTGATATTTATTGGGCAGTGAAAGCCGGGTACGATCCGATCGCATTGATCAAAGCCCACCCAGGCCGGTTCTCCATGTGGCATATTAAGGATATCGATAAGACAGAAAAGAAATTTTTCACAGAAGTAGGAAATGGAAGTATAGACTGGAAACCGATTTTTGCAGCTGCTAAAGCAAGTGGTATGAAATACTTCTTCGTTGAGCAGGATGTAACACCGGGTGATCCTTTAGTCAGTGTTACTACCAGCATCAATTATCTAAAGTCCATTCTCTGACTCTGAGTTTTTAATTTGAACTTATTCAACAGCGATCAGATATCGCTGTTACCTGTTAATATATAAAGCTATAAATAATGCCAACTCGCCGAAATTTTCTTCAGAACTCAGCCACCCTGCTGGCTGGCGGATCTCTTATATCAGCTCTCGACAATAAAGCCTTTGCTATTTTTAAAAACCGGATCTCACCTGCAGACCAGGTGAATATTGGAGCGATAGGTATCAAAGGAATGGGATGGTCAAATGTAAAATCAGCCATAAAGATCCCTGGGGTAAATATTGTTGCGCTTTGCGATGTTGATAAAAACGTGCTGGACGAACGACTTGCCGAACTCGGTAAATTAGGAAAGGATACAGCTGCCATAAAAACTTATGGCAATTACAAAGAATTGCTGGATAATAAAGATGTTGATGCGGTTATAATAGGTACGCCGGATCATTGGCATGCATTAATAATGATTCATGCAGTGCAGGCTGGTAAAGATGTATACGTCGAGAAGCCTGTTGGTAATTCCATCGAAGAATGCAGGTTGATGGTTGCTGCGCAGGAAAAGACTGGCAGGATTGTCCAGGCAGGTCAGTGGCAGAGAAGTCAGAAACATTTCAGGGACGCTGTGGATTATATAAGAACCGGACAACTAGGAAATATTCGTACAGTAAAGGTTTGGTGTTACCAGGGATGGATGAAACCAGGACCTGTAGTTCCGGATAGTGCTCCACCTCCCGGCGTGGATTACGATATGTGGCTGGGGCCCGCAAAAAAACGGCCGTTTAACTCAAGCCGGTTCCACTTTAATTTCCGTTGGTTCTGGGATTATGCAGGAGGGTTAATGACCGACTGGGGCGTGCATTTGATGGATTATGCAATTTTTGGAATGGATGCACCGGTTCCTAAAACGGTATCAGCTTTGGGAGGTCCGTTCGCATATCCTGAATTGTACCAGGAAACACCTGATACTATGGGAGCCTTGTATGAGTTTCCGAAATTCAATCTGATTTGGGATCACGCAATGGGTATCGATAATGGTTTGTTCAGGAAAGATCATGGTATTGCATTTATTGGTAACAACGGGACACTTGAACTTGATCGCAGTGGCTGGGAAGTTATGGAAGAACCTAATGGCAAGAACAAGGTCAGTAAGGAACGTGTAAAGCCTTCTGATAACGGGCTTGATGAACACTGGAAAAATTTTATTGGCGCAGTTAAATCAAGAAAACAATCAGATCTGAATTGTCCCATTGCAACGGGTTCGCATATCGCCACTGTTTGCCAGCTTGGCAATATTGCTTTCCGCAGTCAGCAAAAGCTTACCTGGGATAAGGACAAGAGTAGGTTCACTGATGAAAAGATTAATAAAGAATATTTATACGCTAAGTATAATAACGGGTATAAGTTACCGAAAATCTAAAACTCCCCTCCTGCGAAGGAGGGGAAGACGTCGAAGACGGCAGGGGTGGTTGTTTTTTGGTAACCGCATACTAATAACATGCGAAGACCAAAGAACAACCACCCGCTCGCTACGCTCACCGCCCTCCTTCGCAGGAGGGCATTCATTTATTTACAATTTTTTAATCTTAATATTCTTATACCATACCTTATTGCCGTGGTCCTGTAAACCTATTCTTCCTTTTTTGAACGTTCCAAAGTCACGGAAAGGTTTAAACTTACTCCCCTCGATTAACTTCTTCCAGTTATCATTCCACAATTGAGTGGAAAGAACCTTAGTGCCATTAAGAGAAAACTCAAGCAGACTATTATTGGAAATGATTTCAACTTTATTCCATTCCAATGCAGGCTTTACAGTTTCAGGCGAACTGGTTATGAGATCATATAAATCTCCTGCCCGGTGTTTGATGATCTTTGCATCTGGATGTCTTTGATTGTCCAGTACCTGCATTTCAAGACCCGTGTGCCAGGTTCTTTTGTATGAAGGAGCTTCTTTAACATATAATAAAATACCGCTGTTAGCCGCCGTATCTACTTTCCAGTCGAGCTTAAGATGGAAGTTTTCATATTCTTCGGTAGTTAGCAGATCCCCGCCTCCTACAGTTTGAGCATCGTGTTGCTCTTTGGGATCGAGATGTAAACTGTTATCATCTATTTTCCAGGCACTGCCATCAGTTGTCTTATTAAAAACATGAAAACCAGACTTAGTCTTACCGTCAAACAATAATACAAAACCATCCTGACGTTCTGCTTCAGTCAGGGCATTGTCTTCAGATAGAGAGGAACCCGATGTCAGGCCGGAATCAGTTTTATTTTCAGTCGTGGTTGAGTCTGCCGTCGTATTAGCAGTTTTATCAGTTTCAGCTGAATTGCAACTTACTATAACGGCCATGAATAGTGGAAGTATTACGTTTCGCATAATGCTGCTTTTTAGTATACAAGGTAAATGAAAAAGCGCAATCAAACATGATTCTGACATCATGATTGATCGCGCTATAAATTTTTAAGCGCTCCCGATGATTAAAAGGGATAAAATGAATTACAATTGTTTGATCTTGATATTTCTAAACCAAACTTTGTTACCATGATCCTGTAAATCAAATCTTCCTTTTCTGAAAGTTCCGAAATCCTTCAAGGACTTAAACTTACTTTTAGAGATCATGTCATTCCAATTGTCATCCCACATTGTAGTTGAGACAACAGTGGCACCATTCACTTTCAGCTGGAGTTTCGCATTATTGCAAATAATCTCTATCTGATTCCATTCGCTGCTAGATCGTGTGGCTTCGGGCTTTGCAGAGATCATATCATATAAATCTCCCGAGCGGTGTTTGATATTTTTTGCATCGGGATGCGACTTATTATCGATGATCTGCATTTCCGGCCCGGTGTAGTATGAATACTTATATTTTGGATGTTCCTGTGCCAAAAAGATGAGTCCGCTGTTACCACCGGCTTCAAGTTTCCATTCAAGCTTCAAATGAAAGTTTTCATATTCACCATCGCTGACAATATCGCCTGCGCCGTCCTTAACTGCCGGATCTAAATAAAGAGCTCCATCTGCAACTTTCCATGCAGAGCCATTTGTATTGTTATTGTAAACATGCCAGCCGGCTTTTGTCTTACCATCGAACAGGAGTTTCCAGCCTGCCGCTTTTTCAGCTTTGCTTAATACATTTTCAGTGCCTGTGCCCGTTGCTGAATCTGTTCCGCTTTTTTTTGATGCTCCGCATGAGGTAATTAAAATCACTGCAACACCAAAGAGAATTTTATACATTTATATGTTATTATTTATTTTTCAGTGAGAGGACATACCTGGCCATTTCCTTTGCATCTTCCGGAGAAAGAGTTGGATGAGGAGTCATTGCAACGGCACCCCAAACGCCGCTTCCACCTTCAATAATTTTTTTAGAAAGCATCTCAATATTGGCATCTGTTGCTTCATACTTGGCAGCTACTTCTTTATAGGAAGGACCCGTTAATTTTTCATTGATCTTATGACACGTCAGGCAGTCTGAGCCTGCAATCATTTCAACTGCCTTCGCGTATTTGGCCTCATCATCTGCAGCCGGAGTTGTAGCAGCCGGAGCTTTTTCATCAGGTTTTTTTTCTTCGCCCGAATTACAGGCAAAAATGACAAGCGCAATTGCCATCGTAACAAACATCTTTTTCATGCAAATTTTAAGTTTAAATTGAAACAAGTATTCTATCCAAAACCAAACCATAGTTATTTAACCGCACTAAGTTACTTCAAACCCAATACAGCCCTGTTAAATTTTTCGTCGCTTCCTGTACCTGCAAAATCATCGAATGCTTTTTCGGTAACACGGATAATATGATCCTTAATAAACACAGAACCTTCTTTGGCACCATCTTCCGGATGTTTGATGCAACATTCCCATTCCATAACTGCCCAGCCTTCGAAATCATAAGCGGTTAGTTTACTGAAAATCGATTTAAAATTTACCTGTCCATCGCCTAATGAACGGAATCTTCCGGCACGATTGATCCAGCTCTGATACCCACCGTAAACTCCCTGCTTGCCTGTGGGATTAAATTCTGCATCCTTCACATGAAACATGCGGATCTTTTCATGGTAATAGTCGATAAAAGATAAATAATCAAGGCATTGTAAAACATAGTGACTCGGATCATATAATATACATGCACGCTTGTGATTATTTGTATGTTCTAAGAACATTTCGTAGGAGATGCCATCATGAATATCTTCTCCGGGATGTATCTCATAGCATAGGTCAACGCCATTCTCATCAAAAGTATTTAATATAGGCAGCCAGCGTTTTGCCAGTTCCTTGAAACCTGTTTCGACCAGGCCTGCCGGACGTTGTGGCCATGGATAAACCGTTGGCCATAACAATGCTCCGCTAAAAGTAGCATGGGCGTTTAAGCCCAGATTTTGGGAGGCTTTTGCAGCATACATTAATTGCTGAACAGCCCACTCCTGCCTTGCGGTTGGATTGTTATGTACCGAAGCCGGTGCAAAACCATCGAACTGTGCGTCAAATGCAGGGTGAACAGCAACAAGCTGGCCTTGCAGGTGAGTAGACAATTCCGTGATCTCGAGTCCTGCATCATTCACGATACCTTTGATCTCATCCGCATAGGTTTTGCTTTCAGCAACTTTTTTTAGGTCAAATACACGGCTGTCCCAGGTAGGAATCTGAACACCCACAAACCCAATACTTTTTGCCCATTTACAAATTGATTCAAGCGTATTAAATGGCGCAGTATCGCCAAGGAACTGCGCTAAAAAAATTCCGGGACCTTTTATAGTCTTCATATATTTCGTCTTCTGAGTTATTAATTCTTCTGATGTCTTAAAGCGGACTTACCAGGTATTCAAATTGCAATACCCTATTCTTCGAATTTTGTCCACTTTTCATTACTTGCATTACTGGCAACTACAGTATTAATAAATGCCATTCCGCGGATGCCGTCTTCAACCCTGGGGAAATCAAGTTGTTCTTTTGTAGGCGTTGTGCCGTCTATTTTAGATGCCAGTGTTAATGCGAAATTGCGGTATATATTTCCAAAGGCTTCAAGATACCCTTCCGGATGGCCACCAGGAGTGCGACAGTTTAGTGTGGCATATGGTGAAAGTCTGTCGGTATAACCTGCACCTGCACGAAGTATCTGCGCCGGCTGATCCAGCCATTTTACGATGAGCGTATTTGGTTCATGCTGAGCCCATTCAATTCCGCCTTTTTCGCCATATACGCGAATCTTTAGCGCGTTTTCTTCACCTGCAGCAACCTGCGATGCCATCAGCACTCCGGCAGCTCCGTTCTCAAATTTTAATAACACATTTCCATCATCATCCAGCGCGCGGCCGTCAACCATAATATTAAGGTCGGCACAAAGTTGTGTGATTTTTAAACCAGTGATATATTCTGCCAGATGCCATGAATGCGTTCCGATATCACCCATTGCACCACTTTTGCCCGATTTTTTTGGATCGGTTCTCCATGCAGCCTGGGCATTGCCTTCTCTTTCAGACAACTTACTTAACCACCCCTGCGGATACTCAACCCATACCTTACGGATCTTGCCCAAAACACCATCCTTCACCATGGCACGGGCTTGCTTAACCATCGGATATCCTGAATAAGTGTGTGTCAGGCAAAGCGTCAGACCTGTTTCATCGACCTTCTTTTTTAATTCTTTCGCTTCTTCAATAGTTAATGTGATAGGCTTTTCAATCACTACATGAAAGCCGTTTTCGAGCGCCATCATAGCCGGGGCAAAATGCGCAAAGTTCGGCGTAACGATTGTAACGAAGTCCATGCGTTTATCGGCCGGTAACAATTTTTCTTTACTGATCATTTCATCATAAGTCAGGTATGTCCTGTCTTCGGGAAGAAACAATTCCTTGCCCGATTGCTTTGCGATTTCCGGACTAATACTTAGTGCTCCGCAAGCAAGTTCAATGAGGCCATCCATATTTGCAGCAATTCTGTGAACGGCACCAATGAAAGCATCCTTGCCTCCACCAACCATTCCCATTCGTAATTTTCGGTTCATGAAAAAAGTATTATAAAAGTTTAAAAGAAATGAATTTTAAAAATAAAAAAATTACATTTACGACAACGATTTCATTTAAAGGTTCAAAACTATTGTCTGATTACATATTAAATATTTTCGTCGGAACCGGGTAAAGTTAAGGTGGTTAAATCAAAACTTTGAAATAATCAGATCCAACGATTTCAGTTATAAACCAAAAAATCTTGCCATGCCAACATCGATACAACGCGATAAGCTCTTTATCGCGTCTTGTTTAGCGCTTCTTGTTACTTCATTATCATTCGGCATCCGCGCCGGCATTCTTGGCACGCTGGGAGAAACATTCGGACTCACCAAACTTGAACTGGGAGAAATTACCGCTACTGCTTTCTGGGGTTTTCCACTTGCCGTTATTATAGGCGGATTTGTGGTTGATATTATCGGCATGAAAAAATTGCTGGTGATCGCTTTTATATTTCACCTGGTGGGCATTATTCTCACCATTTTCGCAAAAGGGTACTGGCCTTTATACCTTTCAACGCTGTTGATAGGTATTGCAAACGGAACAGTGGAAGCTGCTTGTAACCCACTCGTTGCTTCTTTGTATCCGGACAATAAAACAACAAAACTCAATCACTTTCACCTCTGGTTTCCGGGTGGTATCTTTTTGGGCACTCTGATAGTGTTTGGTTATAACAAGGGGGGGATTGGCGCTATTGCGGGATTGGATCCCTGGCAGATACAGGTTGCGATTATGCTTATTCCCACGCTTATTTATGGATATTTGTTTTCAAAGCTACATTTTCCGGTTACGGAACGGGTGGCCGCAGGTGTATCTGGCGTTATTGAAACCTTTGTTCTGGTTCATGATGATCTGTATGTTCATGACGGCAATAACCGAACTTTTTACTGGTCAATGGATAGAGGTATTGTTAAAAGGAGTAACCGATAACTCCATTCTTATACTTACGCTTACTACAGGCGTAATGGTGGTGGGGCGCGGTTTTGCGGAACCGGTTGTGCATCGCCTGTCGCCGCAGGGATTACTATTGTTATCTGCTGTTTTTGCTGCAATCGGCCTTTACCTGCTGGGTCATACCACCGGTAATATGCTTTATGTTTCAGCTCTCATATTCGGAATAGGTGTTTGTTATTTCTGGCCTACCATGATTGGATTTGTCGCTGAAAACCTTCCAAAAACAGGTGCAGTTGGGTTGAACCTGGTTGGCGGCGGGGGAATGCTCGCCGTAGCGGTTTACACCGTTGTAATGGCAGGATATTATGACCGCAAGATCGCAAATGAGCTGCCAGGTGGAGCCGACATTAAAGCTTACACCTCCGCTCCTCCGGGAACGGAAATGGCCACCGCCATGGAATCCGCAAAAAGAGCAGCCGGCCCCGAAGTATTAAACGCTACTTTGATTTTGCCAATAATTCTGATTCTTGCATTTTCCGGCCTGATAATATACATGCGATCAAGGAAGAAAACTGAAAAGCTCACTCCGGTAGGGGCATAAATGATATAGTATAAAAGGATTTTAATGTTAAAACGACATAGATTGCATGTTTTAATGTTCGTGATTTTGTAATTTCCATAACTAATGAGTGCTCAAATGTCAAATAACCAGTCCCGCAGAAATGCACTTAAAAATCTTATGGCTGGTACTGCAGCCATTGGTACCGCAGGCATGTTATCATCTTTTTCTTCAGGTGAAGAACAAAAATCAACGCAATTGAAAGGGAATATTAATCACTCCGTTTGCCGCTGGTGCTATAATACCGTGCCACTGGAAGAATTTTGTGCCGCCGCAAAGAAAATAGGTATTAGTGCTATTGATCTTGTGGGCCCAAAAGACTGGGACATGCTAAAAAAATACGGGCTGTTTTCGTCCATGTGCAATGGCGCAGAAATTAATCTGGACGATGGCTTCAACGATCCCCAGTTTCATGATCAGCTGGTTCAGCGGTATTCCGAAATGATCCCACTGGTTGCAAAAGCCGGATACAAAAATCTTATTTGTTTCAGTGGTCGTCGCCGCGGGAAAGATGACGAAACAGGACTAAAAAATTCAGTGGAAGGGCTTAAGAAAATAATGGCTCTTGCTGAAAAACATAAGGTCATGATCGTCATGGAACTGCTCAACAGCAAAATTAATCATAAGGATTACCAGTGCGATAAATCAGCATGGGGTATTGAACTTGTAAAGCGGACAGGCTCTCCTAATTTTAGTTTGCTATATGATATTTATCATATGCAGATTGATGAAGGTGATGTAATCAGGACCATCCAGGACAGCAATCAGTTTTTTGCTCATTATCATACCGGCGGTGTTCCCGGAAGACATGAAATTGATGAAACACAGGAACTTTATTATCCTGCCATCATGAATGCGATTGTAAAAACCGGTTTCAAGGGTTATGTAGCGCAGGAATTTATTCCCGACAGAAAAACAAACGAGGAAAGGATCGCTTCTCTCCAAAAAGCGGTTTCAATTTGTGATGTTTGATCAATGGGATCTGGTGCTTAAAAAAAATACTTAAGGCTCATCATTCACTAACAGGGCTTGTTAGCCCATCAAAGCGTAAATAAGATATATGGCAGACAATACGTATGACGCGATTGTTGTAGGTTCAGGAATCAGCGGCGGCTGGGCAGCGAAAGAACTTACTGAAAAAGGATTGAAGGTGTTATTGCTTGAACGCGGAGAAGATATCAAACACATCAAAGATTACAAAACCGCAAACACAAATCCCTGGGAATTTCCACACCGTGGAGGCAGAACGCAAAAGATGATTGAAGATTATCCGGTGCTGAAAAGGGATTATCCGCTGAGCGAAACAAATTTAAATTATTGGGTTAAGGACAAGGAATGTCCATATACTGAAGTGAAAAGATTTGACTGGTTTCGCGGATATCATGTTGGGGGCAGATCATTGATGTGGGGCAGACAAAGCTACCGGTTAAGTGATTTGGACTTTGGAGCAAACGCCAGGGATGGTATTGCAACTGACTGGCCAATCAGGTATAAAGACCTCGAAAAATGGTATGGTTATGTTGAAAAATTTGCGGGGGTAAGCGGAACACGTGATGGACTTGCGCAATTACCCGATGGCGAATTTCAGCCGGGCATGGACCTGAACATCGTTGAAAAAGATGCTGCGGAGAAATTAAAAAAAGCGTTTAAGGGTGAACGTGTGCTGACCATCGGCCGGACTGCCAATATCACACAGGCATTGCCAGGCAGAACGGCCTGTCAGTATCGTAATAAATGCGCACTCGGTTGTCCTTTTGGTGCATATTTCAGTACTCAGTCATCAACACTGCCGGCGGCCGTTGCTACAAAAAATCTGACACTGAGACCATTTTCGATTGTAAGAAAAGTTCTTTATAATAAAGACACGAAAAAAGCAACCGGTGTTGAGGTGATGGATGCCGAATCAGGTAAAACAATTGAATATAATGCAAAGGTGATTTTTCTTTGCGCGTCTGCACTCAATTCGACCTGGGTGTTATTTAATTCAGCAACAGATATATGGCCAGGCGGGCTTGGAAGCAGCAGCGGAGAACTAGGGCATAACCTGATGGATCACCATTTCCGTGTGAACTCTACAGGCACGATACCCGGCTTTGAAGATAAATATTATTATGGACGTCGGCCAACCGGATTTTATATTCCGCGATTCAGGAATCTTGGCTCAGAAAAAAGAGATTATATCCGGGGCTTCGGCTACCAGGGAGCGGCAAGCCGTTCGGGCTGGAGCCGTAATGTGGCCGAACTGGGTATTGGTGCAGAACTGAAAGATGTACTTTCTGAACCCGGTCCGTGGACTCTTGGAATGACTGCATTTGGTGAAACGCTTCCTTACCACGAAAATAAAATTTCACTCGACAAAAATGTAAAGGACAGATGGGGTCTTCCGGTTTTAGCAATTGATGCGGAGATCAAGGACAATGAAAAGAAAATGAGGATCGATATGTTGCAGGACGGAAAGGATATGCTTGAGGCGATGGGCGCGACAAACATAACAGGAACGGATGGCGATTATGCATTGGGAATGGGTATTCATGAAATGGGAACAGCGAGAATGGGTACTGATCCAAAAAATTCTGTGCTCAACAAACATAACCAGGTGTGGGACTGCAAAAATGTTTTTGTAACCGATGGTGCATGTATGACATCTGCAGCCTGCCAGAACCCGTCTTTGACTTATATGGCTTTGACAGCACGTGCAGCTGATTATGCAGTGGAAGAATTAAAGAAAGGAAATCTTTGATATTTTAACCGAGGCATAGTTTTTCGGATAGGCATTGGCGAAAGTCAGAACTGGAGGTAGTCAAAAATATTGGCGGAGAAATTAAATAACAAGTAAAACAAATTCATATGGACAGACGCGAGGCGCTTTCGAGAGTTGCTCTTTTATTGGGCGGAACCGTTATTGGAGGTACCGTATTTTTGGAAGGTTGCAAACCAGCTGATAAAAAATATGGAACAACCGAAACATTTAGTCCCGAGGATATTGCTTACCTGGATGAAGTAGCTGAAACCATCATTCCAACAACCAATACACCTGGTGCGAAGGCAGCAAAAGTTGGCGCTTTCATGACAGTGATGGTAAATGACTGTTATACTACAGCGGATCAGAAAGTCTTCAAGGAAGGCATGGGCAAGCTGAACGAAGCGAGTGATAAAAAATTCAAGAACAATTTCATGGAAATCACTCCTGAGCAACGGAAGGAATTATTGAGCGAACTTGATAACGAGCAGAAAGAATATACAAAGACAAAAAAGAAAGAAGATTCAAACCATTATTTCAGAATGATGAAGGAGCTTACCTTGTTGGGATATTTCACTTCTGAGATCGGCGCAACACAGGCTCTGAGATATCTGCCGGTACCTGGTCGCTATGATGGTAATTTAACTTATAAGAAAGGCGATCGTGCCTGGGCGACTTAAATAAACAGTTGCCCTCCTGCGAAGGAGGGCGGCGAGCGTAGCGAGCGGGTGGTTGTTCTTTGGTCTTCGCAGGTTATTAGCATGCGGTTACCAAAGAACAACCACCCCATGCCTTCGGCATTTCCCCTCCTTCGCAGGAGGGGAGTAAAAAACTATATGAAACTACTAGCTGCGATTTTCGCAATATCAATTTCTTTTACAGTCTCGGCTCAATCCGCTGATGAAGCAGCCGTTCGAAAAATACTGGCTGAACAAACTGCATCCTGGAACAAAGGTAACCTCGAAGATTTTATGAGAGGTTACTGGCAGAGTGATTCACTTATGTTCATTGGCACCAATGGCGTTACTTATGGATATCAGAACACACTGAATAATTATAAGAAGAATTATGGCACTCCGGATAAAATGGGAAAACTCTATTTTAAATTACTGAAAGTGCAGAGACTGTCGTCGGAATATTATTTTGTAGTCGGCAAGTGGCAGCTAATCAGAAATGCAGGTAATGTCGGTGGCCACTATGATCTTATTTTCAGGAAAATAAATGGAAAGTGGGTGATTATCTCAGATCACAGCAGTTAGTCTGTTTTCCAGACATTATAAAGATATCGCAGTAGTAAAAACAGGCTTGCAATTAACCAACAATAGAAAACTATATTTCCAATTGATGGCGACCCGTCAAAAATCAGCAAGCGGAGATATATACCCAGGGTCATATTAATCAGCAGCCACAACAGCCCTGCAGTTAATGATCTCACCACACGCAACAGAAATTGTCTTGCGTCTTCTTCCATAGAGTAAAATTAGGGAAAACATGGCTCCCCTCCTGCGAAGGAGGGGAAGACGTCGAAGACGGCAGGGGTGGTTGTTTTTGGTAACTGCATTCTAATAACCTTCGAAGACCAAAGAACAACCACCCGCTCACTTCGTTCGCCGCCCTCCTTCGCAGGAGGGCATCTTTAACATTACCTCATCAACAAATCCTTAAAATCCGTTGAATCGCCATTAAAAACATTGAAGTCTACCTTATGGAGGATACCATTTACACGCCCCTGTTCGCTATGTTGCCAGAAAATCCAGGGCCGGTGGATGCGGGGTCGCTCTTTTTGCAGGTAGTGGGCTACCCATAAAGGATATTCATCAAATTCATCTTTCAGGTATTGATTATAAAAATCAATATTCGTATATATGATCGGACGTATGCCATAATAATTTTCTATCACCACCAACCACTCTTTCACCCGTTCCCGGATTTTAATTCCCGGAACACCATAAGCCTGTTCCACATCAAGCACCGGCGGCAGATCTCCTGTTGCAAGCTCAACAGAAGAAATAAAATTTTCCGCCTGTAATTTTCCGCTTTTTGTAGAAAGGAAAAAATGATAGGCACCGCGGGTCATACCTGCATCCTTAGTAAGTCGCCAATTCTGGCGAAACCTGGGATCCCGGTTGCCAATACCCTCGGTTGCCTTAATGAAGCCAAATCCAATCCGGATATTATTCACATTCATATCGCGCACGCTTTCCCAGTCTATTACCTGCTGGTACTTCGATACATCAATGCCATGAATTGAATAGTTTACAGGCATATCAATACCAAAGGCATCGTACATTACAAAATGTGCCCTGCGTCCCAACCACCAATCCCTGATGGTAAATGCGATCATTATGGCAATGCCGGCAATGATGATCCCTGTAAAAATTTTCCAGCCGCGGATACTATCTCTTTTTTTCGCCATAGCAGTCCGCAAATATATGATGCACCCTTATTTCTGATTAAACAGTTTAGTAATCTGAGCAGGTTTGTGATAATAATAAGAACCTGCCTACGGCCAGATTTCCAAATAACCTATAGTTTTAAGCGTTAAATACGAGATTATATTGTCTCTTCAGACCTTGTTGAGTATTTTTATAATTAATATGCCTCAATTCAATTGGAACGATAGCATAAATTTTCTCTCAAAACTTACTCCGCGCAGAGCATTAAATGCTGGTAAGGTGCTTGCCAGCTACTATGTGAGTAAGATATCGCGGAGACCCGTTCAATGGGGTTATCCTATTTCCATTTCGTTTGAACCTACTACCTCCTGTAACCTGAGATGCCCGGAATGTCCGAGTGGACTCCGTTCTTTTACCAGGCCAACCGGTATGCTGCAAAACGATTTCTTCAAAAGCACCATCGACCAGTTATCAAATGAACTCATGTACCTGGTGTTTTATTTTCAGGGCGAACCTTATCTGAACCCGTCATTTCTCGACATGGTTAAATATGCGCATTCAAAAGGCATTTATACGGCAACTTCCACCAATGCGCATTATCTGAACAATACAAATGCAAAAAAAACAGTTGAAAGCGGGCTTGACAGGCTCATCATATCCATAGATGGCACCACCCAGGACGTATATCAGCAATACCGTGTAGGAGGAAAATTAGAAAAGGTGCTTGAGGGTGCACGAAATATTATGAAGTGGAAAAAACAACTTAACAGCAAAACACCGTTTGTATTTTTTCAATTCCTGGTTGTAAAACCCAATGAACACCAGGTGCAACAGATTAGTGAGCTTGCAGCTGAAATCGGAGTGGACGAAGTAAGATACAAAACTGCCCAGGTGTATGATTATGAAAATGATCCAAACAAGCTGATACCTCACAACCAGAAATACAGCAGGTATCGAAAAAATGATGAAGGAAATTATAAGGTAAAGAATGCGTTGCAAAATCATTGCTGGCGACTGTGGCATGCAACTGTTATCAGTTGGGATGGACTTGTGGTGCCTTGCTGTTTCGATAAAGATGCCCAACATCGGCTCGGAGATCTCAAAGGACGGCCGTTCAAGGAAATCTGGCACAAGATTAAAGTCTGCACTTATCTGTTACAGTTATGTAGCTGATGTACTCTCGCTGGGTTTTATTCATTAAGTTTGTCATTAATATTTATTATCATTTGTAATGAGCCTTGAGACAGATATACAACAAGCGAAATTCAGGAATGAATATCAGAAAGCAGCGATCAATCTGATATTTACTTATAACTGGATGAGTGAACAAAACAAAAAGTTTTTCGAACGGGAAGATATCACTCCGCAGCAGTTCAATATTCTCCGGATTTTACGCGGAGCGGGCAATCCGTTATCAACACTTCAGATAAGGCAGCGTATGCTCGACAAAATGAGCGACACAAGCCGTATTGTAGACAGGTTGGTAAAGAAAGGGCTCGTCAAAAAAGTGGTTTGCAAATCAGATCGCAGACTGGTCGACGTTTCTATAACTGAAAAAGGCAGCGAATTACTCGCAAAACTTGATCTTGCTAATGATGAAATGGATGAAGTTTTGAGTAAGATTACTTTTGAAGAAGCTTCTACGCTCAATGTTCTACTTGATAAAATCAGAAGTACTGAATGATCATTACTGATTGACCGGTTTATAAAATCACCAATACACATTATCAAAAAGAAAACCGTGGGAAAACCCGGCTTTTAATTCGTTTGTTTAACAATCTCTTTCTGTTACAAACGTTAATTTTATCTATGATTCGTTTACTTATGAAGCATCTCTTTCTGGCATTTGCCATTCTTCTGATTTTTCAAAATTCCTCTTATGCACAACCAAAATATGAATTCCGGGCAGCCTGGATCGCAACTGTAGATAATATCGACTGGCCCTCACGTGGTAATTATAATACCGAAAAGCAAAAACAGGAATACATCAAAATGCTCGACATGCACCAACGGAACGGCATGAACGCCGTAGTGGTGCAAATCCGTCCATGTACGGATGCATTTTATCCTTCACCTTTCGAACCATGGAGCGAATGGTTAACCGGCAAACAAGGCCGGCCACCTTATCCTTATTATGATCCGCTTCAATTTATGATAGAAGAAGCGCATAAAAGAGGCATGGAGTTTCATGCCTGGTGCAATCCATATCGCGCCGAATTTGGAATCGGGAAATCTTCTATTGCGCCGGATCACATAACAAAAACCCATCCGGAATGGTTTGTCAGTTACGGCGGTACCCGCTACTTTGATCCGGGTAATAAAGATGCGCAGCAATTTGTTGTTAAAGTAATCAGGGACGTCGTCAGCCGGTATAATGTTGATGCTATTCATTTTGACGATTATTTTTACCCATATCGCATAGCAGGCAAAGAGTTTCCTGACCAGGTATCTTTTGATAAATATGGTAATGGACTAAACCGCGAAGACTGGAGAAGAAGCAATGTGGATTCGATCATCGTGCACCTCAGCCGTGTCATTAAAGAAGAAAATCCCTTCTGCCGCTTTGGAATCAGTCCATTTGGAATTTGGAGAAATAAATCCAAAGATCCCGATGGAAGTGAAACCAATGGCGGACAAACGAACTATGACGATCTGTACGCAGATATCCTGCTTTGGCTTCGTGAAGGCTGGATCGATTATGTTGCGCCACAACTTTATTGGGAATTTGGTCACAAGGCAGCACCCTTTGAAGTGTTGATAGATTGGTGGAGCAAGCACACTTATGGCAAACATTGTTATATCGGTCTTGGAATTTACCGCGCCGGAAGCAATACCGCATGGAGAGATAAAACGCAATTGCCCCGGATGCTAAACATGCTTAGAAATTATCCGGAGATACAGGGGGCTATTTATTTCAGCAGTAAATCATTCGAAAAAAATCCTAATGGCTGGAGTGACAGTCTTCAAGACAATTTTTATAAATATCCGGCGCTGATTCCATCTATGGAATGGCTGGATACATTGAAGCCTTTGAAACCTATCGTTGTAAAAGTAGCGGGCGAAACAATGTCAAACGTGTTTGTACTTGATATAAAAAAACACGTACACAGTAAACCGATAAAAGGATACATCATTTATAGTTTTAATAACGACGACCAGGTAAAGGATACTGAAGATCCGCGTAACATCCTGCAGGTTTCATATGCAGATAGCGGTACTTCTGTAATGCTTTCAACGGCTTCTAATAAAAACAAAATACTTGCAGTAAGCAGCCTCGACATCAATAATAATGAAAGTGAACTCGAATGGGTGCCAGAGTAAATGTCAAATTAGCGTAATCTTAGTCTTTCTGTTTTTGTTCTTAACCTCTCATCACCGAACTTTGCGCCGATAAATAAAAACAAAAATCAAATTTTAGAGTAATGAGGAATGTTGTTCTTTCAATCGGATCTCAATTTCCGGATTTCAAAAAAAAGGCAGTTGTTTCAACAGAAAAAGGGAAAGAATTCTATTTCACATTTATGTGCCCAACCGAAATTGCTGAATTTAATAAGCACTATCAGGATTTTGAGGACCGCGATACCGTGCTGATTGGTGCATCAACCGATACCGAATTCGTTCATGTGGACTGGAGAAAAGATCACGAAGATCTCAGAAATCTTCAGTTCCCAATGCTTGCCGATACTTCGAAAACGCTTGCCAAAGAACCTGGAATACTGGAAACCATTGAGAAAGTGGCGTATTGTGCATCTTTCATCGTTGATCGGGAAGGTGTGATCCGTCGGGTATCGTTTTATGATTTAAACGTTGGACGCAATGTAAAGGAAGTATTACGCGTTCTTGATGCCTTGCAAACCGATGAACTCTGTCTTTTCAATTGGCAGAAAGGCGAAGCGACTTTGGTGGCATAAGTTTTTAATTGCACTGTAATCAACCATTTAATAGCAAAATTTTAGAAGTGTCAATCATGTTAGGAATAGCAAAAACAGCCGACAGCCCTACAGATTTTTTAAAGGAATTTGGAATTGCTGAAGACAATCTGAACGATAATGTCAAATTACTGGCTCAAACCAATAGCAGATATCTGAAAGATCTAAAAATTAATGTTAACAATGCCCTTCAGGCGGTTACACTTGTAAAAAAGGAAGCTTATCTGCTTGCTTTCGCCGTGGCGATCAATGAAAAAAATGCTGTTCTTGAAAAAGCATTTTCGGCCCAGGCGCGCACAGAAGGCGCTACTGATGAAGAGATTGCGGAAATTATCAGTTGTACCAGTTTGCTTAGTGCGAATAATGTCTATTACAGATTCAGGCATTTTTTAAAAGACGAGTATTATACGAATGCGCAGGCTGGAATCAGGATGAACATTATGGCGAATCCAGTGCTCGGCAAGGAGTTTTTTGAACTTACAAGCCTCGTTGTCAGTGCATTAAATGGTTGCGAACTTTGTGTCACTTCTCACGAAAAAACTTTACTGACACATGGAACCAACAAGCAGCGAATTCATGATGCGGTACGGCTTGGAGCTGTTATCCGCAGCCTTGGTGTGCTTCTTTGAAGTAAAACAGTGATCTGTGGATATTTTCCAGATGACCCTATACTGGCATTAAGCTGTTGTTAGTTTTGTTCAGTTGCAATACAGTTGAGATCCTTCAATTTTTTTGTTCCAGGATATTACATTGCTCCAGAGAACCCAGTCTGAAACGCAAAGGAATCTTCGTAGATTTTTCGATCTTCCATTCCTGCCTGCAAAAAAAACCAAAGTTTTTTGTATAGAGATCTTTTCGGACAACAGAAACAGAGTTTCCGGCACCCGGCACTGGTAGCTCATAGCTCGTTATCAGCAGTGGTAAAATGCCGGAAGCAGTATCCGCTGCCTTATCCGGGTAATGAGATGTTCTCCAGGCATTAAAACTATTCAGAACGGCGCGGTTGGCAACGACAGGAGTCTGCGGACTAATATGTTGTCCATTTGCCGGTACCGCGTTGGCCGTTAACAGTAATACAACAATAAATTTAAAATACTCTCTGGTCACTTACGGTAAATGTACGTAAATTTACGGCTTGATTTTTGTGGCAAGCGCGAATTTTTCAATTTTATAACTTAAATAGATTGGGCTAAATATCTGGACGACATGGCATTAGGACAAAGCTTACAGCAAAAACTTTTACAGAAGCTCTCCCCCCAACAGATTCAGTTAATGAAACTGTTGCAGGTTCCTACTGCAAATCTGGAAGAAAGGATCAAAGAGGAACTCGAAGAAAACCCTGCACTGGAGGTTACGGATAATGATCACGATGATCAGTTTGAAGAAAAGGATGAATTCGATAGTTCGGAAGACGAGGAGTTTGAAAGGGATGGAAGTGAAGATGAATATGAGAATCTGGACCTCAGCGAGTATGTAGGCGACGAAGATGGCGAGATAGCGGATTATAAAATGAAGGATGACAATTATCCTGAACTGGATGAGAACAAGGTGGTTCCTTACAAAGTGGAAACCAGTTTTATCGATAACATGCTTGAACAATTGGGCATGCTAAAGCTTGGAGAAAAAGAAAAAAAAATTGCGGAACAAATTGTGGGAAGCATCGATGATGACGGCTATCTCCGCAGGGATACGGCCGCGATTGTTGATGATCTTGCTTTTCGCCAGAATATTGAAAGCAATGAATCGGAGGTTGAAGCCATTATACACATGATTCAGCAATTTGATCCGCCGGGTGTTGCCGCGCGCAATTTGCAGGAATGTTTGCTCTTGCAGCTTGGCAGGCATAAACGGCAAAACAAAGAAGTAGAAAAAGCGATTGAAGTGCTTACGCTTTATTTTGATGAATTTACAAAAAAGCACTACGATAAAATCCAGCGGGGACTTGGATTAACAGATGAAGATCTGAAAGATGTTATAAACCAGATCATACGGCTGACGCCAAAACCAGGCGGTATTCATGGAGATATCAACAAAGCTGAAAGCTATGTTGTGCCTGACTTCTTTATTTATAATAACGCTGGTAAACTTGAGTTGACGCTGAACTCAAAGAACGCCCCTGATCTGAGGATAAGCGAAGGTTACCGTGATATGCTCCGGGAATATGATAAAGGAAGCAAAAAAGATAAACGCCAGAAAGAAGCGGTCATATTCATTAAACAAAAGATCGATGCCGCAAAATGGTTTATTGACGCCATCAAACAAAGACAGCACACACTCAGTAGTGTTATGGAAACAATCATGGAGTATCAGCATGATTTTTTTCTTACGGGCGATGAAACTTCTTTGCGTCCGATGATCCTGAAAGATATTGCCGAACGCACAGCACTTGATATTTCAACTGTGAGCAGGGTAGCTAACAGTAAGTTTGTTCAGACAGAATTCGGAACTTACCGGTTGAAGTTTTTCTTCAGTGAATCACTTAGTACGGACAGCGGGGAAGAAGTATCGACACGGGAAGTTAAAAAGATCCTTAGCGATATGATTGAAAGCGAAAGCAAAAAGAAGCCGCTGAGCGATGAGAAGCTTACCGAACTATTGCAGGAAAAAGGGTATAATATTGCACGGCGAACCGTTGCAAAATATCGTGAGCAATTGAATATTCCGGTTGCCCGTTTACGCAAAGAACTATAATGGAGAATTTATCGATGAATAATGGCAATACCTCCACCGCACCGGTAAGAACCGGCCCTATCGGTGGAGTACAACCAGTTTCACTCCGGGTTTTCGGGCATATTATTTCATATATTTTTCACCCGCTTTTTATACCAGTTTATGTTACAGCGTTTTTATTGTATGTCGAGCCTTATGCATTTGCCGGTCTTGACCCAAGGCAAAAGACATTCAAGCTGATATCGATATTCTTCAACACTACGTTTTTACCGGGCTTCGCGGTACTTCTGATGTACAGGCTTAAGCTTATAAAATCAATGTATCTGAAAAGCCAAAGGGAAAGGATCATTCCTTATGCGGTTGCAATGGTGTTTTATTTTTGGGTATGGTATGTTTCAAAAAACCAATCTGAAAATCCACAGATATTCAGAGTCTTTTTGTTAGGCACCTTCCTGGCAGTTTGTGCAACATGGATGTTGAACATCAATTCCAAAATTAGTATGCATAGCACTGCGATGGGAGGGTTACTCTGTTTTGCGCTACTGCTTACCTTTCATACGCAGGATCCAAGTGCTTTATATTTATCGGGTGCGATGCTCGTCGCCGGATTGGTTTGCACAGCGAGATTTCTTGTTTCAGATCATTCCCGTTCAGAAATTTACCTGGGACTTGTCAGCGGTATTATCACGCAGCTGATTGCCTACTGGATTTAAAGAACTGCCCGAATCGATTATGGATCTCATAAATTCTCCCATTCAATATATTAAATAAGAAAGCCCAATCATAGGGTACGACCTAAGTTGAGCTTTCTCGCCTTCAAAACCATCTGAAGTTTTAAGGTCCGGTGTTAGCCGTTCAAAATCCTGGACCTTGTCAGATAGTATTTTGTGGGGTGGTAGATAAACAAACACGACCCGTCTTTAATGCTATTAATAACTTTTGGTGTATAATTCGCTGGAATGGCAGGGCAACCAAAGCTTCTGCCATTGAAAGGATTGTTTTTCAAAAACCGGTCACCGATATATCTTGAGCCATGCACAACGATATTTCTTTCATTTGCCCTGTCATTGATTCCATTTTCAACGCCATCAATTTTCAGCGCGAGGCCATGTCCGCCAAAGTATGATTTCCTTGTTACATAAAATCCCAGACTGCTCTGGTGGGAATCAGGACTGTTTGAAAAACGGCTTGCAAATTCTCCGCCTGAATTTCTGCCATGGGCCACATAAGTATTAACAAGTATTTTCTGAGATCCAAGGTCGATAATATATAAACGTTTGCGTCGGGAAGACTGACTGAAATCACAGATTGAAAGAACCTGGGAATTAGTCACCTGCCCTTTAGTGATCAGATATTTGTAACCTTTCCAGGCATATACAAAAGCCTTTTTGCTAAGCCCTGAACGTTTTAATTTCATGTTTTTATACATGATTCCGGCTTCCTCTGCTATTAGCATTGCATTGGACTTCTTAACAACAACGTCGGCCGGCAAATAGAATATTGCTTTGGTGGTGATGGATGGGTCTTTGTCGGCCGCGACACCAGATAACAGCATTGGAGTGCTAAGACAACAAGACAGTATTCCACTGAGTGTAAGGGATTTGGATTTTAAATACAGGTTCATAGGTTTTTCGGTTAGTCGTCCATGTTAAGAACGATGAGGCGTGTAAAATATTACCACAATATCATCCCTGCAAGCTTCAGCCGCTTTTTATTTTATTGTGTATGCCTTTCAGCTTATTTGAGTTAAGTGGTAATATGTAGGGCGAACGTCTTCGTTCGCCCGTCAAACCAAAGTCTGGCTAAATAAATAAGAAAAAGCTCGAAAATAAATATCACTCTCAATTTTTGACTAGCGGACGAGGACGTCCGCGCTACATTTTCTCCGGACTAAATTCATTAATATATATCTTGATCATCAGCATAAAAAGAGAAATGAGGATAGGGCCAAATATCAACCCGATAAAACCAAACAGGCTTACACCGGCAAGTACGCCGAATATGGTGATCATAGGATGTATGTGACCCCATTTTTTTTGAAGCAGCATGCGAAAAAGATTATCAACCACGCCAATTACAAGAAATCCATAAGCCAGCATGATGAGACCTCTTCCATTATCGCCTTGTTGAAAAAACAAAAGCGCCAGTGGGATATATCCCAAAGCTGCACCGATTACCGGCAGCATGCCTCCTATGCAAGTCACAACAAACCAGAACACCGGCTCCTCAACACCAATAAAAATATAACCGATAAGGGCAACCACACCCTGCAATATTGCAATGAGTGGTATACCGAGGGCATTTGAATAAACAAGCAGATTCAGATCCTTCCGCAGCATAATCAGATTCTCATCTTTCAAGGGCACTGATTCAAAAAAAGATGCTTCCATTTTTTTGCCGTCAATCAGCATGAAATACAATATGAAGTACATCACCAATATTGATAATACACTATTGAATGTTGCTCCAAGTAATCCCGGTAACATCTCTCCCAAAGAAGAAGTCGCCTTTTGAATATTGTTGTCCGAAAGAATAACTATTCCAAACCTTTTTTCATACGTGTTAATCAATCCTTTCAATGATGCAAGCACTTCACTGGAATGTCGAATGCCAAAGGCGATCCTCGAACTCATCATATTAATTAAGAGCAGGATCGGTAAAAGGATTGCTATAAACGATCCCAACATCAACGTACCGGCTGCAAGATTTCTGTTCCATTTATGTTGCCCGACCAGGTTGAACATCCATTTGCGCATAATTACAAACAGGGTATACGCACCCAGAAATGCCGGAAGGAAAAATTTAAGATGAGCAAACAATACCGCGCCTAGAAGTATGATGATCGCCAGGATCAGTAACTGCCTGATAGCATTGTTGGGTATATAGTTATTCATTTCCGGTATTTAATTTCTCCGCAAAATACAAGATACCATTTATGATAATTAACTCATACTATATCTTTACGGTTTTCCATTTGCCTTTCCGGAATACAATGATCCCGGCGATTGTGATTGCCGATTCTGCGAGTAGTATGGCCGTGAAAACTCCTGTAGGTCCTAACTTCAATATAATAGCCAGCAAGTATGCGACCGGCACCTGGAACAACCAGAACCCGAAAATATTGATAACTGTTGGAGTTTTGGTATCACCGGCACCATTAAACGAATTGGTGACGACCATCCCAACACCGTATAATACGAAACCGAGTGATATTATTCTTAATGCTTTTGTTGCATGAGTGACCACCACCGGATCAGTATTGAAAAATCCAACAATTGGCGCGGCGAAAATCAGGAAGATAAAAGTTATTGATCCCATAAAAATGGTATTATATTTTGCCGTCTTCCAGACTGATTCTTCTGCCCGTTCCGGTTGCCCGGCGCCGAGATTTTGTCCCACCAATGTGGCGGCGGCGTTGCTCATACCATAAGCCGGCAAAAGAAA
>Ga0193752_1000849_pt1 | contig 27370 bp, 26 predicted proteins | sample H1c1metaG_FD_144924 | JGI IMG/M metagenome (GOLD analysis project Ga0193752, IMG submission 144924) | Soil microbial communities from a riparian zone of the East river system, Colorado, United States - H1c1 | ecosystem: Environmental > Terrestrial > Soil > Riparian zone | place: USA: East River...
GTCCGGTATTTGTTTCTTCATGTGAGACAAGCCATTTCTTTTCTATTAATTTGAACAGTAGTCCTGAGTCTCCGAGAAGATTAAATTCAGTTTCATATGTTTTATTGATCTGTCTGTACAATAAATCATCATATTCGAAAACATATCCTGACGGATCACGGTAAGAGGAAGGATGTTGATGAATGGTCAAACTGATGTTTTAAGTAAATATCAAAGAAAAACAATTTAACGCAGGTTTCCTGCAGGTTTTGTTACGGGGCGTGTGTTTTGAATTCTAAGAATGTTTTTCCGTCAGGGCCAGGCTCATTTTAATGAGCACCAGAAAGCGAAAAGTAGTAGATTAGCAATTCAGGTTTTCAATTTTATTAAGCATATAAATCGACGGGATGTTTGCCATGATTTCTTCCTCAACAAAGTCTCAGTTACTTCATTTAAGAATATCAGTTTTTGTTCTGTTCTTTTGTTTCAGTTCTTCTGGTGTTTCGGGTCAACAGGATATTCTTATTGCCGGTCATGCACAAAAGATCAATGGTTTCATTGGCGATAAGCTGGCTAATTCAGCTGCAAACCGGGTCTTTGCACAAGATGTGGCGAGACTTATTGAACCATTTAAACATCGTGATGAGGCGCGCTGCTGGCAAACCGAGTTCTGGGGTAAGTGGTTCACGTCTGCTGTGCTTGCATACAAGTATCAGCCCACGGCTGCACATAGGGCAGTGCTCGATAAGGCTGTTGCGGATCTTCTCAACACACAGACTGCTGACGGTTACATAGGAAATTACAAAGCCTCAAGTCTGCTTGAACAGTGGGATATCTGGGGAAGAAAATACTGTCTGCTCGGATTGCTCGATTATTACGATATCACTAAAGATAAAAAGACATTGGCAGCAGCTTCGGCGCTGGCAGATAATCTGCTTAGTGATCTTGCAGCGAGAGGAGATACAATTGTTACTAAAGGCAATCACAGGGGTATGGCCGCCTCATCTGTACTTGAACCGTTGTGCCTGTTATACAACCGCACAAAAAACGAAAAATACCTTATAGCCGCAAAAAAGATTGTATCACAATGGGAAACTCCACGGGGTCCACAGCTCATAAGTAAAGCCAGTGTGAATGTAGCTTCGCGGTTCCCAAATCCGGGGCCGGCGAAATGGTTTGGCTGGGAACAGGGTCAGAAATCTTATGAAATGATGTCGTGCTATGAAGGGCTATTGGAGTTATACCGGATAACCGGGAATGAAACTTATAAAACAGCAGTGGAGAAAACCTGGCAAAATATTCTCGAAACGGAGATCAATGCCGCGGGTTCGGGTTCTGCAGTTGAATGCTGGTTTGGGGGGAAGCAATTGCAAACAAATTCTATTTATAAGTACCAGGAAACCTGTGTAACGGTTACCTGGATCAAGCTGAGCCAGCAGTTGCTGCGCCTTACCGGTGAATCGAAATATGCAGATGCTATTGAAACCGCTTATTATAACGCCTTGCTTGGCGCTATGAGTCCTGACGGCAAACACTGGGCTCAGTATACGCCTCTTGCAGGCAGAAGGATGGAAGGAGAGGAGCATTGCAAAATGGGGCTCAATTGCTGCACTGCGAGCGGACCAAGGGGATTATTTACTTTACCCCGAACGTGCATAATGGGTTCGAAGAACGGAATAGTTGTAAATTTTTATGTTGATGGAGTATTTGAAACAACTACACCGCTCAAACAAAAAATGATCATTACGCAGGCCACGGAATATCCCCGTAATGGGAAGATAGTTCTCAGATTAGATATTGATAAACCTGAATTGTTTGATGTAAAGCTAAGAATACCAGAATGGAGTAAAGTTTCCACGATCAGTGTGAATGGTGAAGCTATAAATGAAGTTATGCCAGGACAATACAAAGAATTGAAAAGAAACTGGAAAAAAGGAGACCTGATAGAGATTAATCTTGATATGAAAACACGGCTACAAACTTCAGGCAAACAACCTGTTTATATCGCATTGATGCGCGGACCCATTTTGTTTGCAAGGGACACCAGATTAGGTGGACCTGAACTTACAGCAGTATTGAAACCAGCAGGGTCCGTTAAATTAATTGATACCATCTCCGGTAAAGCAGATATATGGATGGAGGCTAAAGCGTTGTTTGCACCAGAAGCGTATCCGGCGGAACGCGAAAAGCCAATCGAAGTTTCATTTTGCGATTATGCATCCGCAGGTAATGGTGCAGCACCCTCTTATTTCCTGGTCTGGATGCCCCAGTTGGTGGATGCGAGGGTTAAATTGTAGCGCGGATCTCCAGGTCCGCCTTTACAATGGATCTCAAGATCCGTTGCACATGTTGAGAGCGGATCAGAGATCCACTCTACATACACTACAATTCCTTATCCTTCTTCTTAAAAAACGATTTTATTTTCCACCATATTGTTTTAAAGTAAAACAGTGCGCCTAATACAGCTGCAATGATTGCCTGTATTAGATAACTGCCACTTCCGGGATCAATATACATCAGCTGATGAATCATTATGAAAAATAATTAAGGTTTGTTGACGGTGTCAGTGCCAGCAAAGTTTCATACATAAGGTCTATTGTTTGTTGGATATCCCTTTTATGTAGCATCTCCACGGTAGTATGCATATACCGCAATGGGATTGAGATCAGTACGGACGGGCAACCATCATTGGCATAAGCGAATGAATCGGTATCAGTGCCAGTACTTCTTGATACGGTTCGCATTTGAACAGGAATATTTTTTTTCGCAGCCACATCTTCGACAAAAGATAAAAGTTTGTTATGAACAGCTGGTCCGTATGCCAGTGAAGGGCCTTTACCACAAAGCACATCTCCTTCAATGATCTTGTTGATCATCGGTGTGTGGGTATCGTGTGTTACATCTGTTATGATTGCCACATCGGGTTTAATACGCCGTGCAATCATTTCGGCTCCACGCAGACCTATCTCTTCCTGCACGGCATTTACAACATACAATGCATAAGGCAGTTTTTTATTATTTTCTTTGATCCGTCGTGCAACTTCAGCAATCATATAACCGCCAATCCGGTTATCAAATGCACGGGCAACATAGTAGTCATAAGCCAATTCTTCAAAACCATCCTGGTAAGTCACCACGGCACCGATATGAATACCTAGATCTTCAATTTCCTTTTTATTCCTTGCACCGCAATCAAGAAAAAGATTATCAACCCTCGGTTGCGGTTCTTTGGAATCGTTGTTGCTTAGCCGCGTATGTATTGCCGGCCAGCCGAACACCGCTTTAACCGGGCCTTTTTTACCATGGATAAATACCCTTTGTGCCGGAGCTGTCTGATGATCGACACCGCCATTTCTTTTAAGATATATCAGTCCTTCAGGAGTAATATAATTTACGAACCAGCTGATTTCGTCTGCATGGCCTTCGATGACCACTTTAAATGGGATCTTTGGATTAATCACACCCACTGCAGTTCCATATGGATCGGTAAAATGCGAATCGACATAAGGTTTGATATATTCAAGCCATAATTTCTGACCACTGCTTTCAAAACCAACCGGTGAAGCATTGTTCAGATAACTCTTAAGAAAATCATAGGATTTGCCTGTAATTCCGGAAGTGGTTTTTGTTTTGGATACTTGTTTCGCCATATCAAAAAGATAAAATGTTTTATGTAAATAATAATGTGAACAATGCTGATAACATCATCATCCCATCCAGTATTATGTAGTAAAGATAGTCGGAAAAATTTTTTCGTGCGATTTTGTAGAGGGGAACCATAATGATGCCGGGAATTAGAATAAGGATAACGTACAGCAGTGAAAACCCGGTGAAGAAAAGGCCACAGGTAGCCACAGCAAAAACGACCAGTGAAAAATAAAATAACCTGTCAACACCCTTCGAATCCAGATATGTGATCATGCTGCGGATCCCTTCTTTTTTGTCATAGTCACGATCCCTGTAATCGAATAGTACACATATACTATAGATGTAAAAGAAACGCGAGACGCAGAACAATATATCACCCGGTTGCCAGCTTTTACCGGATATAAAAACGGGCAATGCGGCAGTTACATACATCCAGACCATCGCAAGAAATATTGTCTTGCCAACGGCAACATTGCGGAGAGATCTTAATGCCGGTATTTTTGGTGCAGAATAGAGAAAGGTCAGTATAACGCCTATGCCGAGCCAGAACCAATGGTCAATGAACCAGGTAAAGAAGAAGACAGCTCCTATGGCGCCAATAACAAATAATGCATAATGCAATAATCGGTTCCGGTTCGTCCAGCTTAAACGAACCAGGGTGGTTTCTGATGGCGGTGTAAGCCCCCAGTGAAAGTTATAACTACAGGCTGTTGAGAAAAAAACAAACCAGAAATAGTGGTAAATATCATAATCCAGGCTGAGAAGCTGGTTTGTCTGATGTATCATTACCAGCGCACAAACCGCGATAAATATACTGCTGAAAACTAAAAAATGAATAAATGATTTGATCAACGCGGTGACGCCCATGCGATATCTCTACGGCCTTTATAATTGAGAGGAAGCCTTTTTAATTGCTTTTTAATTGATACGTTCTATAACAATCTGATCGGTAGTAACGGTATCACTCACATGTAGTGCTTTGTCGCGAAGCACCATTCTGATGACAATACTGTCACTTTCAAAACCAGTGGGCGAATTCGGATTTGCTGGTGCCCGTTCGGCTGATAATAACTGCAGCTGATAAAATAATTTGATTTCCAGGTCGCCATCTGATTTTTTAGGAAAATCTGCAACCAGTAAAGAAAAAGTATCCCTGATTGTAGTGGTTGTCCTTCTGTTTTGCCGGATCTTCTGTACAAAAATGGATTCAAGGTCAGCTTCTTTGTCAGTAAATTCCAGATTTATCGAAAGATCACCATTTACAGGAATTGGGTTGGGACTAAGAGATTTTACTTTAATGGACGGTTTCGTGTCTACCTTATCTTTGCTACAGGCAGCGGCAAATAAGAACACTAACAAGGCAAAAACCAGGAAATACCGCATACTGATAATATTGATTACAAATTTAACGGCCGGGAAGTGAATATAAGTATATGAATTGTGAATTCGAAGATAAAATTTTTGACGTTAAGGAGGCAAAATTTGACGAAATCGCGTTATCTGTATTCAGATTTCAGGCGGAAAACAATGAGATCTATCGTACTTATATTCAACATTTGAATATTGATCCCGGCACAGTGACATCAATAGAACAGATGCCGTTTTTGCCGATTTCATTTTTTAAGACCCACAAGGTAGTGACCGGGGAGTTTGAGCCGGAAATTGTTTTTGAAAGCAGCGGCACAACGGGATCAATAAACAGCAAACACCTGGTAAAGAATGCCGGACTCTACAAACGTAGTTTCCTTGGCGCATTCAGGATTTTTTACGGCGAACCTGCAGATTGGTGCATTATCGGATTATTGCCTTCGTATCTGGAAAGAAAAGCCTCTTCACTGGTGTCCATGGCAGATGAACTGATCCGTTTATCAGCACATCCTTTGGGCGGATTTTATTTGTATGACCACGGATCTTTACGCGACAACCTGGTGAAACTGGAAGTTGCAGGGCAACGGAGTTTATTGATTGGAGTGAGTTTTGCCATGCTTGATTTTGGAGAACAATTCAGGTTGAACCTGAAGCACTGCACTATCATGGAAACTGGTGGAATGAAAGGTCGCAGACAGGAAATTACAAGGATAGCCTTACATGAAGAGTTGCAGCAAAATTTCGGAGTCGGGTCCATTCATTCTGAATATGGAATGACTGAACTATTATCTCAGGCTTATTCCAAAGGAGGTGGCGTTTTCAGTTGTCCGCCCTGGATGCGGGTAATGATCAGGGAAGATGATGATCCGCTTTCGGTAAAATCTGACGGCAAAGGCATTTTGAATATCATTGATCTGGCGAATGTATACTCCTGTTCGTTCATTGCAACTGATGATATCGGGATAGTTTATAAAGACCGGAGGTTTGAAGTGCAGGGGAGAATGGATAACAGCGATGTACGGGGGTGTAGTTTGATGGTGGGTTAGCAACTGCCCTCCTGCGAAGAGCCTGCCTCACTTTAGCGGGAGGGCGGCGAGCGGAGCGAGCGGTTGGTTGTTCTTTGGACTTACATCCTGTTTTAGTATGCGGTTACCAAAAACATCCACCCCTGTCGTCTACGACGCCTTCCCCTCCTTCGCAGGAGGGGAACTGATGGTACATCTCTTTTCACTGCTCTCGAAAGCCAGTTCAATAATTTTAATGGTATTTAAGCCGTGTTCCGGCTTTTCTGAGACGGGCTGGCCCAGCACTAATGACCGGTAAATGCTCTTGTAATAATCACCATAGTTACCCTTAAGAGAAGGATAAGCTTCTTTTATAATTTTCCCATTTACTTCAGTATGCAATGAGCCATACATCGATGGCGGTTCTGTGCCCCAGTCATCACCTGCCGGTCGCTCACCGGCCCGCAATTTAGCCTCCTGTACATCTTCGCCAAATTTGACAAATGAACCACTCGTACCATGAATCATATAGCGGGGGCCGGGCTCACGGACAAGCATACCTGCTGTTAAGCGTACCCGCAAAAATCCATAGTCAAGGCGCAGATCGAAAAAATCATCCGTCTTTGCATGTGGCCGTTGCAAACGGACATCTGCAGTCACAGACATCGGCCATCCAAATAAAGAGAGCGACTGGTCTATTAAATGTGCGCCGAGATCGAAAAGTATTCCACTGCCGGGTTCCGGTTTTTCCCGCCAGGCCTGGGGGCGCTCTTCAGGCCGGTACCTATCGTAATGGGCCTCAAACTCGTGTATATCTCCCAGCAGTTTTTGATCAAGAATTTCACGAATCGTCCGATAATCACTAACATATCTCCTGTTCTGATAAACGCTAAGCATTTTTCCGCTCTTCCTGGCGATATTGATCAACATTTCAGCTTCTTTAACAGAATTGGCAAAAGGTTTTTCCAGAACCACATTCTTGCCTGCTTCAAGTGCCATTTTTGCATATGGAAAATGGGTCTCATTTGGTGTGGTAATAACCACCAGGTCTATTTGCGGATCATTCAACATCTCTTCAATTGAACGAACTATCCGGACATTGGGATAAGTTTTTATTGATTCTGATTTTGACCTTTCCATCACACTCACCAGTTCAAACTCTGGCAAGGTTTCTATAAACGGTGCATGAAAGACCTTTGCAGAAATTCCAAAACCAATAATGCCGGTACCGATAGCCATAGCTTAAGTCGTTGTCTTTAATTGTTTTTACTCCACTCTTATCTTAAACAAAGGTATTTAATATCATAACGCCAATTAATCCCATGATGGCTACAATTGTTTCCATGAGAGACCAGGAGCGAAGAGTGTCCTTCATGCTTAGATTGAAATATTCCTTAAACATCCAGAATCCTCCATCATTAACATGCGAAAACATCAAACTGCCTGCTCCGATTGCCAGTACCATTAAATTGGGATCAGCGCCGGATTGGATAAGGATCGGTGCCATGATGCCGGCAGTTGTTAAACCCGCAACAGTTGCTGAACCGATACAAACTCTGATGATACAGGCAATCAGCCAACCGAGCACCAGCGGATGAATGTTCCAGGTTTGCAAAACAGTTGCGATCTGGTCACTTATCCCACTGTCAATAAACACCTGTTTAAGAGCTCCAGCCCCTGCGACAATAAATATGATCATGGAAATGTCCTTCACAGCATCTCCATAGACGTTCATCAAATGGCTCATCGTTTTTCCCATTTGAATTCCTAAAGTATAAGTTGCAACGATCAGGGCAATCAGCATAACTATTGTTGGTTCACCAAAAAAAACAGTAATTTCTTTAAGAAGACCTTCCTGGGGAATAAGATACGGTAGTGCTGTTGTTGCCATTAAGAGAATAACCGGAAGCAATGATGACAAAAAACTATTCGCTTTACCGGGAAGACTTTCGATTGGCAAAGTAATTACCTCGAAAGTTTTAAGAGGTACGGAAACGATGCCTTTCAGCGTTTTTGAAAATATAGGTCCCGCAACAATAATCGCGGGAATTGCAACTATCAGCCCATACAGCAAAGTAACACCCATGTTCGCTTTGAACTGGGCAACCAGCGCTGTTGGTGCAGGATGCGGTGGAAGAAATCCATGAGTAACCGATAACGAAGCAAGCATCGGTAGACCAATATAAACAGCGGGTAACTTGTATTGGTAAACAACTGAAAAGATAAGAGGTATCATCAATACAAACCCTACATTGTAAAAGAGCGGAATTCCAACTATAAAGCCCGTAGCCATGAGAGCCCATTGAATATATCTGACTCCGAATATACCCATCATTGTTGAAGCAATTTGTTGCGCCGCGCCACTTTCAGCCACCAGTTTGCCTAACATTGCTCCAAGACAAATAACGATTACAAGGCTGCCTAAAGTATCTCCGATTCCTTTTTGAACCGAACTTGTTACGGCATTCAATGGTATTCCCAGCAGTAACCCGGTCGCAATTGAAACAATAAGAAATGCAAGAAATGCATTGACCTTTCCCCATGAGATAAGAATTACCAGCGAAAGAATACACAACACTATTGTTAATATAGTCATATCAATCCTGAGTTATTCTTACGAATATATATTTAAACAGGTAATAACCAGAATTATAGTAAATAAAAAGAACGGTGAACCCGAAAGTGCCATGTAAAAACAACAACCGGGGGTATCAGGAGCTTATTGAAATGGATAAAAGTCAGGGAGGCTAAACGTAATGAGCAAAAGCTATTAGAAGGCTATATTAAATAAGGAAAAAATTAAATCAGCAATAATTTAAATCAGGAATTATTTCGCAACGAATTATTTCGCGTGCAAATAGATATCAATCGCTTTCAGAGAAATCGGTTTTTCCCAGATTTTAAGGTTGGGCGTAACCTTAACATGAGGCAGATTAGGATGATAGGCACTGATAAGATTTAATTTAACCCGTGGATGTCTTTCAAGAATTTCCCTTGCGTGGTCCCAACCTAAGCCGTCCGGGAGGTTATTATCCAAAAAAACAATGTCAGGTGAAAACTGGTCTATTTTAGAAAGACCATCATTCAACGTATGGGCAAGTTCGACCACATACTGTTTTTTCTGATTAAAGAAAGTTTTCATTAGCAGGCATAAATCGACTTCATCATCTATAATCAGAACTTTTTCCATGAATGATTTTAACGTGATCATATTCTATATAAATCAAATGCCGTCCGATGTTTATCGTATCGTTTTTGCAGGATCGGGCAAATGGGGAGATTATTTCCCAAATACAAATAAACGCTTTTGCAGGCGCTTAAGTCTATAAACGGCACGATTTTTTGCATCATACGTGTATTAGTAAAAATAAAAAAAAACAGTTATGACTACCAACACAAAAATTATTTTAGGTATTGTAGGTGCAGCAGCTGCGGGTGCTGTCATAGGTTTATTATTAGCTCCTGAGAAAGGAAGCGAATTACGCGATCGTATCAGAACAAAAGCTGGTGATTTTGCAGGTGAAATTGCAGACCTCGTCGCCACTGGAAAGGAAAAACTCGGTATTCTTAAAGATAACGCCGTAGATGAGGCAAATCATCTGAAATCAGAAGCTGAAAACAGAGTAAATAAACTCAAACAGGGTTTGAGCTAAATTTGATCAGGCAGGTTGATTACCTGCCTGATTATTTACAATCATTTTAATACTGATTGCTTGCAATCATCTTGCACAAATACGAACTATGGTGGAATTAAAAGACAAAGCAGATGAGTTGATTGAACATGCCGGAGAATATGTTGAAACGTACTACAAGCTTGGTTTATTAAAGCTTACCGAGAAGTCTACAACTGCCGGATCGGCTATTATTACGTCGTTACTTGTTGCAGTACTTGTTATCCTTTTTCTTTTGTTTCTTGGCATGGGACTTAGCTGGTGGATCGGCGGTTTACTGGATAGTATTGTGGCAGGTTATTTTATCGTAGCCGGAATATATTTAGTGATCACCATTTGTGTTATGATGATGCGCAAAAAGATCATTGATCCGTTTTTCCGAAATTTCTTAGTCAGGAAGATTTATGAACAATAATATACGCTCGCATGATGATCTAATTCGTGAAAAGGAAAGGCTACAGGCATTGCTGGATGCGCAAAAGGAACTAATTAGGCTGGACTTTCAGAATATCAAATCAGAGCTGAAACCAGCGTCTAATGTGATGTCCTTTGTAGGCAATTTCGGGAAGAAAGCATCAACCAATCCTTTACTGGGAATGGCCGTGAGTTTATCCACCGACATTTTAATGCGAAAGTTCCTGTTCAAACGCGCTGGTTGGGCTATCAAAACTGTACTTCCATTTGTACTTCGGAGAGTTACTACCAGTATGGCAGCAAAACCTGAACGCACAGGATTTTTATCGAAGATTATTAAGAAGATAATTTAAGCTCATGCAGGTATCGAAGCTGTGTTCAGCCAGTAGCTTCTTATATTTTCAACAACGCTTAACAATGCATCAAAACTTACAGGCTTTATGATGTAGGTGTTTGCGCCAAGTTCGTAACAACGCTTGATTTCGTTTTCGCTTTTTGTAGTAGTAAAAACAATAACAGGGATCGTCCTGAAATCAGGATTACCTTTCATCTCCCTCAAAACTTCCCTTCCGTCTTTTTTTGGCATGTTCAGATCAAGTAATATGAATTTTGGGTATAAATTCCGGCTTTCCTCGCCACCCTTTTTTATTCTTGATAAGTAGTTCAGGACCTCCACACCGTTACCAACAAATTCGATTTTTTCCTGGTAACCTTTTTCGATAAATGCAGTTTCCAGTAAATACCGGTCATCTGCGTCATCATCTGCTATAAGTATTGACGCGTTGCTCATGTTTTCAATTGTATGCTAAATTAAATCAAAACATTTGGTGACCGAATATGTTCTCAAGCCATTGTTAAAATTGCGTTTCCAGCTACAAGATTTCGCTATCCGGAACGGCCCGTCAATTCACATCTCTTAAGGACTAAAAAAAATCAAGGCGTCACAACCACAAAGATGGGGATTATTTGCCCCAGATCGAAGTTTAAAGAAATAGTCGTGGAATGGGTAGAAGCCCAATAAATCTGATTCTGGGTAAATGTTTCTACATTTACTCTGGTATAATTGTAGAATAAAATAGCATTGAACTAACCGAGGTTTTCTGATTTTTATAAGTTACTGATAATCAACATTTTTTACGCGCACCGAAATTTCTCAGAGATTTTTTCATTTTTGGTGCTTTTGTTGGAACTGTATAAGCCACAAAAACATGACTACGTATGATTCAGCAAAGTCTCACCCAGAAGCAAGGTTTGAAAATTTTGCCGCAGCAGATCCAACTGCTCAACTTTTTCCGGTTAAATCAACTTGAGCTTGAACATAGGATACAACAAGAACTGGAAGAAAACCCTTTGTTGGAAAAAGCGGATGAAACTGAAAATCCGGAGACAGCAGATACCGCTACCGTGGAAGATTTTAAAGACTATGATGAATTTGTATACGATGATATTCCGGATTATAAACTGGAATACGCTAATTATCTCCCTGAGGATACAACTTTCCAGTCATCACTGGCGGACAGTATAGACTTCAGGGAAGAAGCTAAACAACAGTTTCGTCTTCTGTGGACGGATGATCAGGAATGGCAGGTGGCAGATTTCATAATTGATTCTCTGAACGATTATGGAATGCTGGAACAAACAGTTGAACAGGTAGCAGAGAACTATTCTTTTAAGAACGGCACCTGGATAGAACAGGATATAATTGAAAAAGTATTGGTGAAGATTCATCAACTCGAACCTTACGGGCTTGGATCAGCAGATACGAGACAGTGCCTGCTGATACAATTGGAAAGGATGAATGGCAGGCAGCCCGATGTGAAAATGGCAATCGCGCTGCTTAAAGATTATTACGATGAGATGAAGGGAGCAAACATGGAAAAGATTTGTCAGCGTTTGCAGCTTGAGGAAGAAGAATTAAAAATCGTCCTCCATCTCATTTCAACTTTAAAAATGCGGCCTGTTACAGATAACAACCGTACAGCTACGGACCGTCAAAAAATAATTCCCGACTTCATCGTAAGAATGGAAGGAGACAAACTGGAAGTGGAATTGTATAACAGCCGGTCAGCAACATTGCACATTAACACGTCATGGAAAGAATCAGTAGAAGCCCAGTGTGAAGGAAAACAACAGAAAGAAGCAAAAGTATATCTCAGAAATAAGCTACAATCCGCACAGTGGTTCATAGATGCGATTCGTCAACGTGAAACTAATATGTTACAGGTAATGAAAACCATCGTAAAGCTTCAATATGATTATTTCAAAGAAGGCGATATCAGATTGCTGAAACCGATGATTTTGAAAAATGTTGCCGATATGGTGTCACTGGATATATCAACCATTTCACGGATTACCAGTAATAAATATGCTGAAACAAGTTTTGGAACACTATTACTGAAAGATCTTTTTACTGAAGGTCTTGTGAATGAAAAAGGTGAATCTACCAGCAATAGGGTTATACAGTCAACAATTGAAGAAGTTATTAAGCAGGAAGACAAGAAACATCCGTTAACAGATCAGCAACTGGTGGCGATTCTGGCAGAAAAAGGTTATTCGATAGCCAGAAGAACAGTTGCAAAATACCGTGAGTTACTACAAATCCCGGTTGCACATTTGCGTGGTATCTGGGGCTGATCTTTTAAAAGGTAAGACTTAAATTAATTAACCACTATTAAAGTATATACAAATAAACATAACACGCTATGCAGAAAATCCTGATTATTGATGATGACCGAGATATGTGTTTGTTACTCAAAAGATTTTTATCCAGACATGGGTATGAGGTCGCCGAAGTTTACAGCGGAAAAAAAGCCCTGGAAATGGCGGAGGAATTCAAACCTGACCTTGTTATGTGTGATTTCCGTCTTGAGGATATGGATGGGAATACTGTACTGGTAAAAATGAAGGAAAAGTTTCCTGCTGTTCCTTTCATCATCATTACCGGGTACAGCGATATTAAAACGGCAGTTGAGGTAATGAAGCTGGGTGCTTACGATTATGTAACCAAACCTCTCATACCCGATGAAATTCTGATGACTATCCGGAAGGCACTTAATGCGCCACAGGAATCAATGCGGCAACCTTCAGAAAACGGTTCAGTGAATCCGGTGGTTATCCGAACTACCGACAACCGTGATAAAAAACAAAACTATTCATCAGCAAGCGAATATATTTTCGACAACAGCCAGGTTTTCCAGACAATACTCAAACAAATCGATCTTGTTGCTCCGACAAATTACAGTGTAATCATTTATGGAGAAAGCGGAAGCGGTAAAGAAGCAATTGCACAGGAAATTCATAAGAGAAGTAAAAGAAAAGAAAAACCATTTGTTGCAATTGATTGTGGTGCGTTATCAAAAGAACTGGCCGGGTCTGAGTTATTTGGCCATGAGAAAGGGTCATTTACAGGCGCGCTTAATCAGAAACAAGGAAGCTTTGAAATAGCAAACGGAGGCACAATATTCCTTGATGAAATCGCAAATCTTTCTTATGATATCCAGGTTTCACTGTTACGCGTTGTGCAGGAAAGAAAGATGCGGAGAGTTGGCGGAGTCAAGGATATAGAACTTGACGTGAGAATAATCATCGCAAGTAATGAAAGGTTATGGGATTCGGCACGCAAAGGAATTTTCAGGGAAGATCTTTTCCACCGATTTAATGAATTCAGTATAGATGTACCACCACTGAGGGAAAGAAAGGATGACATCATGTTATTTGCCAGGCATTTTCTTCAACTTACCAACAAAGAACTTCAGAAATCAGTGAAGGGCTTCTCTAAAGAAGTGGAAACGATTTTTCACAATTATGTGTGGCATGGCAATCTGAGGGAAATGAAAAATGTAGTGAAACGAGCCGTGCTTCTTACAGACGGAGACTATGTAGATGTGAGAACCTTACCATTCGAAATCTCCAATCATAGTAAACTTCAGTTTGATGTGGCTCCAGAAGCAGTGGTTGCGCCTGTCCAGCCTGTTGCAGCCCCGGTTCACGTCCACACTGAAACCCCACGTTCGTATCATGGCGATCTTTCTTTAAAAGAAGCGAGTCTTGATGCTGAATATGAGATGATCCTTGAGGCCTTAAAGAAAGCCAATTACAATAAAAGTAAGGCAGCACGAATACTCAATATCGACAGAAAGACACTTTATAATAAAATGAAGCAATATCAGGAGCTTAATAATTTATAATTGAGTATGCAAAAAGTGGAGAACAACGATGATTTGTTTCATTTGAAACGGTTATTCGCTGAAGGAAATGTGGAGAATGAATTCCAGCAAAAAATCAATGATTTTTTTCCGGCAATTGTCTACGTCTATGATACCGAGCAAAAGAAACTCCGGTACATTAATAAAAAAATTACGGATGTTCTCGGTTATACGTATGACGACATATCCGGTTGGGATGATGCGCTTTTACAACTTGTTTTCAAGGAAGATCAGGAAAGGGTTAAAGCGGAGATTCAAAAATTTTACGATCTTGAAGACGAGAAGACCCATCTTTATGAATGTCGTCTGAATGATAAGCAGGGCGACTGGCGTTATTTCAGGACACGCGGAACGGTACTCAGGCGTAACGACAAGGGACAAGCCGGTTCGCTGTTGTTTATAGCAGAAGATATTACAGAACAATTCAAGAGTAGCGAAGAAATTTCGCAACTTAAACAATTGCAGCTGGAAACTGAAAATCTGCTGGGATTTGGGGTTTATAATTATGAAATTGCTACTGACAATATCCACTGGAGTGATGGTATTTACAATATTCTTGAATATGATAAAAACAGAAATGCCCCAATCACGACTTTTGATATTTATCTGAATCACGTCGTTGAAGCAGACCGTCAAATGCTAAGGACGGTTATCGAGAAGTCAATACAAGCCAAATCAACATTCACTGCTACTTATGCGGTTATAACAAACAAGGATAACCGAAAAGTGATATCTACCCGCGGAAAACTTGTAATCAATGATGATGGTTTGGTGGAAAAGGTTGTTGGAAGTATGTTGGATATAACCCAGGAAGTTGCGCGGCAGGAAGTGTTGGAATCCTATAAAGAAAATATGGATCAGAAAGAGCAATTTCTGGACTTCGGATCATGGGAGGAGGAAATTGAAGAAGGCCGGATTGTCTGGAGTGACGGGATGTACCGGCTATTTGGTTACGATCCCGCTTTGTATTCAGGTCGTCTGTTGATCAATGCAGGGTTCAATATGTTGCATATTCATCAGGAAGACTGGGAGAAGAGTATGCACATCCGGCGGGAAGCGTTGGAACATAAAAACGACTTTAGCCACGAATATAATATTACTACAAGAGATGGTATAATTAAACGTTTGCAGACTTTTGCCAAGGTGATCCGCAATCAACAGAATGAAGTTGTAAAGATTATAGGAACAACACGGGATATTACACAGCTTCGCGCTTACGAAAGAAGTCTTGAATCGATCGTAAGCGATCTTAACCGGTCTAACAAAGACCTGGAGGAATTCGCCTATATCGCCTCCCACGATTTGCAGGAACCGTTGCGTAAGCTTTCGACTTTTTCTGAACGGCTTGTTGCCAGGCATAGCAAGGAAATGGGTCCCGAAGGCAAAAAGTATGCTGAACGTATCCTGGCGGCAACAGATAACATGAGAATTCTCATTGAAAATCTGCTGGAATTTTCAAGAACAGCAAGGTCCACCATTCCGTTTGAAATGGTTGATCTCAATACGGTACTGGATCAGGTTTTGTCTGATCTGGAAATAGTGATCGAGCAGTCGGGTGCGACGATAAATGTTGTGAGACTACCGATTTTGCAGGCAATCGCGTCCCAGATCCAGCAATTATTCAGCAACCTCATAGGGAATGCTTTGAAATTCCGGAAAGAAGATACTTTCCCCAGGATCGATATTTCCGTTTCGATTCTTAGTGCTTCTGACAAAAAGGAATATGCATTTCCGGACGAAATAGGTTATTACCGTATCGAGATAAAAGATAACTGTATAGGGTTCGAACAGGAATATGCAGGTAAAATTTTCCAGATCTTTCAACGCCTTCACGGTAAAGTGGAATATCCCGGTTCCGGTGTCGGTTTAGCCATATGCAAAAAGATTACCGAAAATCATCGTGGAGTTATTTTCGCAAACAGTGTACCCGATGATGGCTCTGTTTTTACCATTATCCTTCCCGAAAAACATATCTGAGATTTGGTAACTTGCAGCTTATGTACAATTCAAGAATTCTTGTGATAGATGACGATGAGGACGACTTTTTTATTACATCCGAGTATATCAAGGATATCTCGGATGGCAGCTTCACAATCGACTGGTGCTATAATTACAAAAAGGCAATGCAACTGATCATCAGCAAGGCCTATGATATCTATTTTGTAGATTATCGTCTTGGCGCCAAAACCGGTATTGACCTTTTAAAAGAAGCGCTTGAACATAACTGTGAGGAACCAATTATTCTTCTTACGGGTAAAGGAAATAAAGCAATCGATATCGAAGCTATGCGGTTGGGGGCTACAGATTACCTCGTGAAATCTGAGCTGAACAGCGAAAAACTGGAACGGTGTATACGGTACGCCATCGAAAGGTCAATTCATCACAAAGCTTTGCGTAATAATGAACAAAAGTTCAGAAATATTTTTGAACGCTCGAAGGATGCAATTTTTATTGCAGACAAGAATTTATATTTCCGTGACTTTAACGAAATGTCGTACGTCCTTTTCGGCTATGAACGGGAAGAGTTGCAGAAAATGTGTCTCTACGATCTGATTCCCGAAGAACTCGATAGCAGGTATATTAGAAATCTTTTGGCGGTATCGGGTGATATAACCGATTTCGAAATGGAACTTTCAATGAAGTCAGGTGAAAGACGTAATTGTATTTTATCGCTGTCAACATACCGCGATCATCAGGAAAAGGAATATGTGCAGGGCATTATTCATGATATAACCAACATGAAGAAAGCTGAAAAGGCTAACCTGCAGGTCGAAAAGCTGGCAGTTGCTGGTCGGCTGGTCCGAACCCTTGCTCACGAAGTCAGGAACCCGCTGAATAATATTAATATGTCCATAGAGCATCTGCTGCAGCAGGAAGGTATGATGGACGATACAAAAATTTACCTCGATATTATACACCGGAATGGAGGAAGGATCGGTGATCTGATCACTGAATTGCTTGATTCCTCCCGTCCTACTGAATTACAATTTGCTGTGCATAATTTGCAGTCTGTAATGGATGAAAGCATTGCCGCCGCTCTCGACAGGTTGTCTCTCAGGCGGATAAGTATGGACATTAAATATTCCAATGAACCGTTAAAGGTTCTGGTGGACAAGGACAAACTTAAAATTGCTTTTCTGAACATCATCATCAATGCGATTGAAGCGATGGAAAATGAGAAAGGAAAATTATTTATTGCAATTGACAGTGTGGACAGTGTTCACCAGGTCATTATAAGGGATAACGGTTGTGGTATTCCCGTCGAAAATGTTTCGCGATTGTTTGAACCTTATTTTACTTCAAAACGAAACGGTGTAGGACTTGGACTGGCCAGCACTTTGAACATACTTCAATCACATAAAGCAAGGGTGGAAGTAAGTTCAGTAATTAATGAAGGTACCACATTCACGATCCTGTTTCATCAGCACGCAGGTCAGTCTTAAAGCCTGCGAGTATGTCAAACCATAAATCAGCAGGTTCGATTCCTGAAGAAATCATTAAAATCACAGAGATCTCCAACTTTAATAGCCAAGGCCATCAGTTTGATCCTGATGGCCTTTTGTAATTTAAGATTACATCTAAGTTTGTAATTAAGATTGCATCTAAGATTATCTTCTAGAATGCGAATCCGAGAAACACGTTAATAACACTGTTTTTTGAATTTTTTGTTATTCTACCAGACAGTCCTGACTCTCCGATTTCGCGCAGACCATAATTATAACGTGCGCCAATCGTAAGATTTTGAAAGTCCAGACCAACACCACCTGCTAAACCATAGTCAATGCGGTTGAAGTTATCTGCTTTCAGATCGGTTACTTCGTTAACCTCATTGTCATCGTTAAGGCGGGTAATATTTGCACCGGCCAGATAAGACACATAAGGACCTGCATGAATGTTGAAGTTTTGTACAATGTTGATTACTGCCATAACCGGTAATTCAACATAGTGAAGATTGAAGCGATATTCTCCTTCTCCTCCAAAAATGCCCGCATCGTAAGTAAGTTTGGCACCTTTGTTACTATAGATTAATTCGGGTTGGATTGAAAAACCTCTGGTTACGGGTAACTTTGCATACATACCCGCATTAAAACCAACTTTGAAGTTTTCATCCTCAACATCATCTACATAAAGGTTAGCCAGGTTTAGTCCCGCTTTCAAACCAAATTTAGCACGGAGGCCCTTTTCTGCGGAAGTTTGTTGTTGTTGCGCTGAAGCAGTTCCACCAACAAAGGTTACAACGGATATTGCCAGTACTGCAAACAACTGTTTCACATTTACATTTCTCGATTTCATATTTACACATTTTTATGTAATACAGCAATTCAATTATTATTCCTGCAATGATGATGATAACCACGAGAATTTTGATGAAGAAAAGGGGAATCAATTCCACAATAGTGCGCTCATAATGAACGTGATATGACGATATTGCCTCTTAATGAGCAGTAGCTAACTGTTTACTCTTATATGACTGGATTGCAGATCACTTTACTCGGAATATGATGAAGGGATTTCTTTTGCTTCCTGTTTAATGATAAATACGGCTGTTTCATTTGGTTTGATGCCACTGCCCGCGTGAATGGCATACATGCGGGTGAATTCCGCACCAAAATACAGTATAATGGAAGAGTAATACACCCATAGTAAAATTATAACTATTGAAGCCGCGGTTCCATAGGTGAGACCGATATTTGAATTGCCAAGGTAATAACCAATAATAAATTTACCCAACAAAAAAAGTACGGTTGTAAAGACAGCACCGGCTATTGCATCTTTCCAGGCAATGATTGCATCCGGCAGAACTTTAAAAATGATCGTAAAAAGAAAACTGATAATGACTAAAATCATCAGAAGATTCAGGATGTAGAAAAAGCGAACGGAATATGCAGGGAACACATTTACAAGCCGGGCATTTAGAATGTCCATGATTGCATTTATGACCAATGCAACAAGCAACACGAATCCAATACCTATCAGCAGCGAAAATGATATCGCCCTGTTTGAAAGATATTTGAGCCATCCTTTTTTAGGCTTTGATTTAACCGACCAGATATAATTTATTGAATCCTGTATCTCCGTAAAGACGCCGGTAGCCCCAAAAATTAATAGAATAAACCCGATTATTGCGCCTCCTGTTCCGTGTTGTGATTTTTCGATATTGCTGATTATTTCCTGCACCTGTATCGCGGCATCGCTTCCAACCAGGCCGTTGATCTGGTGATAGATCCTGCCCTGTACAGCATCTTTGCCAAACACTTTGCCGGCAAGAGACATAATGATTATCAGTATCGGGCACAGAGAAAAAATGGTATAGTAGGACAAGGATGCTCCCAGTTTCATTCCATCATCGGCGACAAAGGAAGCACCTGCTTTTTTAAGTATGGTAAAAAATGTCTTAATACGGGTTATCATGTTATGAGTTGTAGAATATCTTCCGCAATAAGTGCGCCCAGAGTTTATAAATCCTTGTTTTCTACAGTAAATGGTCTTTTTGCATCTGGCAGAGGATTTTTAACAGGTGAAGTAACCTAAAAATGTTTATATCATGAGAAGTATATTATATGTTATTGCGGTAATTCTGATTATAGGATGGTTATTGGGCGTATTCGTATATAGTGCGACCGGCCTTATACACGTACTGATTGTTCTGGCAGTTATCTCATTGCTGCTTGGTTTGATAAGAAGAGTTTAATAAACTGTCGCACTTACGTTTTCGTTTGCACGATAAATTTAGCGCGGACATCTTTGTCCGCACGTAAAAAATACGTGCTCAGTCTATCCTGGGACGTGCTCAATCTATCATATTTTAACTTTCAATAAACTATAATTGCGGATCCGTCAAGATCCGCATTTATAATTTATTCTATTCTGATATCTTCTCAATCTATTCTATTCTGGTATCTTCTCAATCTATTCTATTCTGGTATCTTTCGTCAGGATTATTTTACACCTATAATTTTTCTACCCTACCTTAAAATAGTTAATTTTTTATGACAAAATAATCGGGTTTTTTTTGACGCGCGAATGAGGACGTCCGCACCACATTCGATGGCATAGAAATTTAACTATTAACTATAAATCCCGTCCGTTATGCCTTAAAGTAAATACAATCTTTTTACTCGTGAGCCCCATCTTTTAGAGGAGGTAATAAAAAACTGCCCTTACGGGATACTTCATATCAAGTGCCCGGAAACAGGTAGCAGACTCGCAGTACTGGTGGAAGTTTTTTACTCATCCTCTGATGATTTGTCATGTAAAATTGCACATAGCAACAAAGACCTTCTCGTAGAATTATGTTCTACACCGGTCTCTCTGAAGTTATGCAACAAAGAAAAAAATATTTATGTTGTTGCCGATGTCCGGGTCACTCCGGAAAACAAGCAAGGTTTTTTTAGCCGTGACAAATTAAAGATGGCGATAACCCGGTTTAACTTTTTCAAAAAAAACAAATCCTATGAAATGATCTCTTTACACCAGGAATAATAATTCTCTTTACACCACGAATAATAATAATGAAAAAGGAATAATAATAATGCAAAGCCAAAGCAGATAATCGTTAAATTTAAACATGGGGTTTTCAAAAAAAAAAATCTGGCTCTACTCAATTCTGATAATTGTTGTAGTTGCAGGGGTTGGTATTTACAGGTTTTACAAATCAAAGTTTCTTGATGGCACAATTCCCGGTACTGTTCAGTCCCAATCACAGGGGCTTTATAAAATCAAATACGATACTATTCTTGTAGATGAAGTAGCCGGTTCTCTCCTGGTCAATAATATTAACATACAAGTTGACACCTTGTTCCTAAGCACTGATACGGCAAGGGAAAATCCTTCCGTCATATTAAATCTTCATGCCGATACATTAAGGGTGTCCGGCGTTCAAACCCCGCGTGCATTATTGAACAACGAAATTAAAGGCAGACGGCTTCTTATCAAGAATGCTTCAGTCGAAATATTCAAAATGGGTAAACCAGAAAAAAATCCAGGGGATACTGTCAAAGGTGATTTCCTGGAGCGTATTTATTTTGATGTGATTAAGCAATTGAAACTCGTGAGTATGGATACCATCATCCTGGAAAACATTAACCTGTCTTATAAAGATTTTAAGACGAAAAAACTTATTCTCAAAAGCACGAATGTTTCACTTACTCTTTACGATCTGCTGATAGATGAAAATACACCCACGGACAAACAACGAATATTTTTTTCAAAGAAAGTGCAAATATTTGCAGACAGTATTCAATTAAGAGACCCAAAAAATCATTATGAGTTTCGGTTTAATGGTCTGACCATAAATACCGGCTCACGGGAACTTAAGTTGAACTCCGCATCTATCCGGCCGCTACTGGGTGAATTGGCATTTGTAAGATTATTTAAAACCCAGAAGGACCGGTTTAATTTTTCATTGTCTGCGATAACGATTAAAGGCATAGACCCGTTGCGGCTTGCAATTGGTGAACTTTCTGCGGATTCGTTGTCTGTGAAGAAAAGTAGTTTTTTTATTTACAGGGACCTTCGAATTCCCAGAGACAAAGTTAACAGGGTGGGCCAGTATCCACATCAAGTTCTGATGAAGATTCCCTTTCCGGTCAATGTAAAACAAGCATTCTTTAATAATTCATTTATTGAGTATAAGGAAATGAGTGAAAAAACCAGTAGAGCTGGTAAGGTTCAGTTTGACCGTGTTTCGGCAGTCATGCATAATGTAACGAATGAACCTGGGGCAATGAGTAAAAACAATCTCCTTTCTATTCAATTCAATGCCTGGTTCTTAAATATGGCAAAAGCAGATGTCCGGTTGTCAATGCGCATAGGAGATAAGCAGGGACGGTTTTCCGCCGAAGGAAAATTGGGCCCATTTGATGCTCAACGGTTAAACGTGCTAACTGAACCGATGGGTCTTGCCAGGATAGAAAGGGGTAATGTTCGTGGTATTAATTTCAACATGCAGGGTGACAATTACAGGGGTGACGGGGAACTTGTTTTGTTATATGATAAATTAAAAATCTCGTCACTGAAATTGGAAGATGATAAGTCAGGATATGACAAGAAAGGGCTCTCAAGCCTCATTGCTAATATAATTGCCATAAACAAAAACCCTTCAGCCGGCACAACCCGAAAAGGAAGTATGAGCAATGAACGGAATACAAACAGATCGTTCTTTAACCTGATCTGGAAGTCAATATTTACTGGTGTAAAGGAAACTACCGGAATGGATATATTGGGCAAGAAGCAAAAAAACAAAGATAAAAAGTAAAAGACCCGATACGATCATTCATTAGGTTTGATCATTGTTGAACTGGCTCGTATGACTAGTTCTGTTTTCAATACGCTTGTTTCAAATTTAAGTACCGGTTTTTTGCTTTCTATGATTTCTATCAGTTTTTCTGTGGCAATCTGGCCCATTTCAAAAGCCGGTTGCCTGATAGAAGTAAGAGATGGGGAAAATATATTTGCCTGTTGAGAATTTGTAAACCCAACCAGGGCAATCTTGCCAGGGATAGAAATTTTTTTGTCTTTTAACCAGGCCATGGCCCCAAGGGTAAGTCTATCACTTGCTGCAAGTATTGCTTCCGGTTTGGATTGGTGATTTATAATTTGGCTCAGGGCAGATTCAATCTCATCCTGGCCGAGACCACCATGTGCGCAATACATGACCAGGCTTTCATCATAAGAGATTCTGTTTTCTTCAAGTGCTTTGCGATATCCTGCAAGTCGTTCCTTAGTAGTTGATATATTTGGAGCGCTCGCCAGATGAGCAATTCTTTTATACCCGGAATTAATGAGATGCAGGGTAGCATCATAGGTGCCTTTAAAATTATCGGAAATCACTTTATGTGTATCGATTGTTTCGCAGACTCTGTCAAAAAATACAATTGGCAATCCTTTGTCATGCAGTGAATGGAAATGCGACATATCGATGGTTTCAGTAGAAAGAGACACAAGTAACCCGTCTACTGAACGCGATGCCAGGTGTTGCGTGTTAAGGACTTCACGCCCATAGGATTCATGACTTTGAGAAATTATTACATAATAACCGCGGTCATAGGCGATTGACTCTATGCCATTTATAACCTGTGAGAAAAAAGTGTTTGCTATTTCACAGACCACCACACCAATAGCCCGGCTTCTTTTTTCTTTCAGACTGAGGGCACTGGGGTTGGGACGGTAATTGATTTTTTCAGCGTATTCAAGTACCAGTTTCCTGGTTTCAGCACTGATCTCATAGCTTCCTTTTAATGCCCGGGATACTGTTGAAGTGGCCAGTCCCAAAGCCTTTGCTATATCTTTAATAGTAATAGCTTCGTATTTCATTATTCGTCTCCTCTGTTTTCGTTTTGGTTTAGTTTACCCACTCAAAACACCCCAATCAGGCGTCTAAAAAGGAAATAACGAAAACGATTGCATAAAAATAGTAAAAGAAATTGTCGTAAAAACGTGAATAAGGGTGTAACCTTGAATCTGAGAACTAAAAATAAAACGATTGTTATGCGCCAACACTATCTTGTATTAGTATGCTTTATGGTATTTTCAGTTGCGGTTTCCGCGCAGACAAAAGATGAAAAAGCGGTAGCTGATGCCGTTGAGACGCTACGGAAAGTCATGGTGGACCCGGATAAAGCAACACTCGAAAGGATAACATCAGTTAAATTAAGTTATGGGCATTCTACTGGCAGAGTAGAAGACAGATCCTCCTTTGTTGAATCACTCTTTTCCGGGAAATCCGATTTTGTTTCAATAAAAATCACGGATCAAACCGTAAGCGTTTCTGGAAACACGGCGATCGTGAGGCATACACTGGAAGGATCTACTAATGATAGCGGAAAGCCGGCAACCGTTAAACTTGCAGTATTGCTGGTTTGGAATCAGAGAGGTACCAGTTGGCAATTATTGGCCAGACAGGCTGTAAAGCTTCCTGTATAACAGCACACAATACCAGCGTGCAGAAAGATCACTTTAAATTTAGAAATGGAGATAAAAACATCTGAACTTTTTAACCTGGCCGGGAAAAAGGCCCTGGTTACGGGTTGTAATAAAGGAATTGGGAAGGCAATGGCGACCGGGTTGGCAGAAGCCGGCGCCGACATAATTGGTGTTTCTGCCTCACTTGAAGCAGAAGGAAGTGAAATATCCAGGTTGGTTATGGATTCGGGGCAAAAGTTTTATGCCTATCAGGCCGATCTGTCTGACCGCAATTCTTTGTATCGCTTTATTGAAGCAGTGAATGCAACACATTCAATTGATATATTAATCAATAACGCCGGGGCTATACTTAGAAAACCCGCAGCTGAACATCCCGATGAATATTGGGATAAGGTAATGGCTATTAATCTTGATGCTCCGTTTATTCTTGCCCGTGAATTTGGCAAAAAAATGATCGGGCGCGGATCTGGAAAGATTATTTTCACCTGTTCGTTACTGAGCTTTCAGGGCGGTATAAATGTACCCGGTTACGCTGCCAGTAAGGGCGCATTAAGCAGCCTCGTCAAGGGGCTTGCAAATGAATGGGCATCCTTTGGCGTAAATGTCAATGGGATTGCGCCAGGTTATATTGCAACTGAAAATACCGAAGCATTAAGAAATGATCCGGAAAGAAGTAAATCAATCCTTGGCCGTATCCCGGCCGGAAGATGGGGCATTATAGAAGATTTTAAAGGACCCGCTATATTTCTCGCGTCTGCTGCGGCTAATTATGTACATGGAACTATTCTAACTGTTGATGGCGGTTGGATGGGTCGATAAAGAACAATATAAATTTTATGGAAATACGCTTTCAGAATAGTCCTGCTGAAGTAAGCATGATGGATACCGGGGAACTGAGAACAAACTTTCTCGCGGAAGACCTGATGCAGGATAATACAATTCAGTTTTTATATTCTCACTATGACAGGGTTATAATCGGGGGAGCAAAGCCTTTGGACAAAGCGATAAAACTTGAGAATGATCCCGAGCTAAGGTCAGATTATTTTTTGCAGAGACGGGAAATGGGCGTCATAAACGTCGGAGGTCCGGGAACCGTGTCTGTTGGGGTTGATCGTTATGAACTAAGCAAACTGGACGCTCTTTATATTGGAAAGGGTGCCGAAAATGTCAGTTTTTCTTCTTCTGATAAAAATATTCCGGCATGTTTTTTCCTGATGTCTGCACCGGCACATCATGATTATCCAACGACGAAAATGACAAAAGATGCAGCAAGCCCTGCCAATATGGGTGAAAGCGCCACCGCAAACAAAAGAACGATCTACAAGTATATTCATGCCGATGGTATAAAGAGTTGTCAGCTTGTAATGGGCCTTACAGTACTTGAAAACGGGAACGTCTGGAACACCATGCCACCGCATACCCATACAAGAAGAATGGAGGCTTATTTTTATTTTGATGTTGCTGAACAACATCGTGTTTTTCATTTTATGGGCGAACCTTCAGAAACACGTCATATCCTTATCGGTAATCATCAGGCTGTAATTTCACCACCGTGGTCCATTCACGCAGGGTGCGGAACAAGTAACTACGCGTTTATATGGGGAATGGCAGGTGAAAACTATACGTTCACCGATATGGATGCAGTTCCTATTTCAACAATAAGATAATTCAATGTTGAATAACCACGACGGTACTGTTAAATCAGGGCCGGCTTTCATTTGTAACACCGATATGGTATGCTGCTAAATTATCCGGTTCCTGACAATTGGCAGCTGGTGTTCATTTTTTCTGTACATTGAAATTCAACGATAATTACTTTAACAAAACTAGAACTATGAAAAAGAATCTTTTTTTGATTTTGTCAATGCTGGCCACAATTCATCTTACTGCCCAGAAAACAGGAACCTTCAATGGATTGGACATGAATATGGGCAATATTTTTCGTTTATCTGATGCAAAAACACGATCTATAAGTCCGGAAAACTTTACTGGTGAGGCCGGCAAAGGTGGTATGGCCACACTTGAACAAGGTAATGCACGTGCGGCGGCGAGGGATCTGGGAGTAGGTTGGAAAGTAAATCCGTATATACATATTGAACCTGGAAAGACCTACACACTTGCGGAAATTGATGGTTCAGGTGCTATACAGCATATATGGATGACCCCGACGGGTAACTGGAAATACTCAATCCTGAGATTTTATTGGGACGATGAAAAAGAGCCTTCTATTGAAGTGCCGGTAGGTAATTTTTTTGGTATGGGCTGGAACGAATTTGCACCTTTGAATTCGGCTGCAGTGACTGTTAATCCCGGCAGTGCATTCAATTGTTACTGGCCGATGCCCTTCCGGAAAAAATGCCGCGTCACTATGGAAAACGTTGGTGCCGAACGAATGACTCTTTATTACCAGATTGATTATACATTGACACAGGTGCCGGAAGATGCAGGATATTTTCATGCGCAGTATCGCAGAAGTAATCCAACAGAAGGATCAATCCATACACTTGTTGATGGAATTAAAGGAAAGGGTCAGTATGTGGGAACCTACCTGGCCTGGGGTGTAAATAATAATGGATGGTGGGGTGAAGGAGAAATTAAGTTTTTTATGGATGGGGATGATAAATTTCCAACGATCATTGGCACCGGAACAGAAGATTATTTTTGCGGTTCTTATAATTTTGAAAACAAAAAAGCCCGGCAATACCAGGAATTTTCGACAGCATATGCCGGCTTGCATCAGGTAATACGGCCGGACGGAGTATATAATTCGCAGCAAAGGTTTGGGATGTACAGGTGGCATATAATGGATCCGGTTCGCTTTAACAATGGATTGAAAATAACTATTCAGGATCTCGGCTGGAGAAGTGGTGGCAGATATTTACCACAGCAGTCCGATATAAGCTCCGTGGTATTCTGGTATCAGTCTGAACCACATAATACTTTTAAGAAGTTACCTGCGGTTAATGATTTGGAGGTGAATTAGTAACAATGCCCTCCTGCGAAGGAGGGCGGCGAGCGTAGCGAGCGGGCTTTGGCCTCCGAAGCTTTAGCGTAGGAGGCTGGTTGTTCTTTGGTCTTCGAAAGTTATTAGTATGCGGTTACCAAAAAACAACCACCCCATGCCTTCGGCATTTCCCCTCCTTCGCAGGAGGGGAGT
>Ga0193752_1000850_pt1 | contig 27339 bp, 14 predicted proteins | sample H1c1metaG_FD_144924 | JGI IMG/M metagenome (GOLD analysis project Ga0193752, IMG submission 144924) | Soil microbial communities from a riparian zone of the East river system, Colorado, United States - H1c1 | ecosystem: Environmental > Terrestrial > Soil > Riparian zone | place: USA: East River...
ATCCGGATGTTTTCACCAGCGAAAACATCTGGTATTTTTATAAGTAATCCAGCCTGGTCCTGACATTGAATAATGATTATCATACAATAAATGTTTTAAAAATATTACCGCAATTTGGTTCAAGTAAACTATTTAATTCATACCCTATACCGGTGACGCAAATAGTTCAATGAGTGTAATAATAATTTCATTCTTATCCTGCACCAGAGCCGCGTGTTCAATCAGCATATATTTATACTGTCGAAAATCGTTATGTAATTACCATTCATGACAATGTGGATGGTAAAATGGCTGAGATCGGCTTCAAAGCGTAGCGGGATCGGGCAAAGATTGTATCGTTATCGAACATAGGAGAGTTATATGACTTCCCAAGTCACTGTATGCCAAAGGTTCCCGCTTTTGGCATATTTTTCACGGGTATATAATTCTTATTATTTGTTATGATTAAAAACTATTTAAAGACGGCATGGCGGAATCTTATCCGTAATAAGTCATTCTCTGTCATAAATATCTCAGGTTTGGCGCTGGGCATTACCTGCAGTCTGCTCATAGTGCTTTGGGTAACCGATGAACAAAAGGTGGATGCTTTTCATGCCAATAGCGATTATTTGTACCTGGTGATAGAACGCAATTCCTTTGATGGCAAAACTGAAGCTTCTTATCTTACCCAGGGATTACTTGCAGATGAGTTGAAACGGGTGATACCTGAAGTTCAGTTTGCTGCGGCTCTTGAAAATAACAACAGTATAAATTTTGTAACCAGTAATAAGACCGGAAAAATGGAGGGTAGCTTTGCAGGTGCTGATTTTTTTAAAATGTTCAGTTATCCCTTGCTGCAAGGCACCGAAACAGATGCGTTGCTCAATCCCGGTTCTATAGCCATCTCGCGGAAAATGGCTGAATACTTCTTCAATTCAGCAGATCAGGCTATTGGTAAAACGATAAGTTATGCAAATGGTGACAACCTCCTGGTATCTGCTGTGTTTGAAAACATTCCGGCCAACTCATCCCAGCAATTTGATTTCCTGAGAACCTGGAAAGACTATGTAAATCAAAATGCCTGGACCTCGAACTGGAACAGCACAAGTCCTGCAACACTTGTACAGTTACAAAAGGATGCTGACCTTACAAAAGTTCAGTCCCGTATCAAAGACTTTATTCATTTATACAGACCAAAAACTACGGGAAGCCATACAGAACTGGAACTTCAGTCTTATCGTGAAAAGTACCTGCATTCAACATTTAAAGATGGCTATATCGATGGCGGCAGGATTGAATATGTTCGTCTGTTTACACTCGTAGCCATATTCATATTGATAATTGCCTGCATTAATTTCATGAATCTTGCAACTGCACGTGCCGGCAAAAGGGCGAAAGAAGTGGGTGTGAGAAAGGCTATCGGGGCAGTCCGTTCCGTATTGATCGGTCAATTCGTAAGTGAAGCCATTCTTATAACTTTTATGGCTGCCATTATCGCTTTAATATTGACGGTGTCTATCCTGCCTGTTTTTAATGCACTCACCGGAAAGCAGCTATTTGTTCCTTTTAGCAATCCGTTATTTTGGTTGGGCCTTTCAGGCCTGTTGATCATTACCGGTTTTATAGCGGGCAGTTATCCGGCACTTTTTCTTTCATCTCTGAAACCTGTGCGTGTTTTGAAAGGCACACTCAGATTTGGAAAGGGCGCATTGATCTTTCGAAAAGGACTTGTGGTTTTCCAGTTTGCATTATCCATCATCCTCATGATCAGCATGGTTGTTATACACCGGCAGATGGCATATACACAATCAAAACATCTTGGCTATGACCGCGACAATCTCATCTACCTGCCTGTTGAAGGAGAAATGACACGTAATTATCCGCTCTTCAAAGAACAGGCAAATAAATTAGCCGGGATAACGAATGTTTCTATAATGAAGGAGACGCCAACCGTTATAGGACATCACAAAACTGATGTGGAATGGCAGGGAAAAGATCCGAATCTTTTTACATCTTTTTCTGATGCAGCAGTGGGTTATGATTTTGTAAAGACGCTTAAATTGAAGATCAAAGAAGGACGTGATTTTGATAAGGCATTTGGAATGGATTCCCTGGGTTTTATTGTGAATGAAACCGCTGTAAAGAAAATAGGGTACACGGATCCTATTGGTCAGCCATTGTCATTGGGCAACCGTAAAGGCACAATCATTGGTGTTGTGGAAGATTTCCATTTTAATTCGATGCACCAGGCAATTGAACCACTTATTGTCCGTCTCGACGAAAGCCCCGCCTGGGGCACTATCCTGATACGGACCGCAGCTGGTCAGACGAAACAGGCTGTTGCGGGTCTGCAAACGCTAACGAAAGACATGAATCCAAAATTCCCGTTCACCTATGAATTCTCTGATCAGGCTTATGCCAAACTATATCATAGTGAAGAGATCGTCAGTAAACTCACCAATGGGTTTGCTCTCCTCGCTATTGTTATTTCCTGTCTTGGACTATTCGGTCTTGCAATGTTTACTGCAAGTCAGCGGGTAAAGGAGATTGGCGTACGCAAGGTTTTGGGGGCCACGGTGCAGGATATTGTTGTGTTGTTATCTGCTAACTTCCTGAAACCGGTAGTTATTGGTATACTGGTTGCTTTTCCGGTTGCGGGCCTTATCATGAACCAATGGTTGCAGGATTTTGCATATAAAATAGATATTGAATGGTGGATCTATGCTTTGGCAGGTCTGGCTACCGTTGTGATTGCGCTTTTGACAGTAAGTTTTGAAAGTATCAGATCTGCATTAACGAATCCCGTAAAAAATCTTCGTTCCGAATAGCGGTTCCGCCGATGATATTGGAAAAGCATGCACCACATGCCGGCTGATGCCGTGTTTCCATACAAATACACTGTTAAAGTGTTCCATTTTATAAGGATATCTTCCTGCAAACTTTACTGTGTCAATGGAATGACAGATTAATCCTGATAATGCACAATTTGTCCGCCCTGTAGCCCAAAATCTGCGGAGAAATGATGATTATGTATTCACCGGATGCCGCTGGTAAACCGAACTTCAATTCTCTTTCCGGATATCCATGAGAAGGCCTTTTCTGCATTGACCAGCCCCATAAACCCCGACTTAGTTATGCCTGATGTCTTGTTAAAAAAACGGATTGAATCTATTGACCTGTTAAAGGGCCTTGTAATGGTAATAATGGCGCTTGACCATGTCAGGGACTATTTTCATTATGATGCTTATCTGTTTAACCCTGTTGATCCAATAAAAAGCAACCTGCCGGTTTTTTTCACCCGTTGGATTACTCATTACTGTGCGCCGACATTTTGTTTTCTTGCCGGTCTTTCCGCTTATATGAGTGGTCGTAAGAAGCCGAAAGCCGATCTTTCGGTGTTCCTTGTAAAACGCGGAATCTGGCTAGTGCTTCTTGAATTGACCATCGTCACTTTCGGCTGGCAGTTCGATCCTTATTTCCGGATGAATGGATTTGCGGTTATAGCGACTCTGGGTTTTAGTATGATTATTCTGGCGGGGCTCATTCACCTGCCCCGCACGATACTACTGGTTTTTTGCTGCCTGCTTATTTTTGGTCATAATCTATTGGATACGGTTCAAATGCCAGGTAATTTCTTATGGGCATTTTTTCATCAGGCAGCGGTTTTCAAATTTGCAGGGGGTTTCAAGTTTTACCTGGATTATCCGCTCATTCCCTGGATTGCAGTAATGCCACTTGGATATTGTTTTGGTCATTATTATAGGGAAGGCTACGATAGCAGCAGTCGAAAAAAATTATTCACTTTTTTAGGGTTTGCAGCTATCAGCCTGTTTATGTTAATCAGATGGCTGAATGTTTATGGAGACCCGGCTCCCTGGGTTCAGCTCGATACGGTGCCCCAAACAATAATGTCTTTTTTAAACCTGAATAAATATCCTCCTTCTCTGTTGTACCTTCTTGTGACACTTGGAACCGTCCTGGTGTTGCTGGGTAATAGTGAGCATTTAACGGGTAGGAGTATACGATTTTTTACGACGTTCGGTCGCGTGCCGTTCTTCTACTATCTCATTCATCTTTATCTGATACATACATTGGCAGCGCTCATTGCAAATCTTTCGGGCTATGGCTGGAAGCTGCTTGTGTTGCCAGACTGGATCCTGGAGATCCCCTCGATGAAAGGCTATGGATTTTCATTATCATTTGTTTACCTGGTCTGGGTCTGTGTTATCGCCATCGCGTACCCGCTGTGCGGGTGGTATGATCGCTACAAGACAAATAATAAAGGAAATTGGATGCTGAGTTATTTGTGAAGAGGCTAATAATTCAATTATGAAACCTATAATAATGCTGGTTTTGTTTATTGAAAAAAGAAAGTCATTTCAATAAAAACGGATTAACATGAGAAAAAAATATAAGAGTAATGTCATTGACTGGAACCATATCCGGAATCCAAAACACCTTGCTCAAATGGTTGTGGGTATCGGTCTTGCAGTTATTGCTATGAAAGGTTTCATGATCCCTAACCGGTTTCTTGACGGCGGTGTTACCGGCATTTCTATATTGTTGCATGAAACGTTTCATGTCAACATTAGCTTGCTGGTAATAGTACTAAATCTGCTTTTCATTTATCTCGGCTACAAAAGGATAGGGAAGACGTTTGCGGTGCAAACTTCAATAGCTGTGTTACTGCTTTCTCTCGGGCTCATCTTTGTTGACATGGGTCCTATTACGAGCGACAAATTACTCATAGCCATCTTTGGTGGAATCCTGATCGGTACCGGTGTGGGTCTTGTAATCAGGACGGGTTGTGTGATCGATGGAGCCGAAGTGATTGCCGTGTTCACCCAACGAAGGACGGGTTTTTCCAACAGTGAGATTATTATGGCAATGAATACGGTTCTTTTTTCAGCTGCAGCATTGCAGTTTGGAATAGAAAGCGCCATGTACTCCATCATCACTTATTTCACGGCTACCAGGGCAACTGACTATGTGGTGGATGGCATTGAAGAATTTACGGCGATGAACATAATTAGTTCGAAGCAGGAGGAAGTTAAACATGTCCTGGTAAATGAGCTGGGTAAAGGTATTACCGTGTATAAAGGCGAGCGGGGGTATCTGCCGGGTGCTTTTAATATTAAACACGACTGTGAGATTATAGTGACAATCGTTACCCGCCTTGAAATTAAAAGAATCCAGGAGGCATTGGGCGCCATCGATCCTGGTGCCTTTGTATATGTGCAAACTATTAAAGAGGCAAGTGGCGGAGTGCTCAAAGCAAAGTCGCATGCGAAATAAAAACATTTCGGCGACCTAGGAAATATTTCCTAGAATTTATTTGGTAGCTAGGAAATATTTCCTAGATTTGCTTTATGAAGGCATCAAAAGGCGAAAAAGATCAGATAGAACCAACCAAATCCGAACTGGAGATTCTGCAGGTTTTATGGAAGAGTGGTCCGGCCACTGTTCGTTCTGTCAATGAACAATTAAATAAAGAAAGAAGAGAAGTGCAATACGCCTCCACCTTAAAGCTGATGCAGCTGATGGTGGAAAAGGGTTTGTTGCGACGTGAGGGGAGCGGGATAAAACACATATACGAGGCTGCTATTGAAGAAGAAAAAACGAAGAGTTATTTACTCGATCGCTTCATTGAAACGATGTATAACGGCTCTGTCGGTTCTCTGATGATGCAGGTACTGGGTAATAAAAAAGCATCGGCTAAAGATCTGGATCTCATAAGACAAATGCTGAAGGATAAAGGTAAAAATCTTTAAACTCATTATTATATGGCTTTGCTATTTTTAAATGCCTGGTCCGGCTCAGAGATTTACCGGGCTCTTTGCTGGACGTTGGTTCACTCTCTTTGGCAGGGTCTTATCTTAGCCCTCGCAACGGGAGTCATTTTATCGCTAAGTGTAAAACTTCGCCCCCAAAGCCGGTACAACATTTTTGTTGGTTCGCTGCTTCTGTTTTTATTCACCTCCTGCATTACTTTTTTAATACAGATTAACGATACTGTAACAACGACATCCCCGGCTATTGCAAAAAATGGCAGCGCTGAGTCCCTTCCATTGTATGATCCAATAAATAAAAACAAAGACAACGAAGCAACTATAACAATAAACAACTTTAGCTATGCCATTAGTGATTTTCTCAACAATCATGCTTCTTCTATAGTCACTATCTGGTTTGTGTTGTTTAGTTTGAAGTTGATGAAGATGATATCGGGTTTATTTCAGATACAAAAACTCCGTTCTTCAGCGATGCAACTTCAGTCACCGGATTGGACAGATAAAATTGCGGGGCTCGCAAAAAAACTTCTTATCAGTCGGTCAATCCGGCTGTTTGAGTCTGCGCTTATTCAGGTCCCGGTGGTGATAGGTTGGATAAAACCACTTGTGCTGGTGCCGGCAGGATTTCTGGCACAATTACCGCCCGATCAGCTGGAAGCCGTTTTATTACACGAGTTGGCGCATATTAAGCGAAAGGACTATCTGGTAAATCTTGTTCAAAGTTTTGCCGAAACTATTTTCTTCTTCAATCCCGGCGTGATTTGGGTATCGTCATTGATCCGCGACGAAAGAGAAGTCTGTTGCGATGAACTTGCAATTTCAGTCACGCTTAGTACTCCTAACTATGTCAATGCCCTGGTGTCTTTCCAGGAATATGCTCTGCAAAATTCCTATGCGATGCGTTTTTCCGGTAAAGAAAGCCAGATTGTTAAAAGAGCCAGACGTATACTTTTCCAGACAAATGTAACACTGAATAATATAGAGAAGATAGGCATGAGTGTTTGTCTTTTTTTGCTCCTCGTTTTGGGTTTTGTATTTGCCAAAGAAACAAAAATCACGGCTGGAAATAACGGTCTTGTACAACCGAATGTGCTGGTAGCATCAATACAGGAAACTTCCGTTCCCAATAGCAAAGGTACAGCCGCAAAAGATCGTGAGCATTTGAATGTCACCAGGCAGCCGATCCCATTCAATGCAGATAATAGTCAAAAGGATACCTTGCCATTTAAAAAGTATCCCGAAAATCAATCCGAAAATCAATCCGAAAATCATTCCGAAAATAATTTCGAAAAGTATTCCGAAAAGCATTCCAATCAGTATTCCGAAAAGGATAAAACGATGCAGCGGATTATCGACACGGTATACCGCAGTAAAAGCAGGTCAAACAATTCCGACAGCAGTTTTAACCGTGCCTGGTTAAGTGCCCTGAAAGATCTTTCTCAGGATCTTTCTCGGGATCTTTCTTCAGAAATGGAACATCAGGATTGCTCTTTCCTGCGCGGGCGGTTATCGGAACTGGAAATTAAACTGGCCACCCCGGATTACAAGCCAATGCCTTTGCCCAAAAGCGGGAACCGACCTGCACTATCTGAACAAAGCAGACTGCATCCCTTGAAATATAAACCAGTCGCGTTGGATTACAACCGGCAACAATCTAGTGGTAGTCAATCAAGTGGTGATCAGTCTCCGGACGAAAGGGACAGTCTCACAAATGCGATCATTGATGACCTTATCAGGGCGAAGATTATCAGTGCAGATGTTATCCGCAATAAACAAAACTTTTCATATCGCCTGAATAACGATGTCTTGCTAGTGAACGGTGTGGTTCAGGCTGACGCTGTGTTTCAAAAATTTAAGGCGAAGTACATTAAGAAAACGGGTGGCCGAACCACACACTCTTATACCTGGATTAACCTCGATTAAATCTATCGAATAATAATGACTGATGACAGCCCGCGAAACCGGGCCGGGCCTCTTATTGCCTGACTGAAAGCAGAATCACACATGTAATACAGTTTCATAACTAATGCCGGATTTAAACAACTCTTATGAAAAGAATATTTTCATTACAGATCTTCCTGTGCCTTTACCTGCTAACATCGTTGTCAGCTCAGCAAGCGGGAGTAATATCGGGCCAGATACTTAAGGCCGATAAGAAAGGCCTGGTGTCGGCCTCCGTTTCCCTGTTAAAAGTAAAAGACTCTTCGCCCGTGAAGCTGACCCTTACTGATTTGGACGGAAGGTATGAATTTCAAAATTTGTCGCCAGACAGTTTTCGCGTCTCGGTCAGTCATATTGGTTTTGCGACTTTTTTCAGTGGCACTGTTATTCTTTCTAAAGCCGGAGATAAAATACAGATGCCGGCAATAAAACTACAGGAGACCAGGCAAAACGAATTAAAAGGTGTAACAGTAGTCGCGAAAAGACCTTTTGTTGAACAACAGATAGACAGGACCGTAGTGAACGTAGATGCACTGATTTCAAGTGCAGGAAGTAATGCCCTGGAAGTGTTGCAGAAAGCACCCGGAGTGATGGTTGATCAAAATGGAGTGATTAGTCTTAAAGGAAAATCAGGAGTGCTGGTATTGATCGATGATAAACCTACATATTTATCGACAGCAGACCTTGCCATTTATCTTAAATCACTGCCTTCTTCTTCGATCGATAAAATCGAATTAATGACCAATCCACCTGCAAAATATGAAGCTGCAGCAACGGCCGGCGTGATTATTATCAGAACGAAAAAGTTAACGGCAGCAGGTTTTAATGGTGTTGTATCTGCAAGTTTTGGTCAGGCGGTTTATGCCCGGACCAATGAAAGTCTTAATATGAACTACCGGAATGGTAGTTTAAATATTTTTGCCAACATCTCTTACTCTAAAAGTAAAAACTGGCGAAGACTGGAAATTGAACGCCGGTATTTTTCAGAGGATGGTTCACCCGAATCTGTTTTTTCACAGACCAGCCTATTTAAATCAATGCGTGAAAGCCCTTATATAAAGACAGGATTCGATTATAGTCTGTCACCACGTACAACAGCCGGTGTGGTTTTGACCGGATCGTTCCCGAAGACTTCGGAAATACGGCCGGTAAACACAGCAATTTATGGCGCCGATCTGAAATTGGATTCCTCTATAAGGGCAAGCAACAGTAGCAAGGGCAATTTTACCAGTAAAGGTGTCAATACAAATTTTCGCCATCGTTTTGATAGCGTGGGCAAAGAGTTGAGTATTGATCTGGACTACATCGCTTATTCTTCTAAAAGTGCACCGCAGTTTTTGAATGACAGTTATGATAATGGAGGGTCGTTCAAGTTTGCGGAGCGGCAAACGGCAGATCTTCCTGCAATGATAAATATCTACTCAGCAAAATCCGACTTTCAATACACCACCAAACGAAGGCTTAAGGTAGAATCAGGAATAAAATTCAGTCATGTGTCCGCAGATAATGAAGCTAATTATTTTTATATCAGGAACGATATCGTAATAACAGATCTGGATAAGACGAATCATTTTTTATATGAAGAAAGCATTGGGGCGGCATATTTTAGTATCAGCAGGGATGTTAAACGATTTGCGTTCAAAGCCGGACTCCGTTATGAGAACACTCAGTTGCGAGGTCATCAATCAGGTAATTCTGCCAGGCCTGATTCGCTGTTTAAGAACCAATACAGCCAATTTTTTCCTACTGCTTACCTTTCCTATAAATTGGATAGTGCCGGAAGAAATTCTTTGAATTTATCATACAGCAAACGGATTCGCCGGCCCTATTACCAGGATCTGAATCCGTTTATATTTATCCAGGACAAATTTTTCTGGCTATCAGGCAATCCTTACTTAAAACCTCAGTTTGTACAGAATATCGAATTGTCATGGAATTTTAAAAACCGGTTTACCACTTCACTGATGTATAACTATGCGACTGATTTGCAAAAGGAGGTGATCGAACAAAGGGATGACATTTTCATAAGCCGCACAGGCAACATTGGCCGAAGAATATTTATGGGAATATCTATGAATGCTTCCCTGCAGCCACTAAAATTCTGGAACTCCAATATTTACACTGAAATTATCAACAATCGCGATAAAGGTATTATCGCCGCTAATATTCTTCGCATAAATACCACATACTGGTTTATCAATGCGAATAATCAGTTCAATTTTGCAAAGGGATGGGCTGCGGAACTTGGTGGATCTTATATTACAAACAATACGGACGGTCAATTTTCAAAGTCATTTGTATGGGTCATTAGTGCGGGGATTCAGAAAAAGCTGCTGGAGAATAAATGCACTATCAGGATGAATGTAAATGATGTGTTTGAAACGCTGGAGTCAAGGGGCACGATTACAAACATAACCGGAGCAACCGCTACCTTTCACAATTATTTTGATAGCCGGGCTATCACTCTTACGCTTTCCTACAGTTTCGGAAAGAATTTCAAAACATCACGCAGAAACTCCAACGGCGCAGAAGAAGAACAGAACAGGATAAAAAATTAGTTGTAATGCTGCCCTGGAATATGTAGCGCGGACGTCTTCGTCCGCAGTCAAAACAAAGATCTTATTTGTTGGAATGCCGGAAGGAACCGTGCTAAGACCAGCGGGCCAGGAAGTCCACGCTACATTTCCAACATTTGCTGTGGTAATTCATACTTATTGTTAAAGCATCCCTCATTGGTTCAAAAAAACTTCTCAAATCCGGTTTTGAGCCAAATTCCTTTATGTTTTTATTCCTTTTGATTGGATGTTTGCCTTATGAAAAAAATAATTATAACCCTGCTTTTTTGCAATGACATCGGTACCATTATTGGCCCAGTTAAGTAATTCCAGCTGGAAGGGAACGGTCCGGGGCGATAATCCGCAAAACCTGATCTTTGATTTTCGCAAGGACACTGCTATATTATATACTGTAGCCGACAGTTCCCTTGTTGAAACCATGATCTATTCTGTTAAGGATATGGTGCTTACGCTCCACAAAATCGATGGAATCAGTGACTGCGATAACAGTACTCCGGGCAAATATAGAATCGGGATCGAGAAAGAAACCTTGTATCTGAGATTGCTCGAAGACCCCTGTTCCGACCGGTCAAGCGCTATTGATGCCGTGAAATGGTCAAAATGGAAAGACCATCCCGAAAAGATGATCAGTCCCTCTATTTTAAAACAATATACCGGTGAATATGAACTGGATGCATCGCATCATATTTATATCACGCTGGAAAACGGACGTCTCCAGGCTTATGGGCCAAATAACAATCTGCCAAAATCTCCCCTTTATGCCCAATCAGATACCAAATTCTTTTTGAGAATTGCCGGCGTGGAAATTGATTTTATAAAAAATTCAAAAGGGGAAGTGGTTAAATTTATTTCGCACGGGGAAAAAGACTATGAACTAAAAAAAATAAAGTGATCAGGGAAATTCTCAATCTGGTTTCTATTTGAATTTCTTCACAACCTCGAGCCCGTTTTCAGACCAGCGAACAGCTATTTTGTTCTGGTCGTACCGTAAGTTTGCCCTCGATGGCTTCGAACTCGATGCCATGGATTATTTGTTGAAGCCGATATCGTTTGAGCGCTTTTTGAAAGCTGTCAATAAGGTGATGCATGCCCGGCTCAAGCCGGTTTAAGAAAAATCACTCGTTACGCCTGAAACGATCAACAACGCAAATACTTTTATTAATCTGCAGGTAGACAGAAAAAACCTGAAAGTTTACCTCGATGATATATTGTATATTGAAAGCCTGAAAGACTATGTGAAAGTTGTAACCAAGACAAAAAACATTATTACAAAGCAGTCGATATCTTCTTTGGAAGATCTGTTGCAGGAAAAAACTTTATCCGGATTCACCGGAGCGAGCGGGTGGTTGTTCTTTGGTGTTCGAAAGTTATTAGAACACAGTCACCATAGAACAACCACCCCATCTCTCCCCACACTGTGTGGGGATGGGGATTTCCCCTCCTTCGCAGGAGGGGAGTTCAAAAAAACATATTATGGATTCAAGAAGAACATTTGTTAAGCAATTAGGTATTGGTACAGCAGGGATACTGTTTGCGCCTTCGTCATTGCTTGATTTGACGGATAATCTTCCGCGTAGCACGCCTGAAAGCCAGGGGGTATCATCCGAAGTACTTAGCAAATTATTTGATGCCATGGATGCCAGCGATATTCAGTTTCACGGTGTAATGGTGTTACGCAACGGATTTGTTATTGGCGAGGGTTGGTGGGCACCATATAGTCCACAGTATAAGCACACGCTTCATTCACTTAGTAAAAGTTTCACTTCTGCAGCGGTAGGATTGGCGATCAATGAAGGCCATTTTACAATTGAAAGCCCGGTGATTTCTTTTTTTCCTGAATATGCCCCGCAAAATATAAGTACCAATCTCGCTGCCATGAAAGTGAAACATTTGCTGACTATGACTACCGGGCATATAGTCGATACCAATCTAAGGACAGATGATATGCCATGGGTACAGTCATTCCTGGCCGCTCCGATTGAGCGGGAACCCGGAACCTTTTACCTGTACAACACAACAGCAACATATATACTTTCGGCTATTGTTCAAAAAACTACCGGCGTTACTCTTCTGGAATATCTGACTCCGCGACTTCTGAAACCGTTAAAAATTGAAGGAGCCGATTGGCAGACGAGCCCTCAGGGAATCAATACCGGGGGATTTGGTTTAAGAGTGCGTACAGAAGATATAGCTAGTTTTAGTCAGTTGTATCTGAATAAAGGTAAATGGAAAGGCAAACAAATATTACCAGAGACCTGGGTTGATGCCTCAACTAGAGAACAATGGACATTTTCTTCGAACCCTTTTGGTGGAAAAAAACCAAAGGCTGAAGATGATTGGCAGCAAGGTTATGGCTATCAGTTTTGGCGGACACAGCACAATGGCTTCCGGTCGGATGGACTTTACGGTCAGTTTGGTATTGTACTCCCGGATGAAAAAACAGTTATTGCTATTACCGAGGAAAGTTTTAATACACAGCGATCACTTGACTTTGTATGGGAAATACTTGTTCCTGGTTTGCAGAAAACAATTCTGCCTGCCAACAAAGAAGCACTTCAATTATTAAAAAGCAAACAAAAACAATTGCAGGTAAAGCTTCCATCAGGAGTTATGAATTCAGAAACGACCGATCGGATCAATCGGAAAAGATTTGTTTTAAATGCAAATTCCCTCAATGCCAGATCGGTAATATTCAGTTTTAGCAATAACGCCTGTGAATTGGTAGTTCAATATGACCAGGGTAAACGCACACTTAATCTGGGGTTGAATAGTTGGGAAAAAAAGAAGAATGGTTATATTTTAAATTCACAATTACCTTTCCCCGTAACCAGTCTTCCAAACGTTGCTTCTGGGGTAGCCGGAAGAGCAACCTGGAAAGACCCCAACACATTGTTACTGGATATCCGTCCGGTAGAAACAGTAAATGGTGATACCATTACTTGTACTTTTAATAAGAATACTGTAAAGCTGGCGTTTTTGAATAGCGTGGCTAAAGCGAAAAAGGAGCAGGATAACAGGCCTGAATTATCGGGTCATATCGGTTAAATATGAATTCTATCGCATCCAAATAGACTTATCCTTTTTTATACTCGCGTAGAAAAGTCCCTTTTACACGATGCGATCTGGCCAGGTAAGTACACCAGACAGCGCCATATATCAGAAGCATGATCAGCTCTTTCATTATGTGGTCTGCAGTCCCCTTAAGACTTGAGTGATCAGCATATTGTTTACAGAGTAAATACATTATACCCTGAGTTGCGAGCATAAGCGTGATATATCCGTTAAACATCAGGGGAAAGATGTCTCTTTTTTTAAAATACCAGTAAATGATTGCCAGTGTAGACAACACCCATAATACGGAAAAAGTCAATTCTATCATGGCTGTGAATACAAATCCTTGCCCGTATGTTTCCCAGATCGCATAGGAACCCGCGGTGAAATAATTTCCATTATATAGATTATACATTTGATTTACCGCCCTGGTCAGAAGTGAAAAACCCAACAGTATAATCCAACTGCCTAATTTATATCCGCTATCACGGTCGTATGGAACTTCGATTGTTTTGCGATTTAGAAAATAAAAGGCAGCAATGGCTCCAGCTGCTGCCATAAGGCTGATCAAAATGCTTAAGATACTTATTCCCCCAGCCGGTTCAACATTTTTGCCGTCTTTACCATAGTAGGTGAAACGAAATTGTAGTACCTCTGAAATCTTTTTATAGTCTTTTTTATATTGAGCGACTTCTGCGGCAGGAATATGATCTTTAAACGTGATCAGTGAATATTTAAGTGAAATTTGTGAACCTTTGAGAAATGATTCAAAAGTAAATTCATAGGAATCGTTTTTGATGTGCAATTTTTCTGTGTTCAAGGACCAAAGTTCCGGCATTTGAATATCAAGGGTGTAATTTGATTCAATCGGAAACGTCAATGCGATTGGAAATTTATTGGACTTCCCCGCCGGATCAGTGAGAATTTCAGCAACAGGTTGAGCATAGGTGAGAAAATATTGCTTAGTGCTGTCGTCGTCAATCCAGACATTAGGTATCCGGTATGCTTCTTCGACTTTCATTATATTGTTCACGCTGTCGTCGTCACTCCCGATGTCCTTGCTCATCAGAATGCCATCGAATGTCGGAGAATAATATTTTACATATGAATCAGAAAGATCCCTGGTGCTGGTAGTAGCAAAATAACTACGCACTGTATTAGCCTTCGCACCCTGGTAGGTGGTATTCACTGTCAATGTAGTAGTATCATCGAAACTTACATCAAGTCGCTCGAACGTTTTGACAATATTGTTTTCTGAATGGTTGATGCGGCGCAGATCAGTTTCGCCCTGTTTCAACAGCAGCGCATATTGATAGGCTGGGGTGTAGATGTCGGACAATTTTCCTCTCTGGTACGACAAGGTGGGGTCCACATATTTAAAACCGCCGGATTTTTCTAATGCGACGATCACATGGTCAAACTCGTTTGGTGTAGAAGGATAGTTGACAAGATCACCTCTTAGGCCTGTGTTGACCAGGGCAGCGTAGGCAGGTATATTTTCACTCATTAAGATGGCTGCAAGAAGCAGCGCCTTGTCTTTGCAATCGCCATATCCGTTATGGAAAACCTCGGACGGAGCATGAGGTTTATGTGTGTTTGCGCCGATCTCAAGACCAAGGTACCGGATATCGTCCTGAACAAAACGCAATGCCAGTCTGATAAATTCATCCTTATCGCCATTAGACTGTTTACTCCATTCACGGATTTTTATTTTTAGCCTTGCGGGAAGTTCAAAATGATAATTGTTGTATATACTGAGGCCCCAGTTCACCACCTCCTGCCAGTTACTGAATTCACTGATTGTTACTGAAGGATATGGATCGAACCATGCCGGCGTACCGCTTTCTGATTCCCACAAACTAACCAGGGGATTGTTCCAGTGATAGACCCTGGAATCACCAGTAGTTAGTTCCTGGGGTTTCGGGCAGTCCAGACGATAATGAAATCTTAGTTGTTTTGTTGTATCAACAACAATGGTTTGGTAATAATTAAGTATGGGATTCTCGGTTACGAAAGAAATACCTCCTGTAAATTTATTATTAAATACAGGATTGAATCCGGTCAGGGAATAGGCAGCTTCTATACGATCGTCTTTCCGTATGTCTTTAAGTATGATAAATCCTCTTTTCAGGCCATTGTACTGGTAATCGTCAACATCATTTTCTTCCTGTATTACTTTGATATCATTTAGCCGGAGGAGGTTCAACACAACGCCATTTCGAATCACGCGTATATAGTGAAATGTCAGCGTTTCATATTCGGGAGCAAACTGGACTGATATTTCAGAGGCGTTCTGAATTCCCGATTCGTTGATAATTTTCCTGATGTAGTGAGTGTAAGTCGTTTGATTGTTCAGATTGATTTGCTTATCAAAAAGTTCAAGATAATAACCGTTGCTGATCTTTCTAAGCTCTGGTTGCTTCGAAAAGTCAGGTTTTATCTTGTAAAGCCACAACGGCTCAGACGAAATTTGAGGTTTGTCTTTGGCAGATGCATGCTCTGTTATCGAAAACAAAAGCAGGAATAATAAAATGCGCATGGAGCAGGGGGTTAGGAGGCTCCAAACATAGACATTAAATGATCTATTTCAAAGCAACCTGGCGGGGGATTGCTAATTTTAATGGCAGATGCTGCTGCATATTTTATTTAATAAGTGTTTATTATTAGTGTTATTTCAAAGCAGCCGGTGTTTTTTTATAACCGGGTTTGTTCCAGAATATAAACGTACCCCTGTTAGTAGCTGTAATAAAATCAATCGCACCGTCTTTGTTTATATCAACAGCTGTTATTTCAGAGCCTGCACCGGAACGGTTATGAATAAGTTCGGGTACAAATTTCGCTCCACCCGGCGCATTTTTATCGCGTACGGTACGATACCAATACATTACCGGTGCACCATAGGCATCAGGATCAAACATGTTATCAAGGTGAGTGAAGTAACGTTTGCCAACAATAAAATCTTTAATGCCATCATTATCCACATCAGCAAAGGTGGCTCCATGTGCCTGCGAAAAACTAACGTTGCCTTCGCTTTTTTGAGAGTAATCATCACTGATCATGTGGCGCACAAAAGAAATATTGCCGGTTGCATCTCTTTTTTGTTCAAACCAGGCCAGGCCAAAACCATGGACGTTTAAATTACAGACCACATCATTCAAACCATCACCATTGGCATCATACACCGCCATCAAGGCACCACCAAAATTACTTGCCCTGTTTTTAAAACGGCCAAAGGCAACAGGATGATATTTCCAGGTTGTCTCTTTACTTAATGTTGCAGGTTGTTCCCACCAACCATACGCACCAACAATATCAAGCCGGGAGTCGCCATTTATATCTCCTGTTCCAATACCGTGCAGTGGTGCATATCCCGGCTCAGATACATTGTATTCTATCCATTTTTTTGTGGGATCGGATGGATCGGGTTTTGCATAACGAAAAGTATTTTGCGCTGCATACACGAGTTCTGGTTTACCATCCCTGTCAATATCTATCAAGTCTGTTGTTTCACTTTGCACTGCCGGAAGCACATTGAAACTATCCCACCTGCGCGATTCGCCTTTTGGATTAATAAAGAGTGTGGCGATAGGCGGCGTGTTTAAGATATCCGGCCAGCCATCACCGTTAAAATCATACGTAAACTGAATGTGTGTGCGACTAAATTCTTTTGAAGGGCCAACCGCGACTGCGGGATAAATTTCTCTGTGTTTTGTAAAGTCGGGACCAAAATAAATATACGGCCCGGAAACTACATCCATAAAACCGTCCTTGTTATAATCACCGGCATCAGCACCCCAGGAATAATACATATCACTTATTTGCTGCACTTTAAAACGTGGTGATGATTCTTCTTTAGGATCTACTCTTACAGATATATCTTTATACTTCAGGTCTTTAAAATGCACTTCGCCGGGACCACTTACATATAATGCGATTGGACCAAAACCAGATAATGCAGACTCTCCGTCTACCGCACCACCAATTTCTCTTCCATCATTTAAAAAGCACCGGATAACATTGGTTTCTATAAACACTTCAATCTCGTTCCATTCGTTTTCGCGATAATCTGTATCAGGTATTTTCATAGGCACGTCTGCAGGTGGCGCCATGCGGGTGGGAGTAAAATTACTGCGGCGAGCTGATGTATCGGGTGGTGGTGCCATGCGGTAAGCGATACCGCCGGCGGCTCTTAGTTTTTCGCGTTTTATTTCTTTTCCCTGTGCATCCAGTGTAATACTATACGGAGTTATATCGCCATTCTTTAAAGAAAGCAAAACACCTCTATACCCATCACCCACTTTCTCAGTCCTTAACAACAATGCAGTCTCACTACCGCCGGTTGCCTTAAATAAAGCGTGAAAACCTATATCCTGGTAGCCTTTGTTCATAACTAACCAACCACCGTATGAATTCGCTTTTGTTTTCCCAACCAGTTCTCCATCTTTTGCGCTCCATTCCGCATCGCCTAATACATGCCATCCTTCAAGACCTGATCCTTTAAATGTATGATCTGGCATAAAGGACAAACCAAATTCAGATAAAGACGTACCAGGGGTAGATTGTGAAAAACAAGTGGCAGGAAGAATAAGTAATATAAAAATAATGCGCTTCATATTATTGAATGATTTGTGTAATTATTTTTTGTCAGGCAAAGCAAAAACAACATAGGATCCTTTATTACTTTTTGCCAGAGGTGGGGGCGGAGCTACCACAGGTGCGCCAGGGTTTGGTTGAGGTTGTTCCGCCTGTCTTCCAAACATCACGGGCGTAGTGGCACATACAACCAGGTAATGCTTGCCGTTTACTTCATACATTGCCGGAATGCCTTCTGTGCCTGTTGGCAGTTCAAATGACCATAATTCTTTTCCATTGTCAACATCAAAGGCATAAATTTTTCCATCTTTGCCGGTACAGAATAGAATACCTGAAGAGGTAACTACCATACCTTGTCGCTGAGCTCTTAACATTCCGGTATTTTTTGCGCCTTCCTGCTCTGCTTTTTTATCGGAACCAATGGGTATCTGCCATTTGATGGTTCCTTTATTCAAATCATATGCAGCAATAGTGGACCATGGCGGGCTTATGATATATGGAGCAGACAAACCCCAGCCGGGAGGTATGTAATAGCGATCGGCAGGTGCACCAGTACCTTCGGGATATGGGGTGCCGTAATCCATTCCAAAGCGGCCGAAAACACCGGCCGGGCCTATAACCGGTCGGTGTGCCTGCCCACCCGGAGCGCCACCGGAATCAACAACCGGCCCTGAGATTTTCAATGGTGTATTGGAAGCTGCAAAAAATCTTCCGCCCGGTCCTGCACCATTAGCTATATAGTTATACAAATTTTTGATGTCAGCTTCTGTGATGTTTCCGAAGGCTGGCATTTCGCCTTTGCCATTATTTACTACATGTTGAAACTCTTTTACATTCAAACGGTTTTTAATTGTCAATAATTCAGGAGCTACTCCTCCTTTTCTATCGGCGCCGTGACAAGACTGGCAAGCACCCATATAAATATTCTGGCCACTTGCTACCTGCATATTTTCTGCCTCTTCTTGTTTTGACGGAGGCGAGCGCTTAACTACTTTTCCATATATCGATGGCCAATCGATAGTCCGGACAAATACAATTCCCTTTTCAGGAACAGCGGCGGTACTGCCCCAACTGGCGCCACCAACAGCTCCCGGAATAGAAAATGTTTCGCGCTTCATAGATACCGGTACAAATAAACCAGTCGGTACAGTGTCCAATCTTTTCTTCCATTGTACTCTTTCCGAATCACTGAGAAAGTATGGACTTACATCCGCAGAAGTTATCTTCTGACGATTGAAAGGAGGAACAACAGTTGGGAAGGGTTGCGTGGGCCACGATTTTTCTCCCGGGATATCACTGGCAAGAACAGGCTTTTCCTCGATTGGCCATAATGGCTCGCCACTTACTCGATCAAATACATAAAGGAACCCGTTTTTGCCGGCTACGGCAACCGCATCTACTTTCTTTCCATTATGATCTACTGTTATTAATTGAGGTGCTGCGGCAATATCATAATCCCACAAATCATGATGCACTGTTTGATAGTGCCATAATCTTTTGCCGGTCTTTGCATCAAGGGCTACTAAGCTGTTACCAAATAAATTACTGCCAATCCTGTCGCCACCATAGTAATCATCCACGGATATTTCCCCCCATGTGTTTACCCCGCCAATATATTTATAAGCTTCTTTTGGCCATGTATCATAGCCATATTCACCCGGTTGGGGAACTGTATGAAATGTCCAGGTTAATTTGCCGGTTAATACATCATATGCCCGGCAATATCCCGGTGTAGAAACATAACTTTCCCCCGGCGAGGAGCCCAGTAAGATTAGATTCTGAAATATTTTTCCCGGTGTGCTTGACTGAGCCCTCGAAACGGTTTTAGGATCCTGCCCCATACCTTCTTTCAGGTCGACCAGGCCTTTGTTTCCAAAGGTCAGAATAGATTTTCCTGTAAGTGCATCAATAGCCTGCAAATAATTGTTCATCTGGAAAAGCAATCTACGGTCCTTTCTGTCTTCACTTTCCCAATAATTTATTCCCCGTCCCGTAATGCCTCTGAGATTAGCATGGATCCAGATTTCTTTGCCCGTAGTAGCATGTAACGCAACCAATGAACTATTTTTTGCTAAAACATACATGATGGTATCAACAATAACAGGATTCCATTGATATACCCGGTCATCTTCGGTAGGATAGCTCCATGCTACCTGTAATCCACTAACGTTGGTCTTGTTAATTTCATCGACTTCCACATATTTAGATTGATCCGGCCCTCCGCCATAATCTGTCCATCCCTGTCTTTTGCCGTGGCTGGAACCATCATTGCATCCCGAGCACATAACAAACAAAAGAGTGCTTAAAACGGATGTGTAACTTATATGATAACCGGAATATCTCCCCAAAATATTTGAAGTCATTTTTTTATAGGGTCTTTAGTTTTAAATCTGATACAATGTAAAAGTTTAAAGGGATAAGGGGGTTTAAATACCTGCAATTGACATTACTGCTTTTTTATACAACTATAGGGCTGTTTTAATATCCGGGATTCTGAGCTATTTTTCCTTTACTCAAATTGATTTCAGATTGCGGTAAAGGAAATACTTCATTTACTCCATCTCTAAACCCCTGTCCCTTTGCTGTACTGTATTTTGCCGCGTAAGCTCTTAGTACCTGACCAGCACGTCCCTGGCGAACCAGTTCAAAAAAGCGTTCGTATTCCTGGCCGAATTCTACACGCTGCTCTTTCCAGATCGCTTGTCTTAAAGCATTTTTATCTGTAACAGTAACATCGGGTAACACTGCATTGTTTCCCTGCCTTGCACGTTTACGTACTTCGTTCAGATATTTCAATGCCTCTGTTGTTTTACCAATTTCATTTGCTGCTTCGGCATACCACAAATACACTTTTCCCAGGCGCATATAAATATCGTCACGACCTGCCTGCAGTGAACCCTGTACTTTCTCATACTCAGGTACATAATATTTCTTGGCCAAAAAACCTGTTGTGCTATTGCCGACATTTGCCACTAATCCATCGGGCATTACATCGCCATTTTTATAAACGGATTGATTTAGACGGGGATCACCTGGCTCAAAAGCATCAGCAAAATCTTTTGTAGGCAGATTAAATCCCCAACCGTTTCTCGCACGGCTTCCAAAAGTGGTTCCGATATTATTATTGTTTGCTGGTTGCGCACCCTGGTCATTTAAATATTTAACCAGGAAGATGTGTTCCTTACTTGTTTCGCCAACCCTTAGAAACATTTCCAGATAGTCAGTATGCAGGGCATACTCATTGGAAGCAATAACCTTTCCGAACCATTCTTCTGCTTTTGTATAGTCTTTCAAATAGAGATAAGCTTTTCCTAAATATGCCTGAGCCGCTCCCTGCGTGGCCCGTCCATGGTCCGCAGCCGGATATTGGCTTGCCTTAGGCAAAGCTGCTGCAGCTTCAGTAAAATCTTTTATGATCTGCTCATAAATCTGCGCTTTAGGAGTACGCGTCATGTCAGTAGATTCAACCTGGGAGCTAAGCACTAATGGCACATCGCCAAAAGTTCTTACCAGGTTGGAATAGTACCAGGCTCTCATAAATTTTGCTTCGGCCAGGTAGCGATCTCTGAGAGGAGCTTCCATATTTATATTGGGGACATTTTCCAGTGCCAGGTTAGCACGACGCACACCTACATATTCTACCTGGTAAGCGAATCGTGTAGCATCATTATCGGCAGGAATATTAAAGAGCTGAATCTGTTGTGCATACAATTGGTCGGAACCTGATTCGCCTCCCTTATCCGTATCATCGGAAGCGACGTTGCCCAATACCCAGTGCATATATCCTGTGCCAATATAACTGCAGCACCAATTGTTGCCCGCAGCTTGCGCATATGTTGCCGTTATAGCTCTTCTGGCATCATCAGCGGTTATATAATTTACATCTGTGTCTAACTGGGCCAACGGTTCTTTATATAAGGTTTTTCTACAGCTCACATAGCCCAGGACCAAAACAACCGGTATAATATATAATATACGTTTCATGTTTTTGCTATTTATTTTTAGTTATGGTTTTCATCAATCTTTATAAACCCAGGTTTATGCCAACGGTATAAATGCGTGGTACGGGATAATTAGTTTCATCTATACCAATATAAAGTGGATTGTTAGCACGGTTGGTTCCTATCTCAGGATCAAATCCTGAATAATTAGTAATTGTAAAGGCATTTTGAACGGAAGCATAAACTCTGGCACTTCTTAAACGTGATACACTTGATGGGATTCGATATCCCAGTTGAATGTTTCTTACACGTAAATATGATCCGTCTTCAACGTAATAAGTTGATGACCGCATATTGTTATTAGGATCGGTAGTTGTTAGTCGCGGTTGCTTGTTGCTGGTACCAGGACCAGTCCACCGATTATCCCAAACATTCATTGTATAGTTAAAGAAATTGGCTCCTTCTGTTCTGAATTTAAACCCCTGGAAAATATCATTGCCATAAGTTCCCTGGATTTGCAGTCTGAAATCAAAACCTTTGAAAGCAACATTGCCGGTTAAGCCAAATGTGGCTTTGGGCCATGGATTGCCAATAACTGTCTGATCTTTTGCATTGATCGTATCATTCCCATCAAGATCGCGGAAACGGAAATCGCCTGGTGCAGTACCATTACTTTGATAAGCATGTTTACCAATCTCATCCTGTGATTGGAATATACCATCTGTTTCCCAACCATAGAACGAAGCAATCGGAGCGTCAATTTGTGTTGAGTTAACAAGACCTACGAAGCTGATGAATTGTTGAATGGCTGTGCCTGCATTGCTTAACTGCGTCACCTTGTTTTTATTGAAGGCCACATTAGCAGATACATCAAAACTAACTCCATTCTCAGATGTCTTATTATAACCAACCATTATTTCCACGCCTTTGTTTACAACATTTCCACCATTAACATAAGGAGCCGTTGTGATACCAGTATAGCCCACCAATGGAACCTGCAGCAACATATCGCTTGTCGTTTTTTTATACCAGTCAAAAGATGCAGTAACATGTCCACCAAAACCTCTGAAATCAAAACCAAGGTTGGTTTCTTTAGACGACTCCCATTTGAGATCGGGATTACCCAATGTTGTGGGAGCCTGACCTCTTACGACCACACCAGGATTGCCGAAAGAGTAATTGATATTGGGTGTAACCAGGTTAGCAAATGCATAATTGGGTAAGGAATTCTGGTTTCCCAATGAACCCCATCCTCCCCTTATCATTAGGTTGTCAACCCACTGCACGTCTTTCATAAAGTCTTCCTCTTTTATTTTCCAACCTAATGAGAATGAGGGGAAGTAACCAAACTTGTTGTTCTCGCCAAATCTTGACGAACCATCTGCACGGAAGTTAACAGTGGAAAAATATTTTCCTTTGAAATTATAGTTGATGCGGCCCAGGTAAGAAAGGATGCCCCATTCGCCAGCGCCACCAGATACGGCGAAGTTTGAAATAGCCAGATCAAGGTAACGCAGGTTCTCATTATCCGTTGCTGCGTTTGGAAGTCCTCTTCCATCTGACACAACAGTTTGTGTGAACGACTCCTGGTTAGTCATACCAATCAGTGCCTCAAAATTATGCTCGCCAAATGTTTTTTGATAAGTCAAAGTATTAGCCCAGCTATATTCCCTGAAACGGGTTTCTGTTTCTACCAACCTTGCAACATCATTAAATTGTGACGTGGAAACTCTGTAGAAAGGAGTAAAAACTTTTTGTTCTGTAAAACCAACATTGAAGTTATACTGCGATCGAAATACTAAACCCGGCAATGGCGTTATATCTATATATGCATTTCCATTTACTACCGGCCTCCTGCTATCGTCATTGGTATAAAATAAGGCGGCCGCAGGGTTACCCGAGTTTAATGAGGTTGGAGAAAAACCCCAGCTTCCGTCAGCATTCTTTACCGGTATTTCAGGGTTTGCCGTTAATGCGCTACCCAGAGTAGATCCGAAATTAAATTCAGCTATATTACTATACCTGGCCAAGCTGCCGGACAAGTTTTGCCCTACTTTAATAAACTTATTAATCGTATGTGAAGAGTTGATACGAATATTTGCTCTGTCAAAAGAAGATCCTTTTACAATTCCTTCCTGGTCAGTATAGCCCGCAGAAAAGTAAAATTTGCTGAACTCGCTACCGCCGCTTGCTGATACGGTGACATCAGTCATTGGTGCCACCTGAAAGATTTCTTTTTGCCAGTCGGTTCCTTCTCCTAAAGCGTCGGGGTCCGGATAAATTGGTGCTTCGCCTCCATTTTTTCTTCCTTCATTATATAATATGGCATATTGCCTGGCGTTTGTTACGGGAAAATATCGTTGAACTTGTTGCCATCCCCGTGAAACATTGACATCCAACTGAGACTTTCCGGAACGGCCTTGCTTTGTAGTAATTAAAATTACACCGTTTGCACCCTGTGCACCATATATGGCTGAAGCACTTGCGCTTTTTAATACCTGGATACTCTCGATTTGATCGGGAGATAAGTCAAGTGGATTTGCATTTGGATTTCCATCAACAACATATAATGGTTCCGCATTGTTGACGGTACCTGTTCCCCGGACACGAATGAGTAAAGCTGAACCAGGCGCACCCGAATTTTGTGAGATTTGTAATCCGGCAACTTTTCCCTGCAAAGCCTGGCCCACCTGCAACACAGGTTCATCAGCCATTTCTTTTGCACTTACAGTACCGATAGCGCCCGTAACATCGCTGCGCCTTTGTGTTCCATATCCTATAACAATCACACCTTCCAAAGGATTGTCAGATGCCATTAAAGTTACATTTACTGTCGATCCGTTTCCTATGTTGACAGTTTGGGTAGTACTGCCCACAAAACTAATTGTCAGAGAGTCCCTTCCCTGAGGAACTGTAATGGAAAAGTTACCACTTACATCTGTTTGTGCGGCTTGTTTAGTGCCCGTTACTGTAACTGTTGCGCCAGTCGCAGGACGGTTGTTTGCATCACGCACAGTACCTGTTACACTCTTTTGAGCGTAAATAAAAGTTGATAAAAAAATTGATAACAAAATCAGTAAAGATGTTTTGCAGAAAGATTTGGCAGCAGTCATAAGCTTTGTTTGTAGTTATTCAATAAGAAAACAATAAATATGTGAGCCTACCTGAGGTACTTTGTCTCTTTAAGAGCAATTAATTCGTTGTTCACGAACAATGCAAGAGATAACAATATGTCTGGTATACGTTAAACCTTTTACTCCCCTTATAATAAGGGGCAAACCCGCAATTTGATACTGCTTTTTTTTAAAAAAATTAAAAACGTTTTATAAGTTGAAAACAATAGCAAGAAAGGAGGGTGCTAAACTTTCCGAAGCGCATGTCTGGATCTTAAATCAGTTGCAGGCGATTATTTATTCAGGAAAGGAGATATGTTCAAAAGTTTTGTAGTTGTCAACGTTTGTGGCGGGAGCAAAAAAGCAGATCACCTTCATTTCTGTGTCACCTGAGTTTCTCAGCATGTGTACCTTACCTTGCTCAAATAAGATGGCCGAACCGGCTTTCACTTCTCCTACTTCACCTTCAATCATTACTTTGCCGGAACCCGTGATTATGTAAATTAATTCTTCGCTGTTAGGATGTGAATGAGCAGGGCGCACTGTTTCACCCGGTAATACACGAATGACACAAACCGATAAATTTTTTGCACTCAGTGAATTTTCGTTCGCCAACCAACGCATGAACCTTCCCGGGTGCTCTACCTCAGGTACTTCAGTTTCGTGAATGATGGTCATATTATATTGGCTTTAGTTTTTTTTGTTTTAAGAGCTTTTAGAATCCGTTTACTCAGATGGGCACTATCTAACTCATAGTGAGCGGCCAGTTCAGCATAAGTACCCGAGTGAATGTAGTGAAGGCCGTCATTGGAAGTAGTGTTGATAGAAATCAGATTTGAAGTATTGATGTTAGTCTCGTGTTCAAATAAAACTTTTCTGAAGTGCGTCCATAGATAGCCATTGTTCTGCTCGGCAATAAACACCGGTTTACCTGTACGATACAATTCCAGGATGGCGTCTTTATCAATGGAAGGCATATCAACTACATTAATGGTGATACCTTCTGCTTCCAGGGCTTTTGCTGCATCTAAGGCTTCATACACGCCGCGGCCTGAACTTATAATGCTGGCCTCAGCGTCTACCGAATGTTTTACAGCATATGCTTTGCCAAACTCAAATGTAAAATTTGCATCGTAAATAACATTAGCGGTGGCTCTCAGTACACGCATATAGATCATTCCCCTGTTTCCGTCCATGATCCATTTTAGCACACCCAGCAATTGTTGCGGACAGGAAACGTTGATGATCTTTAATTGTGCTACTTCATTAAATAATAACACATCGTCGTTACCCATATGTGTTGCTCCGTTAGACTGCGTTTCGAGGTCAGCGGCGGTAGCTACCATAGTTAAGTCTAATCCATGCCCTTCGGAAAGCCAGCCGTTTTTATCAGCAATCACTTCCAGCCGTTCCTGATGACCAACAGCAATTCTTCTCATCACTTTCCAGTCGAAGAAGGGACAGAAAGTACTGACCCAGACATTAGCACCCAGGATAGCAAACGCTTCTCCCATCAGCAGCATATTGGCTTCGGCAACACCAGCATTTAAGGCACGGTACTTATCTACAAAACCAACCCCAGCCTGCAAGCCACTGGCAGAGGCAAGGTCAGAGTCGACAGAAAAAATTCTTTCATCCTGTGCAAAAGCTTTCATTGATAACTCAATCACCTTATTCGCGCCATAAGGTTTTCCTTTTTCAAGCTTTGGTAACTGACTTCGTGAATACTTTATTTTTTTATCTCTGACAGGAGCCTTTTCCGTTTTCACAGTAGTTACCATACCCGCCAATTTTTCCTTCCCGATTATAAAACCCATTCCTTCAGCATGTTTCAAAATAGCGTTTCTTGTTTCCGTAAAATCTTGTCCGGACAATTTATTAAAGAATTGGATGAACTCTTTTTCTCTTGCGGCACGTTGTTGTTGTTGCAGTTTATCTTCCTGGTCTAAGATTTCATTTGGGATAGTCGCTTTATGTGTATTCATAAAATCCGAGAACCCCCCGTGCCCTTTTGTGGATTTACAAATAATCACCGTTGGTCTTCCATCTCTTTCACCATATTTGAATTCAAGCAAAGCATTGTAAACAGTGTGATATTTTGTAGCGTCTACTTCAATTACCTTCCAGCCAAAACTGTTGAAGCTGCTGCTTAAACTATTGTAAGGAAAATGTAGTGTGGTTACTATATCTAATTGCCCCCCGTTATTATCCACCATCACACAGAAATTTTCAAGGCGTTTATAACCGGCATACATTACGGTTTCCCAAATCGATCCCTCCTGCAATTCACCATCACCTGTAATTGCATAAACATCAAAATTCGGCGAACGTTGCCCAGCAATTGCAAAGCCCTGTG
>Ga0193752_1000851_pt1 | contig 27331 bp, 18 predicted proteins | sample H1c1metaG_FD_144924 | JGI IMG/M metagenome (GOLD analysis project Ga0193752, IMG submission 144924) | Soil microbial communities from a riparian zone of the East river system, Colorado, United States - H1c1 | ecosystem: Environmental > Terrestrial > Soil > Riparian zone | place: USA: East River...
TGCGCACGCGACCTCGCGGTGGTCACGGGCTTTGTTCCCGCCAGCTACGCGCACTATTGGGTGCGCGTCTACGATTGGGCGGGCGATAGCTTGCAGGAACCGAGCGCGCACACCGCATCCGGGGACGGAAGCATTTGCGTGCACAACCTTGCCTCCGGTACCGCGCACGATGGCTACACGATGGTCGCGTACGAAACGCGACCCGAGCGCGGCACGGCTACGCACATCGTCGCGCATCTGGCTCGCGATCCGGTCAGCCATCGGATGCGGCTGATCGGGCTGGAACGCCGCTGATTGCGTTGGCGGCACCGATCCTTTGCCGTTACATTGCAGGCTCGCGTTGGGCATTGGGTGCACGCGAATAAGGGCACGATTGAATGGGCGTTGAGCTCCTTGTGGGCCCGCACTGATGCGCGGCTTGCCGAACCATCTGCTCGCAGCTGTTGTCGCCGCGGGCATGTGCTTGTGTGGTGCGAGCTCCGTCGCCGCCGATGACGGCGAGCGCCTCGAGTGGAGCCCGCGCTTCACCCGCTTCAGCAGCGCGCAGTATGGCCTGTCGATGGCGCTCGCCGGTGGCGTGCTCGCGAGCAACGCGTTTCTCGAGGCGTCCGGCCCGGGCTGGCGCGGCAGCAACGCGCTCGACAGCGAAGCGCGCTTGGTGCTGGCAGCGCCCAGTGCGCAAGGTCGCAACGCCGCGGGCGCGGTCAGCGACTACTTGATGTACGGCCTGCTCGCGTATCCGTTCGTGGTCGACTCCTTGCTGGTCGCCGGCGTCGGCCACGGCAACTACGACGTCAGCTTTCAAATGGCGATGATCGGCATGCAAGCGGTGCTCACCGCCAAGCTGGTCTCGAGCTTGAGCAAAGGGCTCGTCGGGCGCGCGCGTCCCGACTCGGAAGGCTGCACGAGCGGCGACGAGCTCGGCTGCGGCACATACAACGAGAGCTTCATCAGCGGCCACACGACGACCGCGTTCGTCGGCGCAGGCCTGATGTGTGCCCAGCATGAAAACCTCCCGCTCTACGGCGACGGCCCCTGGGGCGCCGTCGCATGCGGCGCCTCGCTGGTCGCGGCGAGCGCGGTCGGCACGCTGCGGATCGTCGCCGATCGCCACAACATGACCGACGTGTTGGGTGGGGCCCTGGTCGGGCTCGGCGCCGGCTACTTCTTGCCGAATCTTTTGAACTACAACTTCGGCGAAGACCGCGCTTCATACGGGCAAATCGCCCCATTCGCCGACGATCGCACCGTCGGCGTCACGTACAACCAGACGTTCTGACCCCCCCTGCGCTGGCCCGAGGCTTGCGTAGCTCCTGTTTCGCGCGGCTCCGTAGCCACCGCGCGAGGAGTCATGCACGTCAGGCCCGTTAGCTTACGGCGATTGATCGGCGCGGACGTGCGGCCTGGCGAAGGCGCGATCGTCTTCGTGTTCTTTCTCAATCTCATGTTGATGATGACCGCCTTCTACATCCTGAAGGTGATCAGTGAGCCGTTGATCCTGGCTGAAGGCGGCGCGCTCACCCGCAGCTTCGCGCGCGGCATCGAGGCCGCGATCGTGATCGCGCTGTTGCCTGCGTACGTGCTGCTCGCGCAGCGCTTCGATCCGAGCCGGCTCGTGGTCTGGCTCGACCTCTCGTTCGCGATCAGCCTGATCGGGCTCGCGATCCTCGCGTCGACCGACGCGCGGATCGGGCTCGTGTTCTTCGTGTGGTTGGGGATCTTCGGCACGCTCGCGATCGCGCAGTTCTGGTCGCTCGCCAACGACCTGTTCAGCCAAAGCCAAGGCTTGCGGTTGTTCCCCGCGGTAGCGGTGGGCGGCACGCTCGGCGGCATCGCCGGCGCTCAGCTCGCGGCGCACGGCATCAAATGGCTCGAGCCGTACGAGCTGATGCTGGCCGCCGACGTGTTGATCGCCGCATGCGTCGTGCTCACCGCGATCAGCCGCCGCCATGCGCGTCGCACCCGCCGCGCTGGCGCCGCTCAGCCGGCGTCACCGCCTGCGCCTACCGAGGGACCCCTCACGCCACGAGCCGGCGCGTGGACGCGCATGCTGTCGGATCCGTATCTGTTGCTGATCGCGGCGTCGGTGCTGCTGCTCAACGTCGTCAACACGACCGGTGAGTACATCTTGGCCGACCTCGTGAGCCGGCGCGCCGACGAGATCGCGCGGCACGCGAGCGACGCGGTGAAAGCACGCGATATGTACATCGCGAGCTTCTACGGAAACTTCCGGACGATCGTGAGCGTCGTCGCAACCGCGCTGCAGCTCGTGCTGGTGTCGCGGGTGCTGAAGCGCTCCGGGTTGCAGCAAGCGCTTATGCTGCTGCCGCTGCTCGCGATCGCTTCATATGGCGCCGCAGCCGTCGCGCCGCTGCTCGGCACGATCGTGGCCGTGAAGGTGGCGGAGAACGGCGCGGACTACTCGCTCAGCAACACCGTTCGCCAAGCGCTGTTTCTACCGACCACCCGCAAGGCCAAGTACCAAGCGAAGACGGCGATCGACATGTCGCTGGTGCGCGTCGGCGACCTGGTGTCGGCTGCGCTGGTCGCGCTCACCGCGAGCTTGAGCTTAGGCGTCGCCCAGCTCGCCTTCGCCAACATGGCGATCGCGATGGTTTGGCTGGTGGTCAACTTCAAGCTCGCCGGCCGGTACCGGGGCGTGGCGCGAGCGCGCAGCGCAGCTGGCGCGGGCTGAGCCGGCAGCTTTTCCAGCGTGAGTCACGGCGCCACGTTTTCTCCGCGATTTTTGTCACCAACGAACCGGCACGAAGCTTGTAACGCTGGCTGTGCGCCAGGCACTGATGTAGTGCTCCGCTCCGCATGAAGGGCCCGCTTATGAGGTACGTGTTTACCGTTATCGCAGTGCTGGTCGTGATCGGAGGGCTCGCCGCGCTCAAGACCGCCCAGATTTCCACTCTGATCAAGTCGGGCGAGGAAATGGGCAAAATGGGCCCGCCGCCCGAGAGCGTCGGCACCACCAAGACCGGCAAGGCCAATTGGGAAGAGACCATCGACGCGGTCGGCAGCGTCGCCTCGGCCAAGGGCGTCACGATCTCGACCGAGGTGCCCGGCGCGGTGAAGCGCATCGCCTTCGACTCGGGTGACTCGGTCAAGGCCGGCGAGGTCCTGGTCGAGCTCGAGTCGAGCATCGAGCAAGCCCAGCTCGCTTCGGCCGTCGCCGAGCTCGATCTGGCCAAGATGACCGCTGGCCGCTCGAAGGCGCTGTCCGAGCGCGGGTCGCTGGCGCGCGCCGCCTTCGATCAAGATCAGGCCGTGCTCGACGCGGCTGTCGCACGTGTCGCAGGGTTGCGCGCTCAGGTCGGCAAGAAGGTCGTGCGCGCGCCGTTCAGCGGCCGGCTCGGTATCCGCGAGGTGAACATCGGGCAGTACCTCTCGCCCGGCACGCCGATCGCAACGCTCGAGAGCGTCGAGGAGTCGTTCGTCGACTTCTCGGTGCCGCAACAGCGGCTTGCCGACGTCAAGGAAGGCGGCGGCGTGCGCATCATGATCGGCTCGAACGACGACGCAAAGCGCGCGACGATCGAAGGCACGATCACGGCGATCGATCCCTCGATCAACGTCAACACGCGCTCCGTACAAGTGCGCGCGCGCGTGCCCGACGACCAAGCGCTGCTCCGGCCCGGCATGTTCGTCGACGTCGCTGTGGTCTTGCCCACGGGCACGGCCGTCGTCACCGCGCCGTCGACGGCGATCGTGCACGCGCCGTACGGCGACTCGGTGTTCGTGGTCGAGGAGAAGAAGAAGGACTCGCCCGGTATGGCCAAGACGCCGGACGGCAAGCCGGTGAAGATCGCGCGCCAGCAGTTCGTGCGCACCGGCCGGCAGCGCGGTGACTTCGTCGCGATCCTGGAAGGCGTGAAAGAGGGCCAAGAGCTCGTCACCGCGGGCGCGTTCAAGCTCCGCAACGGCGCGCCGATCGTGATCACCGACCAAGCCGTGACCGATCCGAAGCTCGATCCGCGTCCCCAAAACCGCTGAGGGCTCCGTGCGCTTCACCGATATCTTCATCCGGCGACCGGTCCTCGCCATCGTCGTCAATCTCGTGATCTTGGTCGCCGGCCTGCAGGCGATCGGCTCGCTCAACGTGCGCCAGTACCCGCGCATCGAGAGCTCGACGGTCACCGTGATCACGCCGTACGTCGGCGCGAACGCCGACTTGGTGCGCGGCTTCATCTCCACGCCGCTCGAGCGCTCGATCGCGGCCGCCGCCGGCATCGACTACATCGAGTCGCGCAGCGAGCAAGGCCTGTCCACGATCAACGCGCGGTTGCGCCTGAACTACCCGGCCAGCGACGCGCTCGCGGACATCAGCACGCGCGTCGACCAGGTGCGCGCCGACCTGCCGCCCGAAGCCGAGGTGCCGGCGATCACGGTCGAGCGCTCGGACGCGCAGTTCGCGGCGATGTACTTGAGCTTCGGCTCCGACATCCTCGAGGACAATCAGGTCACGGATTACCTGCTGCGCATCATCCAGCCGCGGCTCTCGGCGATCGAAGGCGTGCAGCGCGCCGATATCTTGGGCGGGCGCACGTTCGCGATCCGCGCGTGGCTGAAGGCCGATCGCATGGCCGCGCTGAACATCACGCCCAGCCAGGTGCGCGCGGCGCTGACCGCGAACAACTACCTGTCCTCGGTCGGCCAGACCAAGGGCGCGCTGGTGCAGATCAACCTCTCCGCCTCGACCGACCTGACCACCGTCGAAGAGTTCCGGGATCTGGTCGTGCGGCGCGACGGCGACACGCTGGTCCGGCTCGGCGACATCGCCGACGTCGTGCTCGGCGCCGACACGTACGACCAAGAGGTCCGGTTTTCCGGCAAGCAAGCGGTGTTCATGGGCATCTGGGTGCTGCCGGACGCCAACAACCTCGAGGTGATCGCCGCCGTCCGCGACGAGATGGCCAAGATCAAAGCCGAGCTGCCGAGCGGCATGAACGCGTCGATCGCGTTCGACTCGACCAAGTACATCGAGGACGCGCTCGACGAGGTGGTGGTCACGCTGTCCGAGACCGTCCTGATCGTGATCGTGGTGATCTTCTTGTTCCTAGGCTCGCTGCGCTCGGTGCTCGTGCCGGTGGTCGCGATCCCGCTGTCGCTGATCGGCGGCATCTTCTTGATGCAAGCGTTCGGCTTCACGCTGAACCTGCTGACGCTGCTCGCGATCGTGCTGTCGGTCGGCTTGGTCGTCGACGACGCGATCGTCGTGGTCGAGAACGTCGAGCGGCATCTACGCGCCGGCAAGACGCGCGTCGAAGCCGCGCTCGCCGGCGCGCACGAGCTGATCGGCCCGGTGATCGCGATGACGATCACGCTGGTCGCGGTGTACACGCCGATCGGCTTCCAAGGCGGCCTCACCGGCGCGCTGTTCCGCGAGTTCGCGTTCACGCTCGCAGGTGCGGTGCTGATCTCCGGCATCGTCGCGCTCACGCTGTCGCCGGTGATGTGCACCAAGCTGCTGCGCGAGGAAAAGCGCCAAGGCTGGCTGACCCGCACCAGCGAGCGCGCGTTCGAGAAGACCCGCGAGGCGTACTCGCGCGGGCTGGCCTGGACGCTGCGCTCGCGGCCCACCGCGTATATCGTGTGGGGCGCGCTCGGCCTAGCCGTGATCCCGATGTTCATGTTCTCGCCCAAGGAGCTGGCGCCTCAAGAGGATCAAGGCGTCGCGTTCACCGCGCTCGAGGCACCGCCGAACGCCAGCATCGAGCAGATGACGATCTCCTCGCAGGCCGTGCAGCGCGTCTTCGAGTCCGACAAAGCGTTCGACCACAGCTTCCAGATCACCTTCCCCGGCGGTGGCTTCGGCGGCTTCATCGGCAAGCCGTGGTCGGAGCGCCGGCACATCAAGGACATCCAAGGCGAGCTGACGATGAAGGCCAACGCCATCCCCGGGGTGCGCGCGCCGATGTTCATCCCGGCTGCCTTGCCGAGCGCCGGCATGCTGCCGATCGAAGTGGTGATCGCAGCGACCGCCAGCCACGAGGAGATCCTCGGCTTCGCGCAGACGCTCGCCGACGAAGCGATGAAGAGCGGCATGATCGCGTTCCCGCCGATCATGGACGTGCGGATCGACGAGCTGCAGACCGACGTCGTGCTCGACCGCAACAAGGTCGCGATGCTCGGCCTCAACATGCAGAGCGTCGGCGCGGATCTGTCGGCGATGCTCGGCGGCAACTACGTCAATCGCTTCACGATGGACGGCCGCAGCTACAAGGTGATCCCGCAGCTCGAGCGCGCGGACCGCCTCGTCCCCAGTCAGTTGCTCGACATCCACATCGGCGGCCCGGCCGGCCAGCTGATCCCGCTGGGCGCCGTCGCCACGCTCAAGGACTCGGTCCAGCCGCGTACGCTCAATCGCTTCCAGCAGCTCAACGCCGTGAAGCTCTCCACCATGCCGACGCGCTCGCTCGACGACGCGCTGACGATGATCGAGAAGCTGGCCGCGGAGAAGCTGCCGCCCGGCTATCGCCTCGGCTACACCGGCGAGTCGCGCCAGCTGCGTGAAGAAGGCGGCCGGTTCTTGCCGGCGATGGGCCTCGCGTTGCTCCTCATCTTCTTGGTGCTCGCGGCGCAGTTCAACTCGTTCCGCGATCCGTTCGTAATCCTCGCAGCGTCGGTGCCGCTGGCGATGTTCGGCGCGATGATCTTCACCTTCGCGAAGTTCGCAGGGCCGCCCGGCATGAGCTTCGGGCTGACCGAAGGCTGGACGACCACGCTCAACATCTACTCGCAGGTCGGCTTGGTGACGCTGGTCGGTCTGATCGCCAAGAACGGCATCCTCGTGGTCGAGTTCGCGAACAAGCTGCAAGAGACCGGCATGGCGAAGCTCGAGGCCATCCAAGAAGCCGCTCACACGCGCTTGCGTCCCATTTTGATGACGACCGCAGCCACGGTGGCCGGCCACTTCCCCTTGACCTTGGTCGAGGGGCCGGGCGCCGAAGCGCGCAATTCCATCGGCCTCGTGCTCGTCGGCGGCATGGCGATCGGCACGCTGTTCACGCTGTTCGTGGTGCCTGCGGTGTACGTGTTGATCGCGCGCGACCATCGTAAGGAACAGTCCGAACAACCCAAAGCGGTCGACGCGCAACCCGCATCCGTGTGAAAACCAGCGCGTGTTGCACGCGATCGTGGTCGGTGGCGGGATCGGTGGTCTCGCGACGGCGCTGAGCCTCGCGGAGCTCGGCGCCGATGTGCACGTGTACGAGTCGGTCGATCCGATTCGTCCGCTCGGCGTGGGCATCAACCTCCTGCCGCACGCGGTGCGCGAGCTCGCGGCGCTCGGCTTACAGCCCGCGCTCGAAGCGATCGGCGTCGCGACATCGGAGCTCGCGTTCTACTCCAAGCACGGTAAGCCGATCTGGGGCGAGCCGCGCGGCCGCGAGGCCGGCTACCACTGGCCACAGATCTCGATCCACCGCGGCCGGCTGCACATGTTGCTGCTCGACACCGCGATCGAACACCTCGGTAAAGCTCGCGTGCACCTCGGCCACAAGCTCGCGCGCTTCGAGACGACGCCCGACGGGGTGACCGCGCGCTTCGTCGAGCGGCGGACCGGTACTGAAGCCGCCCCCGTGCACGGCGACGTGCTGATCGGCGCCGACGGCATCCACTCGCAGACGCGCGCGCAGCTCTACCCGAACGAAGGCCCTCCGAAGTGGAACGGCGCGGTGATGTGGCGCGGCGTGAGCTACGGCGAGCCGTTCCTCAGCGGTCGCTCGATGATCATGGCCGGCCACCTGCGCCACAAGTTCGTCGCCTACCCGATCGGCGCGGACGAAACCGGCAAGCCGCTGATCAACTGGGTCGCCGAGCTCCGGTTCGACACTACCGACCTGAGCGAGCGTGAGGACTGGAACAAGCCCGGCAAGCTGGAGGAGTTCCTGCCGAGCTTTCGGCCCTGGAAGTTCGACTGGCTCGACGTGCCCGGGCTGATCGAGAACGCCATCTCGGTCTACGAGTACCCGATGGTCGATCGCGATCCGCTGCCTTCATGGAGCGACGGCAGCGGGCGCATGACGTTGCTCGGCGACGCCGCCCACCCGATGTATCCGATCGGCTCGAACGGCGCGTCGCAGGCAATCCTCGACGCGCGCGTGCTCACTGGCTGCCTCAAGAGCTACGGCGCCGACGTCGCGCGCGCGCTCGCTGCGTACGAAGCGATCCGCAGGCCCGCGACCGCCGCGGTCGTGCTCGCCAATCGAGAGCAAGGCCCCGAGCATTGCTTGACCGTAGTGGAGAACCGCGCGCCCGACGGCTTCGAGCGGCTCGAGGACGTCGCGTCGCACGCCGAGCTCAAAGACATCGCAGACACCTACAAGCGCATCGCCGGCTTCTCGGTCGACGCGCTCAACACCAGCCCATCGCTCGCCGATCGCGCGTACTGATATGAGCTCACCCACCCAGATCGATCTGCGCCTGCTGCTCGAGATCAGCTGCGACGTCGGCCCCGTCACCTCGATCGGCGCGACACCGCTCGGCGAGGTGCGCCTGGTCTCGCTGCTCGGCGGCACGTTCGAAGGCCCGGAGCTCCGCGGCACGCTGCTGCCGGGCGGCGCCGACTGGCAGCAAGTCCGCAGCGACGGCACGCTCGAGATCCGCGCCAAGTACCTGCTCGAGACCGAGCAAGGCGAGCGCATTCAGGTCCAGAGCGAAGGCGTCCGAGCCGCGTCGCCCGAGGTGCTCGCCCGGCTCGACCGCGGCGAGCTGCCCGAGCCGCACGAGTATTACTTTCGCACTGCGCTCCGCTTCACGACCTCGGCACCCCGGCTTTTGCGCCTAAATAACGCGCTCGGCCTGAGCTACGGCCGCCGCGAGCCGCGCCGCGTAGTGCTGACCTTCTTCGAAGTGTTGTGAGCCCGAATTTGACACCGCACACTGTCACAGTTACATGACAGCTGGCACTGTGACAGCGTATGCCGCAACGGTCGGCGGGAAGGCTCGAGCCATGTCCGGACAGCAAATTGAGGTTCGCGAGGGACGTCGGGCGCGGCGCAGTCGCCGCAGGCAGTCCGCCAAAGAGTGGAAGGCGCTCGGCCGCACGTGGCAGCGCATCGGCATGCGGCTGGGCGAAGTCGGCGTCGCAGCCGGCGTCGAGGGCCTGCGCGCAACCGCCGCTGCGTTAGCCACGTTGGCGAACGACCTGCGCGAGCGCGCGGACGACGAGGACACTCGCCGCTCCGATCCGTCCGGCTGACTGCGCTGCGCTCACGCATTGTCAGCAGGCGAAAACGCAGCCGGTCCTCAAGACCGCCAGGATTGGCTTCGGAAAGGCCTTCTGCTACATCGGATCCCGGGCTGTAGACACCGCTGTATACCGAGTCGGTACGCGCGCGGTCACGGCACCTCATCTAACCGGAGAGCTCCATGGCAGACGCAGTCATCGTATCCACCGCCCGTACCGCTATCGGCAAGGCCGCGCGCGGCTCGTTCAACCTCACGCACGGCACGGCGCTCGCGGGTCACGCGATCAAGCACGCCGTCGAGCGCTCGAAGGTCGACCCGAAGGAGATCGAGGACGCGATCATCGGCTGCGGCCTGCCCGAGGGCGCGACCGGCCACAACGTCGGCCGCAACGCCGCCATCCGCGCGGGCCTGCCGGTCAGCGTCGCCGGCACCACCGTCAACCGCTTCTGCTCGTCGGGCCTGCAAGCCATCAGCATGGCCGCCCAGCGCGTCATCGTGGACAAGGTCCCGTTCATGATCGCCGGCGGCGTGGAGAGCATCTCGCTCGTCCAGAACGGCCTCAACTTCAACCACTTCGTCGGCACCCGCATCGCCGACCCGGCGAACCCGATGGGCCCGCCCGAGTACGAAGACAAGTGGCTGATCGAGAACAAGAGCTCCTTGTTTATGCCGATGATCAGCACCGCCGACGTCGTCCAGAAGCGCTACGGCGTCAGCCGCGAGGTCCAGGACGAGTACTCGTTCCAGAGCCAACAGCGCACGGCAGCCGCGCAAGCCGCCGGTAAGTTCAACGACGAAATCGTCCCGCTGACCACGACGATGCAGCTCGTCGACAAGGCCACCGGCGCGCGCACGTACAAGGAAGTGACGCTCTCGAAGGACGAGTGCGCACGCGCTGATACGACGCTCGAAGGCCTCACCAAGCTCGGGCCGGTTGCCGGCACGGCGACCATCACCGCGGGTAACGCGAGCCAGCTCAGCGACGGCGCCAGCGCCTGCGTGATCGCCGACAGTAAGGTCGCGCAGCAGCGCAACCTGCCGGTGCTCGGCACGTACCGCGGTCTCGCCATCAGCGGCCTCGAGCCGGACGAGATGGGCATTGGGCCGGTGTACGCGATTCCGCGTTTGCTTGAGCGCGCTGGGCTCAAGGTCAGCGACATCGACCTGTGGGAGCTCAACGAGGCGTTTGCGGTTCAGGTGCTGTACTGCCGCGACAAGCTGGGCATCCCGAACGACAAGCTCAACGTGAATGGTGGCGCGATCTCGATCGGGCACCCGTACGGGATGAGCGGGGCGCGCATGGTTGGGCACGCGTTGATCGAAGGTAAGCGCCGCAAGGCGAAGTACGTCGTCGTGACGATGTGCGTCGGCGGCGGCATGGGCGCGGCGGGGTTGTTCGAGGTCGCGTGAAGTAAAGCGGCGTAAGCCGCATTCGACTGCAACGACGGCGGTGCTGGGCAACCAGCGCCGCCGTTTTCCTTGGTCGCGGCTGAGCGAACCGAGCGGCGTGGCGTCCGCTGGCGACGAGCGTCCATGCCGCCAACGATCTCGCGCGTGCGGCGGATTCGCGATCGGCTGGTGCGCGGGCTCGAGCGCAACTGTGCCGACGGCGAAACGGTTTGGGGCGATGCGCCGTTGCTCAAAGCGCTGCTCGCCGGCTTCGGTGATCGCGTCGCGCGGCGCCGGGCGCCGAGCGGCGACCAGCTCGTGCTCGGCCGCGGCGGCTCGCTCAAGCTCGAGCTCTGGCTGGACCGGATCGTCGATCTCGACGAAGTGCGCTTCGACACCACGCGCGAGCGCGTCGAGCGCACGACCGGCCTCACGTACGAAGGCATCTCGCTCGACGAATCGCAGGGCCTCGCCGGAAGATCCAAAGTCCGCGCTACCGCCCGCGCCCAAGCGCTGAGCAGCGGGCTCACGGCATCGCAACGCTGTCGATCGTCGCGGTGCCGTTGAGGTTGTTCTGCCCGCTGGTCATGGCAAGGCCCACGTACACGGAGCTGCCCATAGCGAGCGACATCGGCGTTCCGACCTGCGTCCAGGTAGTGCCGTTGCTCGACCGGAAGGCGGTGAACGTGTTGCCGCTGCGCGTGAGCCGAACCCAGCGATCCGAAGACGTCCAACTGCTGGTGTTGGTGGTGCCGCCTGCTGTCGCTCGCGTGTGGAACCAAACCGCGGGCGCAGTACCGCTGTAGAGCGCGGAGGCGTGGCGCGAGCCCGCCGTGAGCTGCTCGCGCACCATGAGCCCGGCACGGCCGGCGGCGGTTATCGCGCCGCTCGAGGGGACGCGCGCCGTGATCGTAAAGCTCGTGCTATTGATTTGCTTGTACGCGAACCTGAAAGCGTCCGCGATTCCCGTGATGCCTGCGCCTGCACCCGTGATGGTGAAGCTGCCTGCGGAGTAGCTCGCGCTACCGGTCACGCCGACGGAGCCGATGTCCGAGGTCTCCCAAACCTCGACCGGGATCGGCGTGGTCGACACGGTCATGCCGCGATTGTCCTGCGCAACCGCGAACAGCGTGTGCGTGCCAGGTGCGACCGAGCTCCAGGTGAACGCATACGGGCTGCTCAGGTCGTCGCTGATCAACACGTTGTCTGCGTAGAAGCTGACGCGCGCGATCGTACCGTCGCTATCGCTCGCGGTGGCTGCGAGCGGGATTGAGACCGTGCCACCGGGTGCTGCGAAGAACACGGTGCTCGCTGCGGGTGTGAGCGTGATGGTCGGCGCAGCGTTGAACGCGTTCGACACCGAGCCGAGTGCACCTGGGACCGTTCCGTTGACCGGCGTGACCGATCCGCCCGACGTCGAGCCCGACGCTGTGATCGCTTCGCCGAGCCACTGCGAGGTCGTGCGGTAGATCGCGATCCGACCGCCGCCGCCACCGCCGCCGTTGATGCTGGGTGCGCCGCCGCGCGCGCGGATAGCGCCGCTGCCGGCGAAGGTGTTGCACACCAGGTACACGGTTCCGCCCGCGCCCGCGCCCGCCCACGACAGATTGCCGTTGTTCGGCCGCCGCGGCGAGCTCGCACCGTTCGCGGTCAACAAGCCATCGATGCGCGCGGTGCCTGCGACGCTCAGATACGCGAGCCCGCCGCCTGCGCCGCCCGGCCAATTGGTGTCCAGGCCGGTGCCACCTGCGCTGCCCGGCTGCTCGGGCGACGTCGAGGTTCCGTAGGTCGTGCCGCCGGCAAGTCCACCGGTGGCTGTCCCGCCAAGCCCGCCGTAGTCGCCGCCTCCGCCCTTGCCGAAGGCGACTCCTGAGCCGTTGTAAGCGCCCCAGCCAGGCCCGTATCCGTGACCCATCGCGTCGCAACAGCCGAAGCCCGTCGCATCCGCCGCGATCGCCGCGGTGGTTTGCACTTCGAGGTTTTGCGCAAAGATCTGGGGAGAGACACCGGTCACTTTGTCCGAGCGCGGCACGATCGTCGCTCCCGATCGCACGTACAGCATGCCCGCGACGCGCAGCGCAGACCCATAGCGCCCGTTCGTGTTGGGCAACGCGACGGCCGGCGAGATCAGCTCTACGCGTGAGTTCTCGTAGATGTCCACGCTGGCAGCCGAGGCGTCGCCGCGAAGCTTCAAGACGCCCTTCGAGCCGCGCACGCTCAGCGCACCATCGATCCGCACTGGCACGCCCGCTGGCAAATGAAGCGCCGCGTCGCGCACGGTCAAGCTCGCGCGCTGGATCGCAGCAGTGCTGCCGAGCACGAGCTCGGCGCTGTCGATCACGTTCACGCCGGGGAAGAAGCGCGCGTCGGGCAGGTACACCGTGCCCAGCTCGCCGTCTTCGCCGCGCGGCACCAGGGTCGAGGCGACGCGGCCACCCGCCGCGGACAAGCGCAGACTCGCCATCGGCGCGGGCAGGTTGACGTAGCTCACGGCAATGCGACCGCCTGCGCCGCCACCACCGCCTTCACCCGACGGCCCTCCGCCGTTGGCGCGAATCAGCCCGCTACCCACGAGCTCGTTGCAGACGATCTCGACCGCTCCGCCCGAGCCGCCGCCCGAATGCGTCGGGTTGCTCGGCACGAATGCGGCCGGCGGTAGGCCATCGGCCGCGATGATGCCGTCGATGGTCGCGCGCCCGGTTACCGCGATGCGCACGACCCCACCGCCGGCGCCTCCGAACGAATCCCAGCCATTGCTTCCACCGGCGCTGCCCGGTTGGATCGGATGCTGCACGCTGTCATGCGCTGCACCGCCGATTAGATCCCAGTCGCGGTTTCTTCCGCCCGCGCCGCCGTGCCCTGCGCCCGAGCCGTGGGCGCCGCCCTGGCCGCCACTTGGACCATAGCCTGAGCTCGACGAGTAGCCTTGACCCGCGACGATCACGCGGGCTTGGTAGCCCTTACCGCTAACATCGATCACACCGGTCGAGCACAACTTGAAGTTGGTCGCCTCGATCGAGATCTTCGCGTCGATCGGCCACGCGCCGCTCACGGCTGCGGTCGCCATGTTGGCCGCGTGCGTCAGCGTGCCGCACAGCTCGACGTCGGTCGCGCGCAAGCGCGCCGTGCTGGTGTGAACGGTGATCGCGCCGTCGACGATGATGCTCGCCAGCTGCGGCGTGTCGCTGAGCAACGCGACGCCGCTGTTCGCGGGGATGAACACCGTGTCACCTGCGACGGGCGCGTGCGGGCTCCAGCGAGCGCTGTCGCTGAAGTCGCCGTAGCCGGAGAACACCATCGCGCCGGGCGGCGCTTGGCGCGGCGTCGCAACGGCCCGTCCGGTGATGCGGTCGAGCGTGTAGTTGAGATGCGGCATGCTCCTGAGCCGATTCTCGAGCTTGGTGATCTCGAACGCTTGCGGTCCGCCGGTCAGGCCGACGCTGGTCATCCAGATCGTCGGAATCTCCTCGTTCGTGACGTTCACCCCGTCGACCATGAGCCTGCTCGGGACGTGCAGGCCATCGACCCACAACGCGCGCGGGCGACCTTCGGTGTTGCCTTCGATGCGATCGGGATAGCTGTCTACGGTGAACGGCCCGCCGCCGATGATCGTCTTGCCGCTTGCCTGGAACAGGCCAGAGCCGGCGAGCACCGTGAAGTTCGTGTGATAGGGCGCGATCGTAATCGCGCCATCGACGATGCCGTCGATCGTGATGCTGGAGTCGGGCGCTTTGTAATCGACGGGCACGCCGGTGCTGTCGTTGAGCACACGGTACTGCGTCGTCTTCGTGCCGGTGTTGGTGCACACCGTTACGCGCGGCGCCACGGTCACTGGCGTGCAGCTCACGGCTGGGATGGTGTACGGCGCGCTCGGCGGGGCCGTGCACGCATTGGCTGCGCCCACGGTGCCGCGGCACAATCGCGGCCCTTCACCGGTCAGCGTATGAAGCCCGTGCTTGACCTCGCCTTTGCCGGCGTTGAGCGAGAGCGCGACTTGAGTGCCGCGCACGCGGATCACGCCCGCGTTGCCTTTGAAGGACACCGGCGAGCTCGTGGTCTGGTACGTGTCGGTGCCGCTCCACTCGATGCGATCGTCGCTGATGAACACGTAGTCGCGTTGCGAGCCGGTGCTGTTCGAGACCTTGAACACACCGGGCGCCAACTGCGTTACGGTCGGATCGATCGAGCCGCCGAAGCCGCCCTGCAGCATCCATGTCGCGTTCTTCGCGGTCGTCGTGAGATTGAAGTCGATGCTGCTGTGAGCGGCGGTGCCGTTCGTCATGCAGCCTCCTGGCTGCGTCGTATTGATCGTGGCCAGGGTCGCGTTCACGGTAGCCAGCCGGGACGGGGACTCTGGCCGCCCGCTATTACCGCCGGAGAATGCCTCGCGCAGCCTGCAGTGCGGTTGCTCGTTCAACGGGTAGGTGATGCCCACGGTCGAGCCGAATGTGCCTGCGATCGGATCGAGTGGACGGAAGCGTGCGCGTCCACCGTGCCGTCCCGTCACCGTCGCGACGGCGGGCGACGCCGTCGTTGCCCAACTGCTCGATGGCAAGCGGGTCCCAAGGTGAATGCTCGAGATCGTCTCCGTGCCGTACGGGCGTACGTCGCGGAACATCACGTAATCGTACTCACCCGCTTGCTCGCCTTTGACCAACATCGCTTGGCGAATCCACCCGCCCGGGCCGTAGCCCGTGCGAGTCAAGCCGGTGTTGAAGAACGCATAGTCCGCGACCTCGGTGAAGCCCGGATCGGTCCATTCGCCGTTCACCGCGGGGACCACGGCTTGCCCACGGTCCACAGACCATCGTTCGTGATGTAGCCGCTGTCGGGAAAGCCGATCAGCTCGTCGCCGGCGGTGTGAAACGCGAACGCGCCGTTCTCGCCGGCGTCCATGTGGCTGGCGTTGTAGCCGCCGCGCAGCATGACGAACGATTCCTCGAGCGCTCCTGGCCGACCGCGCATGCTCACGCCCATGCCCGGCAGGAATTTGGAGCTCGCATCGACCGTCTGCGGGTTGTTCGGGCCGAGCACCGCGGCATACGCCGCGAGCATGCAGCCCGACGTATAGGTCAGCGGGTCGGCGCACACGCTGCCGCCGAATTCCCAGGCTTTGATCGCTTGCTGAGCCCGCTCGTGGTCGAACGTTAGCCCGCGCTCGTCGTAGATCGCCGCCGTGATCAGCGGCGAGCTGACGGGCGCGAGGCCACCATGACCGAACAGGTCCCATATGCGCAGCCCGTACCGGCCCACGATCGGCGTGGTCGTACCCACTTGATAGCGCGTAGCGTTTTCGAGGAACGCTTGCGGCTCGATCGAGAGACCGGCGCGCTCGAACGCCAGCATCGGAAACTCGAGGAACGGGATCGCTGCGTTCTGATAGTTCGGCGACGACTCCCGAAAGGCTCCGCCGGTCGACAGGAACGTCTCTGCCATCAACTTGTAGTAGTCGAACGCAAAGTTACGGAAGGTCGCCGCGAGTGGATGGTTCGGAATCAGCTGCGTCAGCACGGGCAGGCCAGCCATGCGGTCGAGCGGCATGTTGGGGTTGCCCTGATGGATTCCGCTCACGATCGGCGCGTACTCTGGACGGCTGAACAAGTGCGCGGCCATCGCCAGCTTTTGCAGCACCGTCTTGCGCGTTGCCATCTCGGTCGGGTTCGCGGACGGCTTAGCGAGATAGTCCTCGGCGCGCGACAGCATGGTGGCGATCGTGAATTGCCCGGTTCGATAGTGCGTGAACGGCGAATAGGTCGTCGGAATCGTCTCGGTCGGAGGCTTGATGCCCCCGAACATCACCGAGTTGCCGTTGGATTCGGCGAGGGCTTGGTCGGCAAGCGCGGTGTTTCCGGTCGTCCGATAGAACTTGGAGAGCGCGCTTTGCACGGGCTGCGGCAACGTGCCGGCGTTGTACGCAGCGCGCGCTTGCGACGCGATGAGCGGCGTGAGCACCATGCTCGGGTAGTCTGCAACCGCGAGCGGATCGCTGGGAACGGTTCCTGCCGGAACCAAGTGCTCGATGCCCGGCCAGTCGAGCTGCCATTCCTTGATGTCGTTCATGCTGAGCGAGCCGTAGCGCCCGCGCAGCGCGAACAGCTCGTAGCTCGTCTTGGTCGGACCGAGCACGAGGCCCCATTGGCGCCGTGCGGTCGAACGCGGGAGATCGAGGTCGTCACCTCCGGTCGAGAGCTGATAGCTCGGCTCGTGCGGCGTGGTGATGCCGAGCTCGAAGCGCAGCGTCGTGTCGCTCGTGCCGGCGTGCATCGTCATCTTCGGATAGCGTCGCCAAGCGCCGCCGAACAGCGGCACGACACCGGCGAAGCGCGAGCTGCCGCTGTACACGCCGCTCCAGAACTGCTCCCCCGGAGCGGCGTAATATGGCGTCATGCTCGTGAAATCGACGCCGGTTGCCGTGAGCGCGACCGAGTCGATGCCGCGTACGTCCGGGTTCGACAAGAAGAACCCGCTCGTTCCCAGCACTGAGTGACTCGACCATGCGGCGGTGAGCTGGCTCGGGTTCCAGCCATTGCTCAGCTTGACCACCCACTTATCGACCTGGGTCTCTGGCTTCTCGTCGCCGAAGTCGTATTCCTCCTCGATGAACACCATCGGGATGTTGCTCACCACGCGAATCGCGACCCGCCAGTACCCCGGGGGCTTCGTCGGGTCGGTCGGTGCGAACTCGTACGCGAGCAGCACCTCGTTCATCAACGGACCTTTTGTGCCCTCAAACACCTCGAGCGACGTGACCTTGCGCTTCGTCCCTTCGAACGAGGACGGCAGCACCCACGTCGCTCGGTTCAAGCGGAACTCGAGGATGGGCGCCGCGGTGGCTGCGACCGCCGACAAGTCCACTCCGGCAAAATTCTGCTCGCCGAGTGGCGGCGTGCGCACTGCCAGCCACGCGTTGCTCAATTGGACGTTCGCTGCGGTCCCGGCGAAGCCGCCATTCGGAGGCTGGACATAGCCCGGCTCGATCTGAGCTTTGTAGGTCGTGTTCGCCGTGCCGGCCGGTTGATCGCCGAAGAACGTCAAGCGCACGATCGTGTCCCCGTTCGCCGGATCGACTCGGCAGATATCGACCTGCCGCGTAACCAGCGGACCCGGGCTGCCGCCTGGTCCGCGCACCGTCAGCTTCGTGGCGTCGAGGCCCGCGGGCACCCGCACGCGATAGTGCAAAAGTTGCTGCGGCCACGGTCGCGTCGTGAGACCGGGCAATACGAGGTCGTATGAGCCGGTCATTGGAAGCACGTGCTCGCGATACTTCGTCTCGAACGATGCGCCGCACGCGGTCGGCGTTTCCAGCAACGCTTGCGTCGTTGCGACGGCGTTCGATTCGGAGAAGAAGCCACCCGGCTCTAGCTCTTGCTCCTTTTCTTCTTGAGCGCAGTCGGCGAGCAGCGTGGTGAGCGCGCACGCGAGTGCTGCGCGAAGCAAGAGTTTTCGCATCGTTCTACCTTCGTATGCGGTGCGCGCACCGCATGATTTAACTGTCGCGTCTGCGCAGCGCAGCCAGCGCAGCGCAGCGCAGCGCAGCGCAGAGGCAATCGGCGTAGTAGTACCGATCGCGCACCGTGCTGAACAGCGCTTCGCGCATCGCGACGATAAAAATCGTGCATGCGAAAATAGTCGCATGCGACTGAAGGGCTCAGGATCTGTGATCGGGCTTCGCGCTATCGCTGCTGGGCAAATCCAGCATCACGCCGGCGAGCGCCGGCGAGCACGCGCGTGACGCGCTCATTCTTCGCTGCTGGACATGCGTAGCACGACGTTCAATGTTGTCCCACACAGCGAGCGAGGTCAGCACCCTGCCTCTGGACCTAGTGCACAACCTCTCGCTCGGCATCGAGAGCACCGATCAGCCGGACGTGCGGGTCCTCTTCGACGACGTGCTGCTGTCGACTAGCCCGGTTTCATGCGATCTCGCTCCCTGATTGGAGTCGCTGGTCGACACGAGCTGTTGCGGAATGGCGGCTACTTGCGAGCGGCGAGCGAGAGCCGTCGTCTGCGAGCCCCGGCAGGCAACTCTGCGCCGTCACGCAACCTCTAAGAAAAATGGCGAAACCCTAGTCAGGGGTGAACAAGATCTGGTGGACGCAAGCGGGCGTGTGCTTCGGTGAGCTTACACGCGATGGGCAACCGGCCTTTGCCTCGAGCCTCACGATCTCTTGATCTCTGACGGAATGCTACGAGCCGCTCGTCGGTCCACGGCTGTCAGGCGCCTGTCGAGTGAGGAAACCAGCGCCGCCGTTCTTGATTGGTCACGTCTTCGCGGGTCTGTAGATGACCACGATCGAGCTGGGTCGAATGCGGCAGAGGCCTTCCGGGCATGGCCGTTCGACAAGCTTGGGATCCGCGAAGACGACGTCACACGCCGAGGATGCGTAACCCGCGAAAGTGGCGCGTCAGCCTTGCAAAGTCTTCGGGATCCGAAGTCAGCACCACGTCGCCGAACGCGGCCGCCACCGTCGCAACGAGTGCATCGACTGCGCTCAGACCTGCACCTGCATCCGCGAGCGCACGCCCGGCGCGCTTGGCGAGACGAGGCGTCACATCAACCCACGCGATGCCGTCCTCGATGAGCGTAGAGAGCGGCCGTATGAGCGATGTTCCCCGCCAAAATTCAGTCAGCACGTCGGCGGGCGCGCGAAGCTCCACGCCTTCGAGACTGGCCAGCTCAATGAACTGCCAAGCGCGGCGCTTGCGACGCTGCAGCGCGATGAACGCGCCGGTGTCCAAGGTGAAGCCCATCGCTTACGCACTCTTGGACAGCTCTTTGCGGAGCTGGGCTAGCTCCGCATTGCTCGCGGCTGGAATACCCGAGCGGTGCGCCATGCTCACGGCCCGAGCAATGCCGGACCGGCGCTTGGCGCGCAGCACGGCGCGCTCGAACCAAGCGCTCCGGCTCAAGCCTTCCTGCGCCGCAAGCCGATCGACGAGTGCAAGAGCCTCTCCCGACAGCGAAATGGCGATTTTCTGGCCGGCACGGTTCGACGGTATGACCGCGGTATGTCTACGTCAAGCATGAGCTGCTCCTGATGGTTAGCGCCGCCTTTCCGACTCGCGGCTGAGCGGTTATCGGGACGCACGGCGTGAAGTTGCTTGCGTCAACCCATACGGCGACGGCCTCTTCACCAACCCAGCACGCTAGCCGCGATCTCCTGAGCCGCCGGGATCACCTGCTCGATCTCCCGTTCCGGCCCCGCCAAGCTGTCGAACAGCTCGAACGCGGTCGCCATGGCCAGCACCTCAACAACGTCGACGCCGTCCGGCACGCGGAGCGAACCGCCGCGCGCCATGCGTTCGGCGAAGCGGCGCAAGCCCACGCGACGCTCCAGCTCGCGCGTGCGCAGCGCGCGCTCGAGCTGGGCATCGAACGCGGCACAGGCATTGATCCGCCGGATCACGCGTCGCTGGCCGTGCCAGCAACGGCCGTAGATCGCGATCAGCTCGGCTAGGACAGCGGTCGGCTCTTCGCGCTGGAAGGCATTGGGCAGGAGCGCCAGGCAGTGGTCCGACAACAGTTGATCCCAGAGCGCTTCGAGCACTCGCGTCGGCGTTCCGAAGCGGCGTTGCACCTGCGCACGCGCGACGCTGGCGCGCGCGGCCAGCGCACCGATCGTGAAGTCGGACGCGGCGTTCTCTCCGGCCAGCAGCGCGTGCGCCGCCGTGACCATACGCGTGCGCTCCTCGTCGGCTGAGCCTACAGACATGACGAGAGCCTGGCAGAGCGCGACGACGGGAGAAGAGCGCCCATCGCGGACGCGGAGATGGCGGGTCGAGGCGCAGTGCGCGCTCACTGCAGTGGTGCGGGCGTCGGCGGCCGCTGGGGTGCACGCGGATCAGCTCGCCGACGTCGTACGACGCGCACGGTCTGGCGCGCCCGCCTCCCCGCAAAGCGCCCTCGAACCGCGGCGAGCGGTCCCGGGACGCGATGCACGGGCGCTTCGCTCGTAGTAGGCTCGAGGCCGATGCTCCCGGATCATCGCAAGGCCGAGCAGCGCAGCCTGCGCTACCACGCGGCGATCGCTGATCGTTTGGTTGCCGATCCATCGATCGTCGTCCGAGCCAGGCGTCGAGTGGAGCGCTGGCTCGAAGATGGCAGCGTGGCGCACTATTACGCCGATGGCTGGCGTGCTCGACTTGCGGATCCGATCGATGACCTGCGCGCCTTCTTGATCAATCCGTCCGAAATCGCTCGCGCGTTCCGGCAAGTGAGTCCTTTCGCCGGCGTGTTGTCAGCCAAAGAGCGCTGGGCGCTGTGGGCAGCCACCGAGCTCGACGATGCTGCAACAGCAGCTTGAGCAAGTCATTCGAGCTGCGGCAGTGATCGCGGACGATGACGAACTGATCGTTATCGGTAGCCAATCGATCCTCGGACAGTATCCGAACGCACCGAGCAGCTTGCTCGTCTCCGTCGCGGCGGAAGGTCGCACCACTATGCCCGGGCCACCCAAACCAACCCCCGCCACTCGCCTTTGCCATAGTCGGCGACGAAGTCCCGGGAACTGTCACGCCGAAGTTTGAGACGCTCCATTACCGCCTGAGATCGCACGTTGTCGGCGCTCGTATACGTGATGATTTCCCGCAAACCGCAGTGCGCAAAAGCATGCTCGAGTGCCGCGCCTGCGCCCTCGGTTGCATAGCCGCGCCCCCACGCTGTTCGCATAAATCGCCAACCGATCTCGTGATGTGGGCCAAGCGGATGGTCGGGGGAGGGCCGAGGCATCACGCCGGCGTATCCAACAAAAACACCGTTCGCGTCATCGACTGCCCAACGGGAGATGCCGTGTTCCAGATAGGCGGCACGATAGCGATCAAGCTTTGAGTCGCTTTCTAGTCTGCTGATTGGGCCTCCCAGGTCAGCCATCACTTCTGAATCCGAGTGCATTCGAGCGAACGCCGAATAGTCATCGATGTGCCAAAGGCGAAGCGTTAGGCGTTTCGTTTGGATCATTGACCGACGTTACCCTTGATCGCTGCCGAGCAGCAGGCGGACACCAAGTGGCCCCTACCCTGTGCGGTGCGTTCACGTTGAGCTTGCCTATGGCGCTCGCGGTCGCGCCGGAGGCTGGGCCCGGCGCGGGCCAGCTACGGATATCCGTGCGCAGCACCGAGTCGAGCAAGTCGTCGTACGATGGACTCTGCGGCTCGGAGTGCGCGCAGCCCAGCAGCACGGCGAGCACGAAGACAAATGGGAAGCGCGGTGCGAGCGCAAAGACATGCTTGCCAGAACGCATAATGTGCCGAGTCCGTTCGCCGATGCTCATAGGAGGTTAATCTCTTGCGGGTCATAGGGGGCATCGCTGCTTCGGTTCTCCAGGTACACGGCGAACGCCAAGCCCAACGTCCAGAAGTACCGCAGGTCGTCGCCGGTGATGAAGTCGCGATACGCCGCGCGCACGCCGAAGATGAAGTTTTCGTCGGCGCTGGCTCGCGCTCCATAACCGAGCAGCAGCGTCGGCTCGAGAAAGGCGCCGCTCAAGGCCGGCAGGTCCTCCTCGTCGCAGTCTTGGCAAGCCCCGATGTCGCGATGCGGCCAGGCCGCCTGCCACCCCAGGTTGCATCCGGCCGTGAGCCCCACGGGTCCCAAGGCTAGCGGAGGCGTCGCCAAGCCGGTCGCCGCGGAAAACGTGAACGAGCTCACGTCGGACTCTGCGACATGCGGCTCGAAGTCCATGCCGTTCGTGCAACCCGAGATACACACAACCTCGTTCATAATCGGATCCTCGTCTTCGATCATGAGGATGCCGAACTCGGCCTTCACGTTGATCAGGCGGAGGAAGCGCGCACTCACCGGGAGGATCATCAGCCCGACGCCGCTCTCGCCGTATCCGCCTTGGCGTGCCTTATCTCGATCGAAGGCGATCTCGCCGGCGTCCATGAGGCCAAGCTCAAGCGCGGTGAATGTCCGCCAGTCATCCATGAACCGGACGATCCGATCATCCCCGTCCTGCGCAGCGGCGCTCGACGTGATCAGTATCGACACCAGGCAAACGAACCAAAACGGTCTAAGCATGTCGGAGAGAGGGAGAGAGCATGAAGTGCGCGCGTAGGGCAACAAAGCCAGTCGCCGCCGAGAGCATGAACGAATAGTCCCGATATCGAGACGCCACCCTCCGAAAGCGCTGCACTCCAATTTCGACTACCTACTCGGCGAGACGCAGCTGCTGCCCGCGACCTAGCGCATAACGCGACAAGCCTCTGGGCGAATCGCCGGAGTGCAAAACGCCTTGGCCACCTATTTGAGCTTACATTTGGCTGGCGCTGTCATCGCCGCGGCGGGGGCCTCGCTGGTGTTTGGACGCAAGTCGCAAGAGCACGGTAGTTGGGTGCGCATCGCGCGGCCGTTCTTTGGCTGCGTGGCCTTTGTCGTGGGTGTGGGCCTGCTGTCAGTGGGACGCTGGATTGCGGGCGTCATAGTTGAGCCGTCGGAGCATTTCGGTTGCCAGTGACGCCGTTCACCCTTTCTCGGGCATCGAGTGCAATAGTGTCTCGGTCGCGACTGCCGAAGACGCGTGGAGAGCAGCTTAATGGTCGACCGCAATGACAAGACGGCGGGCAAGGATGGGCCCGTTCGCTCGATCGAAGAGTTCATCGAAAAGATTCAGGGCGTCCGAATCTCGTGGACTAAGAGCAAGGGCTACACTGGCGAATGTTGGTATCGCGGTGTTCGCGACCAAACATTTGAGCTCGTTCCGGGCGCCTACTGGCATCAGAACTGTGATGAGGCTCGCCTGGCCAACACCTTCCGACAGCTGGCACCTGCGTATCTGGCGCGCGAGCCGATCGACGACTGGGAATGGTATTTCTTGATGCAGCACTATGGGTTGCCGACGCGGCTTCTGGACTGGAGTGAAAGTCCGCTCGTGGCGCTCTATTTTGCGCTCGACGGTGCGCAAGCAGGACAACAGCCCGTCGTCTGGATCATGGATCCAGGCGCGCTGAACACGATCTCTATTGGTCCCGAGGACGCCGGATCGATCGTTCCCGGCGGTGATTTTACCCATCATTGGTTGCCGACGGATGGCTATCAGCGGTTCGCGCGCACCTTTGGCTTCCGGGGCAGCAAATTCAACAATCGTGATCCGATCGCGATTATGCCGAAACGGCGTGAGCAGCGAATCGTTGCACAGCAAGGCATGTTCACGGTTCACGGGTCGCGAAAGCTCTGTCTGACAAAGATCTTCGGCGGAGAGAAACGGCTCAGCACTCGGCTCAAACCGATTCCGATCGCTCCGCACAGCGTCGAGCCGCTGCGGAAACAGCTTCAGGCGCTTGGGATCTTCCAAGCCACTCTCTTTCCCGAGCTCAGCAGCGTGGTGATGGATATCAAGCGCACGTTCGACGTGCGCCGACCTGATCCGGGACCCACCGAAGCTCGCGCAATCACCACAAGCGACGACCTGGGTCCGCCACCCGTATCAGCTACGCGCAGTTCCCACTCCCGCGTCGCACTCGGTGTTGCAAAGGTGTCCAAAGGAACGGGGGCCTTGCAGCCCCGTCTGCATCGCCAACGATTTGAGCCCAAGCAGGGGCGCAAGTAGATCGACGAACTGCGGGTCCACCGACGCCTCGAGGTCGGGGTAAGGTCACCTTCGTGCTTCCCGCAGCCACCGCCGCCGACTGGCCCGCCGTCCACGCCCGCCCGCTGGAAGCGTGGTGGCCGGCGCTCGTCCACGTCTCCGATCGGCTCGGCCTTCCCGAGGGCTGGACGCGACTGCCAGGAGGAGAAGACTCCGCCGTCTTCGCTGTCGGTGAGCACGTCCTCAAGCTCGTGCCGCCGTGCAACGCCCATGACGCGATCCGCGAGACCAACGTGCTGCCGCGGCTCGACCTCGGGGTGCCGTCCCCGCGGCTGGACGCCGTGCTGGCGATCGACGGCTGGACGGCCTTGCACATGTCCCGCCTGCCGGGTCGCCCCGGCAACGAGGTGTCGGGTGACCTCGAAGAGCCCGCGCGCCTCGCGCTGATGGGCGAGCTCGGGTCGCTGCTCGCCCGCATCCGCCGCGTACCACTCACCCCCGAAGACGGCGACGCCAGCGAGCTGCTCGCGCATCTACGCTTGCGAGCGAAGCGCCACGAGGCCGCAGGCTTTCCCGACGTCGACGGCTTCCTCGACCGTCACCTGCGAACGGACGAGCCGGCGTTCGCGCACTTCGACCTGACCACCGGCAACGTGATGCTCGACGAGCACGGGCGCCTCGTGGGTGTCCTCGACTTCGTCGCCTCCCGCGCCTTCTACCCGGTGTTCGACCTGATCACGCCCGGCGTGTTCTTCGCCGCCGGCCATCCGGCGCGTCTCGCTGCGCTCGTCGAGGCGGCGCGCTTGCAGGCTACTGCCGAGGAGCTCACCGCCTGGCACCTGCTGCACCCGTGCACCGACCTGGAGCGCGACCTCCGTATGGCCGGTCGCAGTGGCGTGAGCGTCGAGGCCGTCGTCGACCTCTGGCGCTAGTTTCGAAGCTCGAAGTCAGCCGAGCGCTGTAAGCACGAGCACTGTAGCAACGAGCGCGGCGGCACCGGGGGTGCTCAACGCAAGGAGCGACGCTCGTTGTGGAGCACTTGCGGAAATAGAGCCCGCAAACGATGCGGGCGAGCGCGAAGCGGCGCAAGCCCACGCGCCGCTCCAGCTCGCGCGTGCGTAGCGCGCGCTCGAGCTGAGGTCGAACGCGGCGGAGGCCTTGATCCGGCGGATCACCCGTCGCCGCCCTGCAAACACCGGCGGCGGTGGATCGCGATCTGCTCAGCTAGCCATGCCTCGACGGCACAACGCACTCCGTGCTCACCGCCCACAAGCCTCCGAATCCAGTTCAGGCGCCGCCAACAACAAACCAAAGTTGTGCCGCCCTATGTGTGAGTCCGATCACATCGCCAAGCTCAAGGATCTCATTGGAAACGCGGAGGACACCGCGGCCGGCTCTTTCAATTTATAGGTTCGTGGGATGTCCGGGGCGGTGCAAGATGACCCAAACGACCTCTCAGAAGCTCGACGAGTTGCCGTTTATCAAACAGCTGATCGAAGTCGTGCACGGCGGCTACGGGCTGGTGCCGTTCCTCGGCAGCGGATGTTCCGCCGACTCCGGCATCCTAATGGGTGAACAGTTCACCGAATATTTGGCCTGGACGGTCTTTCGCTGCGTAGCTCCCAAGGAGCGGCAACAGCAGGTCCCTGCGATCAACGGCGGCGTCCTCAGACGGCTCGATCTACGGCGCGACGGCTGGCCGCCGGCGCCGACGAATACCCAGCTCGAGCTCGCGCGCGAGTGGATCGCGGAAGCCTACCTCAAGTTGCGCGCGGCGAGCGCGCTCGAGACCAGCCCGCGGGGGCAGAATCGAACACCGACAACACGGACCTGCAGAACCTGCACGCCGTGCTCGGTAGCCGCGCGAAGTTGGAAGGTGGCTGGGTACGGGTCGGCGTATCGCCAACCTCGGAAGATGCGATCCAAGAGCGAGCGATCCGCTCGCTGTACGACTGGCGTTCGACGCTCCGCTTTCTGTCCGAGCTGCAGCTGCTGAATCGCGGGCAACTCGCTCTGGTGGAGGCGGATCAATCGGTCGTGGACGGCTTCAACGTGCACATCACGCGTGGCCGCCGCCCGAACCTCATCCACACGATGTTCGCTCACCTGCGCGAGCCGGCACGCATGCGCATCTTTTTGACGACCAATTTCGACACGCTGGTCGAAGAAGCATTCGCCGCCCATGGCCGCCGCATCGATGCCATCTCCGTGAGCATCCGCGGCGAGCTACCCGATCCCGACATCGTGCACGCTCGCGACACAATCGTGAAGCTGCACGGCACGCTGAGCGAGACTCGCGCGGACTTTTCGCTCGATGACTTGCCATCGCTCAACGACCGGCGGCGCTTCTTTCACTACGTCCGTGGCGGATCGCCCTTCGATCACTTGCACGGAGACGATGGCAAAAGGTTCGTTCCCGGCCAGCTCTTGGTCGCCGGATACTCCGGGTCCGACCGGCGTTGCGTGCAGCTCATCAAGTTCGTGCTCGACAACGACGAGCAGGCGCGCGTGTTCTGGGTCTGCAACAACGACCGCGACAAGACAAAGGTGCACACGCTCTTCGCGGAGTACGGCTCGCGCGTGGTGACGACCATCTGTGAGCGCTTCGATCTCCTGCTCTATGAGCTGCATCAGCGACTGTGCCTGAGCCTGCCTCCGGGCGGGAGCGCTTATCCTGGCAGCTACCAGATCAAGCATAACGCACCGCCCTCGATCGCTTCGTCTTTGGTTACGTACAAGGTTCCGATCTGCGAGATCCTGGCCTCATGGGACCTGCCTCCACCTGCCGGCTCCGATGTCGAGAAGCTGTTCCGCCGGATCCAGATCTTGAGGGACGACCGGTTGAAGGTGGGCCTTCAATCACGGCGTGCCGTGGCCGTGATCGATGGTGACTTCGGCGTATCGGAGTGCATGGTCACCGTGTTGGAGGAGGCGCGGAACGCCGGCATTCGGCATAGCATCTGGCTCGAGCTTGAGGACTTCAGCGACGTCAAGAGCGTCGCGCACGAGTTGTTCCAGACCATCTCACTACGCCGCGGCGTGTTCCAAACGCGACATGCGGAGCTTTCGTTGCCCGAGAACGATCTCAGCGACGTGACGCTCAAGAGCTGGCAGAACCATCTCAAACGCCTGAGCACGCACCTCAAGATCGATCCCGCGGGCTGGGTCATCGCGCTGTATGGACGCAACGGGCCCGGTGGCTGCAGCGGTTGGGACGA
>Ga0193752_1000852_pt1 | contig 27276 bp, 19 predicted proteins | sample H1c1metaG_FD_144924 | JGI IMG/M metagenome (GOLD analysis project Ga0193752, IMG submission 144924) | Soil microbial communities from a riparian zone of the East river system, Colorado, United States - H1c1 | ecosystem: Environmental > Terrestrial > Soil > Riparian zone | place: USA: East River...
TTGTTTCAGCCGCCCGAAGTAGTCGTGGCTCAGAAACAAGAGACTCGTGCCCGGCTTCGCGGCGCGCACGGTGGCCGTCGCCGGCTCGCGTGTCAGCAGGGAGATCTCACCGAACACTTCCGAGGGTCCGAGCCGTGCGAGCTCGACTTCGGAGCCGTCTTCGGAACGTAACACCGCGACTTCTCCGCGCAGCACGACGTACACGCCCTGGCCGGGATCACCCTCGCGGATCAGCGTGTCGCCCTCCTTCGCCTCGAGGCTCACGAAGCGTCGCATCAAGTCGACGCGCTGCTTGCCGTCGAGCGGTTTGAACAAGGCCGACGTCGAGAACACGTTGTTGATCAAGCGTTCGCGCGCGAACGAGTCGAGCGTCTGGCCGAGACTTCGCAGCGTGCTCGTCGCGTGGCCGAGCTCGGCGCAGTCGAACTCCAGTAGGTCGCAGTCGTCGTGCGCGATCACGCTCGCCGTTCGCGGTGCAGCCGAGAGCAGCGCCATCTCGCCGAAGATCGAACCCTCCTGCAGTTGGGCGAGCTGCGTCTCGCGGCCTTCGCGGCGGGCCCGCACGTCGACGCTTCCGCGCGCGAGTACGAAAAAGCTCGTGCCGGGCTCGCCTTCGCGAAGGATCACGCTGTCGGGTCGCATTCGAACCACGCGCAACACCGAGAGCAACGTCTCGAACTCACGCATCGGGAAGAGCGAGAGCAGCGGAACGGGCATCAAGCGTTCGGGGTAGACGAGCTCGCTCGTCGTGTAGTCGCAGGCGATTCGCTGGGCGTACTCCGGCAGCGTGGCCCCGGGTGGCAAGCGCGGCTCAGGTGTGAACTCGCCTGGAAGTAACTGCTGCAGCGACGGAAGTGCGCGCCGAACACTGCGCCCGAGGCGATCGGAGTCGCGCGCGTACATGCGTGCGATGTCCGCGAGCAGCACGCCGAGCTTCGGCTCGAGCGCGTGGAGCAGCTTGAGCGCGATCATCGCCCGCAGCGGATAACCCGCGAGCGCCGCGTGTCGCGCGAGTGCGGTGTACACGACGGCGGCGCGTTGCAGATCACCCGAGGCGAGCAGCGCGTCACCGACGCGTAGTCGCGCGTCGAGGTTGCCCGGCTGTAGCTCGACGATGCGCGCGTAACTCGCGAGCGCGTCGGCGAACCGCTCGGCGTAGAGCGCACGATCGGCTTGGTGTTTCAGTTCGATGATGGTCTGCATCCGCAACTCGGTCACCACTTTCTCGTGCACACCGGAAGCCGGCGTCAGTACCAAGTGAGCGTCGCCATGATGGACGGCGCGAAGATGCCGTGCGAGCGCGTGTCGTCGGACAAGCTGGCGAAGCTCAAACGCCCGAGCACGCCGAGTCCCATCTCGTCCGCGATCGGCCACTCGTAGCCGAAGCCGAGGATCGCGCCGATTCCGGAAGCATCGCGGCCGACCGACACGCCGGCGTTTTTGTAGTCGACTGCGATGACCGCGAACGTCAGTGCGGCCGACACGTGAAAGCCGCTGTCGTATGGGCTCAAGTACCAATCCGCCATCGCACCGAGCATCGTCAGGTGGGCGGAACCGAGGTCGGCTTGGAGACCGTTGTCGGCCTTGAACGACGGTGAGCTCGCGAGATCGGAGTAGAGCGCGCCTCCGACGACGAAGCCTGGAAAGAGCGTTCCGCCCGCGGCGAGCTCACCGGCGAAGCCGAAGCCACTCACGGTCCCAGCCGTCCCGCCCGAGACGCCGTCGCGGCGTAAGCCTAAGCCGAGCCCTAGCCGTAAGTAGAAGCCTTGGCGAGTCGGTCGCGGGCCTGCAGCTGTTGGCGGCGGAGGCGGTGCGGAAGGCTCTGCAGCTGGCGGCGGCGTCGCGACCGGTTGTGCTTCCGGTTCCGCCGCGGTCGGCTGCGGCGGGGTTTCGCCGGGAACCGGTGGTGCAGGCACGCGCTCGGAATCTTTTACGCGTTCTTCGAGCGCGCGGATCCGGTTTTCGACGTCGCGCTTGTTGTCGGCTTTGGGAAGCCGTTCGAGGTACATCTTGAAGGCTTGCAGTGCCTCGGTGTCGCGCCCCAATCGGTCAGCGGTCTGTCCGATGTTGTATAGAAGTTGTGCCCGTCCGCTCAGTCGATATGCGTTGTGAAAAAAGCCCCACGCGCCGCGATAGTCGCCTTCGTCGAATGCTTTGCGGCCGCGCTCGAACTCCAGGCGCGCTTGTTTGTCGCGTTCGGCTTGGGCCTGGGGATCGCCGGTGGATTGCGCGGCGAGTGGAGCGATGGAGCAGAACCAGAGCGCGCAGAGGATGGGCAGCCAGAGTCTCAAAGCACGCTCGAGTTTACAGAAACGCGAAGAGTGGTGGCGAGCAGTCCGCCCCCGTCAGCTTGAAAAGCCCGCGACTTGTGCGTAAGTGTCGGCGGCCATCACAGAGGCGCGGATATACGAGATGCGAGAAGCAAGGTTCGTCGTAACTGTCATTGGAGCGTGGTGCCTACTCGGAGGTTGCGCCGGATCGCACCCGGAGGCTGCGCACGCAACTTCGGAAGTTGCCGCGTCGGCTGCGATCGCGGTTCCGCTGGCGCCGGTCGTAAAAGACCTTCCGCGCGTGCGCATCGTGAGCGGTCTCGCGAACCCACGCGGCATGCACCTCTACGCCGATGGATCGATGTTGGTGTCGGTTGCGGGTACGGGCGATCCTGCAAATCCGAATACGGGCGCGCTCCTGCACTTGGTCGACAACGATCACGACGGCGACTTCGACGACGAAGGCGAGCGCGTCACGCTACTCGGCGATCAGCCTTCGAAAAACTTGCTCGACATCGTGCGCCGCGACGAAGTGTTCGGCATGGCGGGGATGGACGAAGGCCAGGGTGGCGTGCTCGTAGGCTTGGCGTTCTTTGGCGGCCCGTCGACGATTCTGCGCGTCGCGGACTTGAAGGTGAGCACGTGGGCGACGGCGCACGCGAACATCAACGACATCGCGTTCGATCCGGAGCGCAACGCCTGGTTCGGTGTGGCGAGCACGACCGACGAGGTCGTGAAGATCAACCAGGACGCGCGCATCGAGCGCGTCGTGAAGTTTCCTCCGCTTGCGAGCGGGCAGGATCCGGTGCCTGCGTACCTCACGCACGATCCGCTGACGGGTGAGTTGCTCGTGAGTTTGTTTTCGGGATCTCCCGAAGGTGAAGAAGGCGGCGAGGGCGTCGAGATCGTGTTGCGCGCGGCGAGTGTCGTCCGCGTTCGGCCGGAGACCCGGGCGATTACGCCGGTCGTGAGCGAGCTGACGGTGCCGACGGATCTCGCGGCGACGAAGGAAGGCCTCTTGTACGTGCTCGAGTTCTGCGACTCGTTCGTGGAGCCGGTAAAGACGCGCGAAGACATGGCGAAGGGGCCGAGTCACGGCGGGTTCCGGCGCTGGACGGGGCGGCTGCTCCGGATCGATCGAAGCACGCGCGACGTGACGGTGATCGCGCGGGGGCTCGATGAGCCGACCAACCTGCTCCTGTCTGGGAACTCCCTGTATATCGCCCAGGGGATGGGGACGCCGGGAAGGGCGATCCCTGGTCCAGATGGACAGCCGTCGACCTTGACCGGCTTCATCGAGCGGCTAGACCTCTAGCGCCTCGGCACCGGCGTGCGCGCCCAAAGGCAACTGGTATAACTGTTGCTCCCAGGGTGGGGCTCTGCTAGGTTCCGCCGCCCCACGAGAACCGCGGAGATTTATGGCTCGGGTGACCGTTGAAGACTGTCTCGTCCACGAGGAAAACCGTTTTGCGTTGTGCATTCTCGCGTCGCGGCGTACGCGCCAGCTGAATCGGGGTGTCCCGGCGCTCGTGGAGAGCAAGAACCGCGCGGCCGTTACGGCGCTGCGTGAGATCGCGGCCCAGCGCGTGAAGTACTCCCGTGAGGTCACCTATCTCGTGCAGGAATACATCGTCGAGATGAAGGCGCTGATGGAAGCGCAAGACGGCTGAAAACAATCGAGCCCGCCAGCAACCCAGATGCGGTTGCGAGCGGGCTCAATGTTTGGAAGCAGTTTCTCGTCAGCTCGCAGCCGGCGCTGTGTAACCGATCTCCGCCTGTAGCTGCAGCTCGATTTCATCACCCACGATCGAGATGCCTTCGGTGACCGCGGAGTACTTCAACCCGAAGTCCTTCCGGCTGATCTTCCCCGTGACTTCGTAACCCGCGCGCTGGGTTGGCCCCTGGCCGAAGTTCACGGTGTGCGATCCGAGGAACTCGCCCTTCAGCGTGACCGGCTTGGTGATGTCGCGGATCGTGAGGTCCGCGGTCGCAGTGAACTTGTTGCCGGCCCACGTGATCTTCTTCACGACGAGCTTCAGCTGCGGGAACTGCGCTGCGTTGAAGAAGTCGTCCGACTTCAGATGCGCGTCGCGCTTTTCGATCCCGGTGTCGATCGAAGCCGTATCAGCCGTCGCTTCGAGCGCGCTGATCTTGCCCGTCTTCGAGTCGGCCTTGATCGTCGCAGCAAACTTCTTGAACGTGCCTTCCACCTTCGAGAAGCCGAGGTGGCGAGCGATGAATGCGACGCGTGAGTGACCGGCGTCGAGGGTCCAGTCGACTGGACCCGGCTTCGCCGGCGGCGTTGCGGCGGGCTTCGCGGCTGAAGCCGTTGCAGCTGCTGGCGGCGCTGCTGCGGCTGCGGCTGCGGCTGGCGTTGCCTTTCCTGCTTGCGCTGCGACTGGTGCAGGTTTCGCATTGCCTGGAGGCGTTGGCGCCGGCGCATTCGCGACGGTCGGCGCGGGCTTCGCGGCAGCTGCTGCTGTCGGCGCGGGCTTCGCGGCAGGTGCTGCTGCAGCAGGCGCGGCAGGCTTTGCTGGTTCAGCAGGCTTTGCCGGTGCCGCAACTACTGGCTTCGCAGGTGGAGTCGGTGCGGCCGGTGCTTTTGGAGCAGTCGGCGCAGCCGGAGTGGTTGGCGTGGTTGGCGCAGGAGTGGTGGTTTGCGCGAGCGTCGTCGACCCGATCGACAGGGCGATGATGGCGAGCCAAAGAGTTCTTTTCATAATCAGTCTCTCCTTAGCCGATGCGGACCAGCCTGGCTCGCGATCGGAATGAGGGCGCGTAGTTATACCTAAGTGCACCCGTGCAGGCGCAATACCTCGCTGAGGTCTGCGAGCGGCTTTCGAAAGATGTGGGCCTCTGTAGTCGTGAGCTACGGCCCACTAACGTCAGCTGAGTGTCAGCTGTCTGATCTACAAAGGCCTAACGTGCGGGCTAGATTACGCATTCAATCAGGCGCGGGCCTCGTTCGCGCATCGCACGTTCAAACTCGCGGGTGAACGCTTCCGCTGAATCGGGCCGCACGGCGTCGACGCCCATGCCGCGTGCCATCGCGACGAAGTCCAGATCCGGCTTCGTCAGGTCGAGCATCGACTTGGCGCGCTCGCCTGCGCCGGTCGCGCCAACACGCGTGAGCTCGATGTTCAAGATTCGATACGAGCGATTCGAAAACACGACCGTCGTCACGTCCAGGTTTTCGCGCGCCATCGTCCACAGCGCTTGAATCGTGTACATCGCGCTGCCGTCGCCCTCGAGACAGACCACTTTTCGGTCTGGGCAGCCGACGGCGGCGCCCACGGCGCAGGGCAGCCCCAGCCCGATCGAGCCGCCCGTGTTGAACAGCCAGTCGTGCGGCGGCGCGCCCTGGGTGTGGAAAAACGTGTAGATGCCTTCGGTGTTGCCTTCGTCGACTACGATCGCGTGTTCGGGCAAGTGCGCGCCGATCGCAGCGCCGATCGCGACCGAGCTCAGCGCGCCGCTCGGAGCTGCCGGCCGTTCGAGTGCGACTTCGTCGTAGGCCGTCGCGGGAGCGCCGACCGCATCCGCGAGCTGTTCGAGCGCAGCGATGACGTCGTCGCTCGTGGCGGCGAGCACGTGCACCGTCGTGTCGTCCCGCACGAGGCTGCTCGGCTTGCCCGGATACGCAAAAAACGCGGCCGGTGACTTCGTGCCGACCAGCACCAAGTGTTTTACGTTTTCGAGATCGGCCACGGCCATTTCCGCGAAGTAGTTCAACCGCGGAACTGCCGGCCGACCCGCACCGCGTTGCAGACGGCCGACGAACGTATCGCAGAGCAGCTTCGCGTTCGTGTGTTTGCCGATTCGGCTCGCAGCGCGCAGGCCCGCCTCGCGCAGCGCGGGCGTTCCGAGCAGCAACGCACAGCCCTGCCGCGAGCGCAGCACTTGCGCGATCATGTCGATGTGACTCGAGACGGGGACTGCCCGCGGAAGCGCAAGCAGCGGACTCGCGGGGCCACGCGCTTCACCCCACGAGGCATCGGCAGGCAAGATCAGCGTGGCAATTTGTCCGGGTGGGCGGCGCGCGACGTGCACGGCGAGCGCGGCGTCGGCAGCGACGTTTTCCGCGCGGCGAGACACGTGCACCCAATCACTGAGCGGACTCGCCAGCCCTTCGATGTCCGAGTTGAGCGGCGCATCGTGAACTTTGTGATACGTCGCGTGATCCCCGACGATGTTCACCATCGGCGTCAGGGCGCGGCGCGCATTGTGGATGTTCGAGAGGCCGTTCGTCAGACCCGGGCCGAGGTGAAGCAACGTCGCGGCTGGCCGATCGACCATGCGCGCGTAGCCGTCTGCAGCACCCGTGACGACGCCTTCGTACAGCGCGAGCACCGGCCGCATCTCCGGCACGTCGTCGAGCGCGGCGACGAAGTGCATCTCCGAGGTGCCGGGGTTCATGAAGCACACGTCCACCTCGGACGCGATCAGCGTCCGGATCAAGCTCTGAGCTCCATTCATGACCGGCATACCTTTCTCACCTTCAAGCTACACATCTTCAGCGCGCCTACGCAATCTCGCTGGTGCCCAGCGTACTCACGAGCGCGTGCCGGCTCGAGCGGCTTTGCGCCCGCCGCGGCCGTACTTGGCGTGAATGCGCAGGATCTCGAACAGGCCTTTGAAGAAGTCGCTCGCTTGCACCTTGGAGCCGGCCACGTCGTGCCACTCATCGAGCGGCAGCTCGTAGATGCTGTCTGCAGCCGAGGTGAGCCCGGCGCGAAGCCGCAGCGCTTGGACGCGCGCGATCAGCTCGACATCGAACGTCCAGTTCACGCAAAAACGGTCCTCGAAAAGCTCTTCGGTCGCGTGCGTCGCGCGGAACAGCTTTGCGCCGCACTGCGTGTCGTACACGGGAAGGTCGAGCACCACCGACGCGACGGTCGCAAACATGCGGCCCAAGTAGTGCCGGAGCGGATTGCGTTCGATCGCGCGACCGAGAAGCCGCACGCGGGACCCAAAACACACGTCGCGTTGCGGGTGCGCCTCGAGTGTCGCGATGAAGCGCGTGATCTCGCGCAGTGGAGTCGCGAGATCGGCGTCCCAGTAACCGGCGTAGCGCGGACCTTGTTGCAGCGCATGTAGCATTCCGACGCGCACCGTCTCCGCCTTGCCACGATTCTGACCCTGGTCCAGGTGCTCGAACCGGTGCGGTTCACTCGAAGCGAGACTCTCGAGCACGATGCTCGTGTCGTCAGTGCTGCCGTCGTTCACGAACAAGAAGCGAACGCCCGCGTTCGCTGTCGCAAACTCGCGAAAGGAGTCGACCGACAAGCGCTGCGCTTCGTTGTAACAGGGGACGACGATAATGGTGTTAGGGTCTGCCAAGGTGGGTGCCGTTATTACATACGCGAGTCCGAAATAGAATGCGTCATGCTACACGCGCCTCCCAACCTTAGTGGCTACAGGACTCAAATGCTCGAGTGAACGACGCTGCATGCTAGCCTGAGCGCAATGCGATCATGGGTTGTTCCCGCTCTTTTCGTAGCACTCACGGCGCTCGTTCCTAAGCCTGTTTTCGCGCAGACGACGGACCTCGTTCTCAGCGGCGGCTCGATGTCGTTGAGCGGCGTGCAGAGGTTCCGCAATGTGTGTTTGACGAACGGCGCGACGCTGAACGTCACGGGCTACGACGGCGTGTCGAAGGTCGACAAGGGCAACCTCGAGTTGATCGCCGGAAGCATCTTCGTCAGCGCGGACTCCAAGATCGTCGCGCGCGGCGCCGGTTACCAGGGCTCGCTCTGTAGCGATGGTCCCGGTCCGAATGGGACTGCGGGTGGTCGCGGCGGTTGCTCGGTCATGGACTCCGGTGGTGGCGGCGCACACTTCGGCAAGGGTGGTCGCGGCACCGTCGACGATCCGACTTCGAACACGAACGTCTATCAACACGGGTTTCCGACCGCATTCGAAGACGACTGCAACATCGACTTCCTTCCGCTAACGGCGACCTGCGCGATCAACAACACGAGCCGGACCTTGTGTTGGCAAGGTTGGACCAACCGTCCGACCGCAGATCCCGCGACTTGTACGACGTATCCGTGTGAGGGTACGACGGTCGCAGGCTCTCAGTACTGGCACAACATCTACGAGCGCGAGTTCGGCTCGGCCGGTGGCGACAAAGGTTGCCGTGACAACGACGGACGCACTGGCAATCCAATGTCAGGCGCCGGCGGTGGCCGCATCGTGTTGGTGGCGCTCAGCGAGCGCAATCCGACGGCAGCTGCATCACCTTGCAGCGGCACGCAAGGCAAGCTCGAGATTCTCGGCACGATCGACGCCAACGGCAAACGCGGCTGCGGAGCCGGCAATGACTCCGGTGGTGGCGGTGCCGGTGGCTCGCTGCTTCTCGTCGGCACCAACGTCGTCGTGGGATCGGCAGCTGTCATCAAAGCGGCGGGCGGCCTCGGTGGCGACACTGACGCGTTGACTTCGCCTGACGGCGCTGACTGTCCCTCCGGCACGCAAGCCGCAGGCGGAACTTGCGACGACTGCGGTGGTGGTGGCGGTGGCGGCATCATCAGCGTGCTTTCCGTGACTGCGGCGCTCGATCCCGCCGCGCAGTTCAACGTGGCGGGTGCGCTCGGCGGCAAGTGCACGATCTGCAACGGTGAAGCTGGTGGCGGCGCCGGTGAGCTGCAGCTCGATGGCGCGTACGTCGGGGAGTATTGCGACGGATACGACAACGACTTCGACGGAAACATCGACGAGAACCTCGGCGATCAGGACTGTGGTCTCGGCGCCTGCCAGCAACCGCTGCCGGTGTGCGACACGACCAACGGCTCGCCGACCAAAGGCCAGCCGAGGACCTGCGTGCCGATGGTCGATCCGAACGACGTCAGCTGCAAAGCGCCCGACGTCGGTGCCCGCCCGCGCGTCGCGGTGATCTTGGACACGTCGGCGTCGATGTTGCTCGACCTCGCGGGCTATCCGACGTTCGGCGACGGCAGCATGGAGCACGCCGGCATCGACACCAAGACGGACGTCGACACGGTGGCAAACGACTCTCGCTTACAACTCGCGCGCGAATCGCTCGCGCAAGTGATGAGCGCGTACCCGGAGATCGACTTCGCACTGGCGCGGTATCACCAAGACCAAGCGGTGAACCGGTCGTGTCAGGATGCAAAGTGGTTCGAGTGTCAGGGATTAGTGGGCACTTACGACGATCCGACCGGTAACACCGGCACGCTCAGCCCCGCCTGCATCGTGAAGATCGGTCCGGGGATGGCCGACACCATCAACGTAAATCCGACTCCTGTTCCGGCGAACTCGCAGTGCATCAACTACGCCGGCTCGTGTGGCCCGCCGCGCCGCGGCGCAGACATCTTGTCCGGCTTCGGGAGCAAAGTGCGCGACATGGTGCGCTGGCTCGATGGCAAAGAGACGAACTTCAGCCCGAACTCCACCACCGGCGACGTCTGCATGCACAGTGACGGCGTGCACGACTGCGAGGTCCGCGGCTCGGGTCCGACGCCGCTCGCCGGTTCGCTCCAAGCCATTCAAGACTACATGAAGCCGGTTCAGGCGACTGACTCGGCGGCTGCGTGCCGCGGCTACAGCGTGATCTTGCTGACCGACGGCGCAGAGAGCTGCAACGAAAACCCCGCGAGCGCGGCCGCGAGCCTGCTTTCGAGCGGGATCAAGACCTACGTCGTCGCGGTCAGCACCTTGATGTCCGAACAAGCGTCGCTCAACGCGATCGCAGCTGCGGGCGGCACGAGCACTGCCACGTTCGTCTCGATGCCGGCGCAACTCGTACCCGCGCTGACGGGCATCATCGCCGGTGCGATCAAGTCCGAGAAGTGCAACGGCATCGATGACGACTGCGACCAAAAAATCGACGAAGACTTCCCCGGCCTCGGCGTCGCTTGCGATGACGGCGACAAGGGTGTCTGCAAGGGCGATGGCGTAATCGCCTGCAACGTAGCCGGCACCGGCACGGAGTGTATGTTGACGTCGATGGGCGGCATGTCGATGGCCGAGACCTGCAACTCGCTCGACGATGACTGCGACGGCAAGGTCGACGAAATGCTCGACTGCGACGACACACCCTGCACGCCGACAGGCAGCGAGGTGTGCAACGCGATCGACGACGACTGCGACGACAAGGTCGACGAAGACGATCCGAACCTCGGCCACGAGTGCGGCTTGAGCGTCGGCATCTGCATGCCCGGTATGCAGCGCTGCGTCGCCGGTATGCTGCGCTGCGTCGGTGGCGTCATGCCCGGCACTGAGATCTGTAACGGCAAGGACGACGATTGCGATGGCAACATCGACAACGAAGCGCCGTGCCCCGAAGGTAACGAGTGCATCGAAGGTGCATGTCGGCGCGAGTGCGATCCCTCGATCGAGTTCCCCTGTCCGGTCGGCTACCTGTGCAAGCCCGCAGTGACAGCGACCGGCACCTTTTGCGTGCCCGGCGCGTGCGCGCTGTGCAAGTCGACCGAGATCTGCCGGGATGACACTTGTGTCGATCCGTGTGACGGCGTCGAGTGTACGGAAAACGAGAAGTGTGTCCTCGGTAACTGTAAGGACTGCACACAACTCGGTTGTGCGAACGGTCAGATCTGCTTCGAACGCACCTGTCAGGAAGACGCGTGCCGCACCACCGAGTGCGCCGACACCGAGCTCTGCTTCAAGGGCGAGTGCAAGCCGCTGTGCGACGACAACAATTGCGCGACCGGCGAGCGCTGCAACACCTCCGGCAGCTGCGAGAAGGATCGCTGCGCCGGCGTCTCGTGCGAATCCGGCAAGGTCTGCCGCGGTGGCACGTGCTCGAGCGACCCGTGCCTCGAGCTGTCGTGTGACTTCGGTCAGGTCTGCGTCGGCGAAATGGGGTGCATCGCGGACCCGTGCTCGCTCACGACGTGCCCGCGCGGCGCGACGTGTTCGGTAAACGAAGCGGGTTCACCGACCTGCGTCTCGCCGACGAAACCGGCAAAGCCGCCCGTACGTTACGTCGGTGGTGGTGGCTCAGGGCTGACTACGTGTAGCGTCACGCAGCCAGGAGGTAGCGCGCCCTCGAACGCGGGTTGGCTCCTCCTGCCCGCGATCGTGTGGAGCGTGCGCCGGCGTTTGCGTAAGAACTCGCAGTCAAAGAGGGCTGGGTGATGCGAACGCTTGCTTGCGGGCTCTCACTCGTAGCGCTGTTAGTCTCGGGTTGCCGCCAAGATGCCTTCTGCTTGAACTGTCCGACCAACGGTGGCGGTGCAGCCAACGGCGGCGGAGGTGGCAGCGGCTCCGACGAAGGTGATGGCGCCGTGAGCGGCGATGGTGGTGAGACTCGCGGTGACGGCGCAGCCGGCACTGGCGGTGACGGCGACGGCGGCCCGCCGCTCGCGTGCGAACCGCTCGGCGACGAAGTCTGCAACGCGATCGACGACGACTGCGATGGCACTGTCGACGAGGGCTTCGACTTCACGAATAACCCGCGTCACTGCGGCGGCTGTGATCAGGTTTGTCAGGGCGAAAACGCCGAGACCGCCTGCCAAGACAGCCAGTGCGTGCTCACCGGCTGCTTCGCCGGCTTCGCCGATCTCGATCAAGATCCCGGCTGCGAGTATCAGTGTCCGGTGAGTCCGATCGTCGCGGAAGACTGCAACGGCATCGATGACGACTGCGACGGCAAGATCGACGAGCAAGTCGTGACGCCGGCGGTCGGAGCGCGCTGCAACCATATCGCAGGCACGCCGTGCGAAAACGTGACGCTCGTATGCGACACGCGCGAAAGTTTGACGACCTGGTTCTGCGCCTATCCCAGCACGGTTCAGTTCGACCCGGTCATTCCCGACGGCATCCTTCCCGAAGAAACCTTGTGCGACGGCATCGACAACGACTGCGACAGCAGCGTCGATGATCCGTGGCCCGAGCTCGGGAACTCGTGTGACGACGGCCAGCTCGGTGCATGTGCCGACGGCGGCAGGATGGTCTGCGCGGCGAGCAAGGCTTCGACGATGTGTGATTTGTCGCTCGCGCCGGACCCGGTTCCGGGCGCGGGGCCGACCGCAACCGAGCTATGCAACGGCGTCGACGACAACTGCGATGGGACCGTCGACAACTCGGATCCAGCCGATCCGGCGCGCATCATCGACGACATGGTGCACATCACGCACGACGGGAACTTCTACATCTACCGTTACGAAGCGTCGCGCCCCGACTCGACCGGGACTAGCGGAGGCATCTCGAGCACGCGCGCGTGTTCGAAGTCCGGTGCGCGGCCGTGGGATCACGTGACGTTCGCCGCTGCGACCGCGGCCTGTGACGCTTCGGGTTTGCGCCTGTGCACCCCGGCTGAGTGGCAAGCTGCCTGTGAAGGCACCGCCGACCGGCTGTATCCCTACGGCATTTCGTACGTCGCAGCCACGTGCAACGGCACGAACTACGACACGATGCCGGGTGGCGCAATCGACAACAATGCGCTCGCGACAGGCGCGATGAACATGTGCGTGAGCATGGACGGTCTGTTCGACATGTCCGGCAATTTGAAAGAGTGGACGAACGATCTGCAGGGCACGACCGGCTCACCACCGGAGAACATCTACGTGCTGCGCGGTGGCTCATACGAGTCCCCCGAGCTCGGCATGACCTGCCAGACCACGCTCTCGCGCGCGAGTGCGAGCACCGTCCTGCCGAACGTCGGGTTCCGCTGCTGCAAGACGACCGCGCAGTGATGTGCGTGCTACAGTGCGGCCGCCATGCGGTCTTACGTTGTAGTTGTCATCGCCGCGCTCGGCCTGGCAGGGTATTTCGGTTACCGGCAGTGGGTGCTCGAGCGCAGAGTGGACGAGCTGAGCCGGCAGCTGGGTGCCGCCCAGAGCGGCGACTCCGTCTCGGCCCAGGCCCGGGACAAGGCCGACGAGCCGGCGATTCCGCCCGCTGCTCCGAGCAGCTATGCCGAAAGGATTCGGGCGCTCGAGTTGCAGATTGCATCGCTGCGCGCCGATTTTCGTTCGCTCGAAAAGGCGACGGCGGACCTGCCTGACAAGGGAGCGACCGACCAGCAAATCCTGAGCGTCATGAAGGACCAGGGCGCGAAGGTGATGGAGAAGCAGCTGACCTATCACCGGGAACGCTGGCTCGACCAACGCGAGCTGGCGCTGAACTCGTTCGTGCAGCGGTTCAACCTCAACCAGCAGCAGAGCGATCACCTGTGGGGTCTGTTGTCGGGCGAGATCGACAGGATGATCGACCTCTTGAAGAAGCCGGAGTCGTTCGAGGATCCGGAGCGCGCCGCCAACGAGTGGAAGCAGATGCTGCTGGATACGGATAGCGCGGCGCACAAGGTGCTCGACCCGCAGAAGTCGGTCGCGTGGGATCAGCAACGCCAAGTCGAGCGCAAGTTGCTCTGGCCTTGGCTCCCAGAATGAGCACGACAATGAGCGTCACGGCTCGTGCAGGAGCTGTGCGGGAAATGCCGGCGCAGCGATGAACACGCGCTCGCCGACGGCCGGCAGTCTGTAGCGCGACAATCCCGTCGCGCTCGAGATCAAAAAGCACAAGCTGGGATCTTCGAGTCGCGTGTCGAACTCCGCGCGCAGTCGAGCGATGCCGCCCTGGCGCGTCGCGAGCGCCGTGACCGTGAGCCCGCGCAGCTCGAACCGCTGGCCCGTGTGCACCGTAGCTTCGTGCGTTCGGAACACTCGCTCGAACAATCCGGTGAGCAGGGTGCCACCGATCAGCTCGAGCTCGAGTGTTCGGTCGTTCGTGCGCGTCAACCAGAACGGCGAAAAGCTCGGGTTCAAGGTCCAGCTCGATTGGGGCACCGAGCGGCCGTACTGGCCGCGGGCGAGACTGAAGTAGATCGGCACGCCCGGATGCGCCGAGTTGAGGAGCACCGCACGCTGCGAGCTGAGTCGCGTCTCGTCGACTTCGGCTCTCAACGCCACGTCTCGAACCAGGTTCGCGTCGATCGCGAGGCTGCGCGCGGTGCCGGCCGATTCCCGCGTTCCGATCCAGAGCTGCAGACAACAGAGCAGAACTGCGGTGGCTTGAGCAGTGCGTGCGAGAACGCCTTGCGGACCCCTGCGCAATGCTTGCGCGGCCAGCACTGCGAGCAATGCCGAGTAGCCGATCAGTGGTGAGAGCAGCGCCCGCGTGCTTGGAAAACCTGCGAGAAGCGGAAGAAGTGAGGCGCCGCCGCCAGCTGCAAGCCAGGCGACCCGCCGGCGCTCGGTGTCGGAACCGGCGCCGCGGACGGCTGCACACACCAAACCGACCGCGATCAGCCCGCCGACTGCGCCCAAGCTCGCCTGCAGCGCGCGTGCGGGCTCCGGAGCGAGCACCGCGGGAGGCAGCAAGCCGAGGCCGACGAGGCCTTGGGTCCAACCGCTCAGGCCGAACGTCCACCACTCGGACGGCAGCCCCCACACGACATCGCCGAGGAGCACCGGTAGGCGCACGAGCCCGTGCCGCAGGAAGAAGCCGAAGTCGCGCGTCGGGTCGAGATACATGTCCGAGCCGTACGCACCAAAGCCCCCGAGCGAGCGGCACAGCAGATACCCGAACGCAGGTGCCGCCCACAGCGTCAGCGCGCGCAGGCGCGGTACCCACGCGCTCCGAACCTCGATCAGCTCGTACGCGACTGCGTAAGCGGCGATGCAGAGCGCGTATTCCCCGGCGGCGAGCGCGATCGAGAAGAGGCCGGCGGTCAGCCAGGCCGCGCGCCTCGAGCCGGTCTCGCGAAACGTCCGATACGCGGACAGGGCGGCGAGCGAGAACGCGACTGAGACCAGGGCGTTCCGATTGACGATCCAGCCCAGCGCGACGCTGTGCGATTCGTCGACCGTGAACAGCGCCAGGGCAAACAGGGCGATGCGCTCGCCGAACAAGCTGCGCAGGCCCCACGCGAGCAACAGCAGCGCGGCGCACCACCACAGCGCCGAATGCAGATGGTAGCCGAGCGCGTGGTTGTGAAACACGGCGTGATCGAGTGCCGTCAGCGCGCAGGCGAGCGGCCGTAACATCGAGAGGCGCAAGGCCGGATGCGCGAACCACGGGTAAAAGCCGTGCTGCACGATGGCTTGCACGTCGTCGCGCGAGCCGTTCGAAAACGTGTACAGGTCGAAGACGCTTCGCGGCGCCGGATAGCGGCCCTCGAGCATCGCGAGCTGGGCGTAGTCGTCGAGTGAGAACTCGTAGCGGAACACGTCCGCCCGCAGCCACAAGCCGAACGCGAGGATGGCGCACGTGGCGATCCAGAACGTGCGGTGGGGCTGCGGGGACGTGGCCACGAGCCCGCTCCTCTAACACGGGCGGTTCCGACTGCGCAGGCCCCCCGACCTGCGCGAACCGGAGGCGAACTACATGACAGGCAGACGCCGGCGCTGGTCCAAGCCCCAACCACTCGGCAGGCTCTGCGGATCACGGCCGGCTGCGAGCACCGCATTGCCGATGATCGACGCGTGCTCGTTCCGGTCCGCCCAGCGCCGCCGCCCGTCTTCGGGCAACAGCTCGATCGGATCGAAGTACAAGTACACGGCGTTTTCGTCCACGTTCGGCGAGCGGAACACGCTCACGCCGGTCGTGCGGTCGTAGTGCTCGAACGAGTGCACGTCGCGCTTGCCACCGCCGCCGGGCGCGTCGAGCACGAAGGTGGGCGTGTTGAACCCGGCCGTCGCACCGCGCACCTGCTTCTCGATGTCGTGAGTCGTCCCGAGCGTCGTGCGCAGGTCTTCGACGCCGGGCACGAGGTCGTGCTGATAGACGTAGTACGGCTGGACGTTGATGTACGACAGCCGCTTCACCAAGGTGCGCAGGATCGCTGGGTCGTCATTGACGCCGCGCAACATCACACATTGGTTGCGAATCGTTACACCCTCTGAGAACAGCCGGCGCGTCGCCTGCTGGGTGATCCAGGTGATCTCGCGAGGATGCGAGACGTGCGTGTGCACGGCGACCTCTTTGCCGAGGCGCCGTCCCCGATGCGCGACGTTAATGAGTGCGGAGACCCACGGTTCGTCGGTCAAAAACTTCGTCGGCTGCACTGCGATCGCCTTTGTCGCGAAGCGCATGCGCCGCACGTGAGGAATCTCGAGCAGGCTGTCGCCGATGTCCGTGATCTGGTCCGCGCGCAAGTTGTGCACGTCGCCGCCACTGATCACGATGTCTTCGATCTGCTCGTGCTCGCGGATGTACTCGAACGCTTTTTCCCAGCGTTCCGGTTTCGCCCGCAGGTGGTACTTCGACACGCCCTCCGTATCGACGCCGACTGAGTACGACCGCGTGCAGAAGCGGCAGTAGACGGGACACAAGTCGAGAGCGAGGAAGAGCGCCTTGTCCGGATAACGGTGGACCAGCCCATCGACCGGCGAGTCACTGCGTTCGTGAAGCGAGTCGAACCCCACCATTGGGTGGTCGTCGATCTGCTCCGAGCCGAGCGGCAAGAACTGCTTGCGCAGCGGATCGCTGTACGGATCGCGCCAATCGATCAACGACATGATGTAGGGCGAGATGCGCAAACTCATCGGCGCGCGCGCTAGACCGGCTTCAACGTCGCGGAAGAACGGTTCGGGTAGTAGGTCCCCGATCGTCGCCGCGAGCTTGTCCACGCGGGTGACGGCGTGCTGGCTTTGCCAATGGTGGTCTAGAAAGGTCGCTTCGCCGACATCACGGTACGCCGGGATCAGTCGCCAAAAATCTCCCTCGAGGAGCCGCCTGTGTACCTGTGCATCCTCGGCGGGAGTCGTCGCAGTGTTTTCGTGTGTCGCGCTGGCAAGAGAGGAACCTCTACCCGGAGGCTCCGCGTCATCATCCTCCGTGACAGAAGGAGCCTTACTGATCTCGACGTCCATGATCACCCTTTCTCGCGAGGCACCCGCTCGCTTGAGACGAAACCTGTAAGCACGATCGAGGCCAAGCGCTGCACGAACGGTGCTCCGTTGGACGCGCTGCCGTACGTGCGACGACACTGGCCTGACTGTTGCTATCATGCGCGTCCGAACGCGCGAACACTCTCGCGCATTCACTTCGCCTGTCAGTGCGACCGCAGAAGAGCGGCGCGTCTGACACGCGCGGCGCTCGCAGCTAGCGTCGTGTGCCCGCGGCAGTCGACAGACGGCCTTCGGAGCAGCGCACCTAGCTCGAAACCCTTTAGCGGCCGTGTCGCTGAGAGCGGCAACGGTCGGTGCCCACGGAGTCTTCATGCGTATTGCTTTCACCCACAATCTACAGCTCAGCACGAGCGAAGACGAAGCCGAGTTCGACACGCCGGAGACGGTGGCCGGCATCTCAGCCTGCTTGCGTAAGCTTGGCCATCAAGCCGAGCCTGTCGCGGCTTCGGGGCCGGCGTCGCGCCTGGTCGCGCGGCTCGAAGCGCTCGTTCCGGACCTCGTGTTCAATACTGCGGAAGGAAGCCACGGGCGCTTTCGCGAAGCATTTTATCCGGCGTTGTTCGACCGGCTCGGGCTGCCGTTCACGGGCTCGGACGCGTACGTTTGTGCGCTGACGCTGGACAAGCGCCTGACGAAGATGGTCGCGGCTCAGTACGGAGTCACGACGCCGAAGTTCTGCTTCGTCGAAGACGTGACGCAGCTTCCCGCCGCGGACAACCTGCGTTTTCCGCTGATCGTGAAGCCGAACTTCGAAGGGTCGTCGGTCGGAATTACCGTGGATTCGGTGGTCGAAACGCACGAACAGCTCACCGCGCGTGTGCTCGATTTGGTCGAGCGTTTCCCGGCTGGCGTGTTGATCGAAGAGTTCATCATCGGTCGCGACTTGACCGTGCCGTTCATCGAGAAGGCATCGCCGCTCACGGCCGGCGTGCTCGAACCGGCGAGCTACCAGTACGATGAAAGCTTCGTCGCCGGCCGGCGCTTCCAGCTCTACGACTTCGAGCTCAAGAACGTGGGGTCGAACGCGGTGAGCGTTCACGTGCCTGCTGAGATTGGGCTCGCCGCGCGCGCGCGCAGCATCGAGCTCACGCAAAAGGTGATTCGCGCGCTCGGTATCCGCGACATGGGTCGCGTCGACTTCCGCGTCGGCGAGGACGGCGAGGTGTACTTCCTCGAAGTGAACGCGCTGCCGAGCCTAGAGAAAGGTGCGGCGATCTACGTGTCGAGTGCGCTCGCCGGATTGCCTACCCAAGAAGCGGTGCTCGACACCATCCTGCGCTCGGCTGCCGAGCGTTACGGACTCTCGCAGAGTGCAATGCCTGCGCGGCGTAGCGCGCAGAGATTGCGCGTCGGGTTGACCTACAACGTACGGCGTACGCCTCAGGTCACGGTCGATCACGACCAAGACGCGGAGTACGACACTCCGCAGACGATCGCGGCCATCCGCGAGGCGATCGAGAGTTACGGACATACCGTCGTTGAACTTGAGGCGACGCCCGAACTTTCGACACTGTTGCCTGCAGCGGCGGTCGACGTCGTGTTCAACATCGCCGAGGGCATCGGGGGTCGGAACCGTGAAGCGCAGGTGCCGGCGTTGCTCGAGCTGTTGGGCATTCCGTACACAGGGTCTGATCCGGCTGCCATGTCGCTGACGCTCGACAAGAGTTTGGCGAAGCAGATCGTCGCGCAGGCGGGATGTGCGACGCCGGCGTCGCTGGTGATGCGTACGGGCAAGGAGCGGCTACCGAAGGGGCTCGAGTTCCCGTTGATGGTGAAGCCCGTTGCAGAAGGAAGCAGCAAGGGCATCCTCGGGCGGTCGGTCGTCGAGAGCGACGCGGAGCTCCGCGAGGCGGCGCGTGAGCTGATCAACAAGTACAAGCAGGATGCGCTGGTGGAGTCGTATTTGCCGGGGCGCGAGTTCACGGTCGCGCTGCTGGGTGAGAGCAAGCCGAAGGCGCTGCCGCCGATGGAAGTGATCTTCACGGACCCGTCGCGCAAGCACCCGATCTACGACTTCAACTGCAAGTTCAAGAGTGAGGGCACCGGCTACGAGGTGCCGGCGAAGGTCGACGAGCCGCTGTTGCGGGAGATCGAGCGAGTCGCGAAGCGTGCGTTCATCGCGCTTGGGGCCCGCGACTACGGGCGCGTGGACTTGCGGCTGGATGCGGCGGGCCGGGTGAACTTCATCGAGTGCAATCCGTTGCCGGGGTTGTCGCCCGGGTTCTCGGACATGTGCCTGATCGCGGACGGGGTCGGGATCTCGTACCGAACCTTGATAGGTGAGATCCTGGCGCCCTGCATCCGTCGCTACCGTGAAAGTAGGAGACTCCGGGCGATCGAAGGGCGCTTGTAGGGCTGCCGCTCCAAGCGGCGATCGGTAGCAACTCGCCTCACTTGGGGAAAACCAACACGGCCGTTTTAGCCGACAATGGACGAAGGCGAGGCCAAATGGCGCGCCGTCCGTTTTGCCGCGTGCAGCGGCTTGGGTTTTGCTATTGCCCAGCGCATGAAACTTCAAAGCATCGGTCTTGGGCTGCTGTTAGTTTTGAGTTTGTCCTGCAAAGACGACGACGAAAAGAAGCCGCGCACACGCGAAGAGTTTTGCGTGGATTGGGCTGAAGCGGCCTGTTCTGACGACACGGTGTCGGCCTGTCAGGCCGCAGACGCCGAGAGTTGCCGCGACACGCAGGAGGACGCCTGTCGCAAGCTCGTGCCCGAGGACTTCTCGGACGACATGGGCCAGGCGTGTATCGACGCGGTCAAGAAGGCGTATGAGGATGCCGATCTGACCGGCGACGAGCTCAAGACCGTGATCAGTCTTGGGGACCCCTGTGACAAACTGATCAAGGGTAACAAGGACGAGGGTGAAGATTGCGACGCGAACACGGATTGCGATGGGCCCGGAGGCTACGTCTGCATCCAGCATTCGGACGCAGACACGGGGACCTGTCAGATCCCGGAGGTCGTCGGAGGTGGCAAGGACTGCTCGTCCGAGCAGAAGACTTGCGACGAGGGGTTCTACTGTAATGGTGAGAACTGCATCGAGTCGAAGGACGAGGGCGAGGACTGCACGATCCAGGAGCAGTGCGGCGAGGCGGCTTTCTGCAATGCGGACAAGAAGTGCGAGACCAAGCACAAGGTTTCGACTGCTTGCACGTCCGACCTCGAGTGTGACGATGGCGTTTGTTACGAGTACGAGGGCGAGAAGACTTGTACGGATCGGATTGTTCTCGGTCGCCGTGAGCCGCTCTGCGAAGACTTGAAGTAGGGACGGCTCTCGTCGCTTTCGGTTACTGACGGCCCTCTCGGGGTGGAACATCGCGCTCGGGACACGGCGGCTTGCGGATGCACCGGTCGGCGTCCGCTTCCTCTACGGTGCAGTAAGCCGCCTCTCGCGCCGCGCCAACGGTCGTATACGCATCAAGCCGTTGGCACGGCGCGACGGTCCCGATCACGATGTTCCACCCCGAGAGGACCTTGCGTGGTCGCAAAGTGGATGCGACGCGGCATGTAGCATGCAGCTGATGGCTGCATGGGTCGTATGTGGCCCCGCTTGCGGTGATGTTTTGACTCGGTGGGTGCGGCAAACGCAGGTTTCTAGGGCCCGGGACGAGAACGAGGACGTGCATGTCCCGTAGCCGTGCACGTCCTCGTAGCCGTCCTCGTAGCCGTGCACGTCCTCGTAGCCGTGCGCGTGCGCGTCCTCGTTGCCGTCCTCGTCCTCGTCCTCGTCCTCGTCCTCGTCCTCGTCCTCGTCCTCGTCCTCGTCCTCGTAGCCGTGCACGTCCTCGTCCTCGTAGCCGTGCACGTCCTCGTCCTCGTAGCCGTGCACGTCCTCGTCCTCGTCCTCGTCCCCGCAATCGTCCCCGTCCCCGCCCCCCTTCACCGACACATTTTGCTGAGCATCGCCACAAGACGCACCAGCAGTAACTTCACTTCGTTCACCATCCGAGATTCAGCCAAGCCTTGCAGCAACAAAATGTCGAGAACCGCGCCGCACTCCATGGCTGAGCCCCGCGCAATCGCATGGAAGCGAGAGCGGTCTTTGTTTGTGGGCTTGCCTGCGCCTTCGGCGATATTCAGCGGAATCGAAATGGTTGCCCGCTTGAGTTGGTCCGCCAGCTCCGAGTGTCCTCGTGGGAGCGACTGCAGGATCTGAAAAACTAGTCCTGTGAGGCGTAGGGCACACTGATAAACGTCGAGTTTCTCGTGGTCCAGCATGACTCGCTATCGGCGCGGGGGAGAGGCAGTTGCGCGCACGGAATTCGACGAGGACGAGGACGGCTACGAGGACGCGCACGCGCACGGCTACGAGTACGTGCACGAGTACGTGCACGAGTACGAGTACGAGTACGAGTACGAGTACGTGCAGGAGTACGAGCAGTTGCTTCGGTTTCGCGCCAGAGCTACACGCGGAAACAGATGTTGCTTGTTGGTCCTGTTCGTCGGCCCAAGTCTGGGCAAACTGGTGACAGAGTGGATGCCGACGCAGGCCTCTAGCTGTACCCGAACCGATGAGTGCGGCTCGCGGCTCTTACTGCCGTGCAGCGATCGCAGCCGATTTGGTTTGGGTTCTTGGCGTTTTGCTCGCTTGTCGGCTGCGGCCTCGTCTGGTTCCTCAAGAACCATCGCGGCGGTGGGACGGACAGCATCGTGGGCGCCGGTGTCGCGACCGTGACTGCCGATGCAAACGACCCGCAAGCGACGCGCGTAAGCGACAGCATGTGGACCGCAGACGAGCCCTACTGGGGCGACATCGGCGTCACCTACGACCCGCAGGACGCGCACGTCTACGTGTTCGGCCACGGCGCGAGCTCGCTGAACCTCAAAGCGAACGTGTATCTCGCGCGGGTGGAGGCGCCACGCGCAACCGAACTCGAAGCTTACGAGTATTGGGATCAGAGTAAGAGCGCATGGACGAAGCAACGCTTCGGAAATGGGCAGAACGGCACGCTGCAGTACTCGAGCGCACAAGCGATCTTCAGCTACGCATCACACGGGCAATCGAACGCGTTCTGGAGCACCCACTACAACAGCTGGATGTTCGTGCACGGCGCCGATTGGGGTGACTCCGAGATCTACGTCTCGACTGCGCCCGAACTCGAAGGCCCCTGGAGCAAACCGCTCTCGATCGGCACGACATGCCCGACCGGCACGTGCGGCAAGCTACGCTACTGCATCGCACCGCATCCCGAGTTCGATCCGAGTGGCAAGACGCTACTCGTGACTTGGACCGACTCGAACGACGTGCACGCTGTGAAAGTGACATGGCAGTAGCGAGCAGGGCTGCTGCACCCAGCCCCGGTCGCACTGCCGCCAGCTCACTGCCAGTGCGCGAAATACGGCAACTTCGTTGCTGTCTTCGCGACCGCGTCCTTGCCATCGAGCAACTCGGCCGACGAGTCCCAACGACCCGACACGAGCTGCTTCTTTGCGCCGTCGGGCAGCGACACCTCGATCGACTCGCTGCCGGCACTCGCCGTACCCGCCTCGAGATCGATCTTCACCTCGAGTTTCGGATCCGACGCCACCGCCTTCTTCAGCTTCGCGATGTCGGCTGCCGTCGCCGTCAGGCACGGAATGCCCAAGGCCACGCAGTTGCCGAAGAAGATCTCGGCGTACGACTCACCGATCACCGCCTCGATCCCCTTCTGCCAGCGCATCAATGCCTGCGGCGCGTGCTCTCTCGACGAGCCACATCCAAAGTTGCGATCGACCAAGAGCACCTTCGCACTCTGCCGCGCCGGATCGTCGAACGAGTGTTGCTTGCCCGCCGCCTTCAGCTGCAACCGATCGTCCTCGAACGCGTGCTCGCCCAGACCGTCGAACACCACGCACTTCAAAAAGCGCGCCGGAATGATGCGATCGGTGTCGATGTCGTTACCGTCCAAGCTGATCGCCGGACCGGAGATGCGAATACGTTTGAAATCTTCCATGGTCTTGCTCCGATCCGTTCAGCTCTGAATGCCAAAGACTTCACGCGCGTCGGCGACCGAGCCGCTGACGGCTGCAGCCGCGACCATCACCGGCGACATCAACAACGTTCGACCCGTCGGCGACCCTTGGCGGCCCTTGAAGTTGCGATTCGACGACGACGCACACAACTCGCGTCCGATCAGCTTGTCCGGGTTCATCGCGAGGCACATCGAACAACCGGCCTCCCGAAACTCGAACCCGGCATCGCTGAACACCTTGTCGAAACCGGCCGCGACCAACCGATCGCGAACGTTCTGCGAACCCGGCACAACGAGCGCACGAACACCCGGTGCAACCTTCTTGCCGCTCTTCTTCAAGTGATTGACGACCTCTTCGAAGTCCGAAAACCGCCCGTTCGTGCACGAGCCGATGAACGCGACATCGATCTTCTGCCCGCGCAGCGGATCGCCCGGCGCAAAGCCCATGTACTGATACGCCTCGTCGATCAGCGGACGCTCCCCGCTCGGAAAATCCGCGGGCTGCGGCAACGACGCACCGACCGGCGTCGACTGCGCCGGCGTGATGCCCCAGGTCACCATCGGCTCGATATCCTCCGCCGCAAACTTCACGACGTCGTCGAAGTGCGCGCCGGCATCCGAACGAATCGAGTTCCAGTACTGCACCGCCTCATCCCACTTCGCACCCTTCGGCGCGAACTCGCGGCCCTTCAAGTACGCGTAGGTCGTCTCGTCGGGATTCACGTAGCCGCAGCGCGCGCCGCCTTCGATCGACATGTTGCAGACGGTCATGCGCTCTTCCATCGAGAACCGATCGAAGACCGTGCCGGCGAACTCGTAGGCGTAGCCCACGCCGCCTTGCACGCCGAGCTTGTGGATCACGTAGAGCACGACGTCCTTCGCGTATACGCCCGGCTTCAGCGTTCCATTCACTTCGATGCGCCGGACCTTGAGCTTGTCCATCGCGAGCGTCTGCGTCGCGAGCACGTCGCGCACCTGCGTCGTCCCGATGCCGAACGCGATCGCACCAAACGCGCCGTGCGTGGACGTGTGCGAGTCACCGCAGCACACGGTCGTCCCCGGCTGCGTGAGCCCGAGCTCCGGCCCGACCACGTGCACGATGCCCTGCTCGCCCTTCTTCGGCGACAAGTAGCGAATGCCGTAGTGCTCGCAGTTCTTCTCGAGCTCGACGATCATCTGCTCGGCCAGGTCGTCTTTGAAGGGGCGCAGCTGCGTGTGCGTCGGAATGATGTGATCACACGTGGCGAAAGTACGCTCGGGATAGGCCACGCCGAGGCCGCGCTCGCGCAGCATCGCGAACGCTTGCGGCGACGTCACTTCGTGCACCAAGTGCAAACCCATGAGCAGTTGGTACTGCCCCGAATCCAATTTCCGCACGGCGTGCTTTTCGAAGACCTTGTCGTAGAGGTTCTTGCCCATGTCTGTCGCCCTCACTCCTTTGCGTAACGTTCGATGCGCCCGATCAAATCGCCCGAAAATGCGTTGAACTGCTCCAAGATCTCCGGATCGATCTTGAGCCAAATCGCTTCGATCGCGCGCTCGCGCTCGGCGCGCAGCGTATCGAGGGTGGCCCTGCCTTCGTCCGTAAGCGCGTAGTCGCGCTGCCTGCCGTCGGCCGCCGAGATCGCGACGCGGATCAACCCGCGATCGAGAAGCTGGCGGATCACTTTCGAGACCGCGGCGCGGCTGCGGTCCTCGGTCTTTGCGAACATCGACGGCATGAACTGCTCGGTGGAGATCTCCTCGAGGAGGCTCCACTGTCCCACGCTCAAACCGGCCTGCACGGCGAGCTGCTCGCGCCGCTGCTCGAAGAGCTCGGTGAGCTTCGTGAGCTGCGCGATCGCAGCATGCACGATGGACAAGCGCGCCTTCTTAGCCATGAGGAATGGTTTACCATAGGCAACTATTCAGGCAAGGAAAAAGTGTCTCTTGGTAACGCGAACCGTCCCGATCTGCGGGGATTCCGCACTCAGCATGCGAGCGAAATCAATAACTTGAGTTTCCAGTGTACATACGTACAGTGGCCGGATGTCGCTGACTTCGGATGACCTCGGGCCGTTCACGATCAAGCGAACCACGCCGTTTCGGCCCGCCCGCCAGGGCGTGAGGGCCGCGGTGGAAGCCTGGCTCGCAGACCCTGGGCTCGCGCGGAACGTCGTGCTGCACGAGCAGCTGCCGCCGCAAGCTGCACGGGAGGTGCCGCTACCGGAGGGCCTAGCGCCGCAGCTGAGAGCGGCGCTGCGCGGGCGTGGGATCGAGCGGCTCTACACGCACCAGGCGGAGGCGTTCGAGCTTGCCGCTAGCGGCTGCGACGTCGTGATCGCGACGCCGACCGCGTCGGGTAAGAGCTTGTGTTACAACCTACCGGTTCTGCAGGCGCTCGCGACCGAGCGGGACGCGCGCGCGTTGTACCTGTTCCCGACAAAGGCGTTGTCGCGGGACCAAGAGATCGCGCTTCGCGCACTGATGACCGATGCCGGCCTCGAACACGGCGCGATCACCTTCGATGGCGACACGCCGTCCGACGCGCGGCGTGCAGCGCGGGATCGCAGCGCGCTGATCCTCACGAACCCGGACATGCTGCACGCGGGAATCTTGCCGCATCACGCCGGCTGGGCGCGGCTATTTGCGAACTTGCGTTACGTCGTGCTCGACGAGTTGCACACGTACCGCGGTGTCTTCGGCTCGCACCTCGCGAACGTGTTGCGGCGGCTCATGCGCGTCGCGCGGTTTCACGGCGCGGATCCCAAGTTCGTGTTCGCGTCGGCGACGATCGGCAATCCGGCCGAACATGCGTCGCGCATGCTCGGTCGGCCGGTGCAGTTGATCGGGGAGAGTGGGGCGCCGCGCGGTCCGCGTCGCGTCCTCGTCTACAACCCGCCAGTCGTGAACGCCGAGCTCGGCATTCGCGCGAGCTACATCAAGACTGCGGTGCGGCTCACGTCGGATCTCGTGAGCGCGAACGTCAGTACGTTGGTGTTCGGGCAGTCGCGCAACAACGTCGAAGTGATGTTGAAGTACCTGCGCGAGAAGCTCGTGGAGGAGAAGCGCGATCCCGAAGCGGTCTACGCTTACCGCGGTGGCTACTTGCCGGAGCAGCGGCGCGCGATCGAACGGTCGCTGCGCGATGGGACGATCCGCTGCGTGGTCGCGACCAACGCGCTCGAGCTCGGAATCGACATCGGCTCACTCGATGCGGTGGTGTGTGCGGGGTATCCGGGGTCGATCGCGGGGTTGTGGCAGCGGTTTGGCCGCGGCGGGCGGCGCGGCAACGAGAGCTTGGCGCTGCTCGTGACTTCGAGCGCGCCGCTCGATCAGTACTTCGCCGGCGCGCCGCGGATATTGCTGGACGCGGAAGCGGAGCAGGCGCGGATCGATCCCGACAACGTCGAGATCTTGGTGCAGCACTTGAAGTGCGGCGCGTTCGAGCTTCCGTTCGAAGGCGGTGAGAGCTTTGGAGACGTCGCGGCCGAGACGGTGTCCGAGGCGCTCGACTTTCTCGGGCAGCATCGGCTCGTGCACAAAGTGCAGGGCGGGGCGGGGAAGCAGGTCTATCACTGGGCGAGTGACGCCTATCCGGCGAATCACGTGTCGCTGCGATCGATCGGCTGGGACAACTTCGTGATCATCGATGTCGAGCGCGAAGTCGTGATCGGCGAGCTCGACTACCGCAGTACTCACACGATGTTGCACGAGCAGGCGATCTATCAGCACGTCGCGGAGCAGTTTCAAGTCGAACGGCTCGACTTCGACAACCACAAAGCGTTCGTACGCAAGGTCGACTCCGACTACTTCACCGATGCGATGACACACGTGCGCGTGAACGTTCTCGAGGAAGACCGGCGCGCGGACGTGGGCGTGCTTCCGATTGCGGGCGGTGAAGTGAGCGTGATCGAGAAGGTGGTCGGCTACAAAAAGATCCGCTTTCACACTCACGAAAATGTCGGCTACGGCGACGTGAATCTGCCGGAGATGCAGATGCACACGACGGCGATCTGGATGACGGTGCCGGAAGCAGTCGTTGCAGCGCAGCCGGTGACGCGGCCGGAGGTGATCGATGCGTTGCGCGGCTTCGGGCATGCGTTGCACACGATCGCAAGTGTGAGCTTGATGGTGGATCCGCGGGATCTCGGTCACACGTTGGGCGACCGCAAAGACGGAGATGCGGCTCCGAGTAAAGGCGTTGGGGGTGGTCCGGGTTTCGATCCGACGTTG
>Ga0193752_1000853_pt1 | contig 27245 bp, 22 predicted proteins | sample H1c1metaG_FD_144924 | JGI IMG/M metagenome (GOLD analysis project Ga0193752, IMG submission 144924) | Soil microbial communities from a riparian zone of the East river system, Colorado, United States - H1c1 | ecosystem: Environmental > Terrestrial > Soil > Riparian zone | place: USA: East River...
CATGATGCGCGCCGCCTCTTGAGCAAGCGCGCGACGCAGATTTTCGGCGCGTGGAGGCAGTTTCTTCATGGCTCAGAAGATCGGATCCGCTCCGCCTTGGGGGGTGTTGGGTGAGGTCGGATCGATGTCCTGCGGACCGACCGAATCATTGCCGATGTAGCCCTCTTCCGTCGGCAACATGTCGGCGCGGAAGTATTCGAACAGCGGATCGACATCCGCATTCCGGGTCCCGCCGGTTGCGGCGTTCACTTTCATTTCGATGATGCCGTCAGGAATCGTGCGGCCCTTCTCGGGGACGCCTCGCAAGGCTTCGCGCATGTAGTCCACCCAGATGGGAACTGCAGTGCGCGCGCCTTCCTCGCCCGCGCCCAGCGGCCCGGGTTCGTCGAGGCCAACCCACACACTCGCGACGATGTTGTCGTTGAAGCCGTTGAACCAGGTGTCGAAGTTCAGGTTGGTCGTCCCGGTCTTGCCCCGCAGATCCGAGCGGCCGAGCGCGAGCGCACGGCGTCCCGTTCCGCGGGTGATCACCTCGCGCATGATGTCGTTCATGAGAAACGACACCTGGGGCGTGATGGCACGCTCGGCGGCTTCGATACGACGCGGGCCGGGGAACGGTGTGGGCGGCACGTAAGTCGCGCTGACGTCGGTTTGTTTTGCACGTTCGGCATCGCTCACGGTGACGATGGGCTGCACGCACTCCGCGCACACCGTCTTGGGTTCCGCGCTGTAGACGATCTGGCCACCAGGACCTTCGATGCGATCGATGTAGTACGGCTCGACGCGGTACCCCCCGTTGGCGAACACGGCAAAGCCGCGTGCCACCTCGAGAGGAGTTGCCGGCATGCTGCCGAGTGCCAGCGTCAGGTTGGTTGGCAACTGCTGCTTCGTGAATCCGAAATTCTGCACGTAGTCGATGACTGCCTTGACGCCCATGTCCTTGAGCAGCCGTATCGAAACCAGGTTGCGCGACTGAACGAGCGCTTCGCGCAACCGCAATGGCCCGCGGAATCCGCCGCCCGAATTCTCCGGACGCCAGACCTCTTCGAGATTGCTGTCGTCGAGAATGATCGGCGCATCCAGGATGACCGAAGACGGCGTGTAGTTGCCGGCCATCGCGGCCGCGTACATGAACGGCTTGAAACCCGAACCGGGTTGCCGGTGCGCCATCGTCACGCGATTGAATTTGCCCAAGGTCTTGTCGAAATAATCGAATCCGCCGACCAGTGAGAGGATCGCGCCATTGTTCGGATCGAGCGAGACGAGCGCGCTCTCGGCCTCTGGAATTTGCGCGAGGGCCACGGGCCCGTCGGCCTTCTCGCGGACCACGTACACCACATCGCCGCGCGCCAGGATCTCAGCCGCCGTCTTGGGATCTGGCCCGACCGGATTCAGGCCGTCACGCCGCTTCGCCCAGGACATCCCCGCCCATTCGATGGTCGAGTCACCTGCGCCCTTGATGAACACCTGGACCTGCTTTTCGCCCACGTTCTTGACGACGGCCGGCTGCAGGATGCCGACGCTGCCGTACTCGTCGAGCAGCAATTCCAGCGCTTCGGGAGTTTCGTTGCCCGAAATCTCGACCTTGTTCGTGGCTCCGTGCCAGCCTTGCCTGCGGTCGTAGTCGATCAGCCCGATCCGCAGCGCACGATCCGCGGCGGTCTGCAGACGGCCATCGAGCGTGGTGTAGACCTTGTAGCCCGCGTCCTGCGCCGTCGCGCCGAAACGCTTGATGATCTCCAGCCGTACCATCTCCGCGACATACGGCGCCTCGACGTCGGCGAGTGCGCGATGTGATTCCGCTCTAACTACTTCGTGCGAGGCGGCGTCGGCCGCGGCCGGGTCGATGAACCCGAGCTCGCGCATGCGGCGCAGCACGTAGCCGCGGCGCTCGGCGGCGCCGGTCGGATTCGTGATCGGGTTGTAACGGGACGGCCACTGCGGCACGCGCGCGAGCGTCGCAGCCTCACCAAGCGTGAGCTGATCGAGCGGCTTGCCGAAATAGGTCTCCGCGGCCGACGCCACGCCGTACGAGCGCTGGCCGAAGAAGATCACGTTGAGGTACAGCGCGAGGATTTCCGGCTTGGTGAATTCGCGCTCGAGGCGATAGGTGACGAACACCTCCTGCAGCTTGCGGCGTACCGTCTGTTCCTGCGTGAAAAACGCGCTGCGCGCCGCCTGCATGGTGATGGTGCTCGCGCCCTGGAGCTCGCCGGAGGTCGCGTTGACGAACAGGGTGCGCAGGATGCCCTGCCAGTCGAACCCGTGATGTTCGAAGAAGCGGTCGTCTTCCGCGGCGATGAAGGCCTGGCGGACGATCAGGGGGATCTGGTCGTACTTGACCGGGTTGCGGCGCTGCTCGCCGATCTGGGCAATCAGGTCACCAGAACGGGTATAGACCCGCAACGGCACGGCGAGCTCGTTGTTTTTCATCGCCGCGACGGTCGGCAGCGTCGGTTCCAGGTAGACGTAGCTGCAGACGAAGGCATAAGCGACCGCAAGTGTGAACGCCGTCACACCCATGACTGCCTGTACAAACAATCGAAAGTAGTTTGGCTTCACAGAATCTGGGTCTCGTCAGTTGCGCGGTCAAATGGCCCTATGCATAGTAACCGCCGTCGATATGCATACTCACCGAAAGGTGGGGACGCAAAGCTTCCGGTCTAAGGGTCTGCGCATTGGCCTACGACAGCGGGGTTGCCGGCTCGAACACATCACAGTTCGAGTTGATACGGCCAACTGCCGTCTGGTTCCAATGCCCGTCTCGCTGCATCGTAAGTTCCCTGCCCGAAAGGGGCTTCCAAGGGGTATCCCGAGGAATCCGCTAGTTTCGTGAGGAGCGTCTCGTTCAATTTAACTTCACGCTGATATATAGTGTCCTGGGTTTAAGACAGGTCGCGCGATTCTCGCTATAACACTATGAAAGGACTGCGAAAGTGCTGTTCTTAACGCGCAAGTATCGTCCCGTGCTCGGGCTTGACATAACGACTTCGTCGGTCAAGTTGATTGAGCTCGTGACGAGCGGTGGTTCCTATCGCGTCGAATCGTACGCGGCAGAACCGACACCGCAGAACGCGATGAACGAAAAGGCGATCGTCGACGCGGAAGCCGTCGGTGAGGCCATTCGTCGTGCCGTTAAACGCTCTGGCGCCGGCGCCAAGGAAGTCGCGATCGCGATCTCCGGCGACGCTGCGATCACCAAGGTGATCCAGATGCCGCGCAGTCTGCGCGAACGCGATCTCGAAGCTCAGGTCGAGATGCAGGCCGACCAATACATTCCATTTCCGATGGACGAGGTCAGCTACGACTTCGAGGTACTGGGCCCATCCGAGAAGGATCCCGAAACAAACGACGTGTTGTTAGTCGCGACACGGACGGAAAACGTCGAGCAGCGCCAGGCCGCGGTAAATGCCGCCGGTCTGACGGCGCGGATCGTCGACGTCGAAGCATTCGCGCTCGAGAACGCGTGCCGGCTCATGACGCATCAGATGCCCGACGGCGGCATCGATCGCACCATCGCCGTCGTCGACTTCGGCGCAAGCAGCACCACCTTCAGCGTGCTGCGCAATCTCAAAGTGGTCTACACGCGCGATTTCGCCTTCGGCGGGCAACAGCTCACCGAAGAAATCATGCGTACTTATGGCCTCTCGATGGAAGAAGCCGGCCGCGCCAAGAAAGAAGGCGGATTGCCGGGCAACTTCCAGGCCGAAGTGCTCGACCCGTTCATCGATGACATGACTCAGCAGGTCAGTCGTTCGCTGCAGTTCTATCTCGCCTCCGGCTCGGGCCGCGATCAGCCTGAAAAGATCCTGATTTGCGGAGGATGCGCGAACATTTCCGGCGTCTCGGACGTGATCTCGAGCCGCGTTGGAATTTCGGCGGAGAAGGGCGACCCGCTGGGTCAGATGAAGCTGTCTTCTCGCGCCAAGGCACAGGCGGTTGCTCGTGATGCCACCGCGCTGCTCACGGCTTGTGGTCTCGCACTGCGGAGCTTCGACAACTAATGCCTCGCATAAACCTACTTCCCTGGCGCGACGAACAACGCAAGGAGCGCAAGCTCCGTTTCCTCGTCTGGCTCGGTGGCGCGGCCATCGGCGCCTGCCTCACGGCGTTCGTCGGTTACCTGTTGATGGATTCGATGGTCAGTGCGCAGGACGCACGCAACCAGAATCTCAAGACCGAAATCGCCGAGCTCGACAAGCAGATCGAGAAGATCAACGGCCTCGAAGCCGACAAGGCGCGTTTCATCGCGCGCATGGACGTCATCGAGAAGCTGCAGCGTTCGCGTCCGGAAATCGTGCACGTGTTCGATGAGATCTCGAAGCAATTGCCGGATGGCGTCTACCTCACGGGTATCACGCAAACGGGCAATCGCCTGAAGTTCGAGGGAGTCGCGCAGTCGTCCACGCGCGTGTCCGCCTTCATGCGCAACATCGACGGCTCGAGTTATCTCAAGAACCCCGAGCTCGAAGTGGTGCGCACCGAGAAGAGCGCGACGGCCGGGGCCAGCTTCGTGCTGTACGCCGACCAGTCCGGCGCCCCGGCCGAACCCGAAGCTGCAGATCCGAACAAACCCAAGCGACGCATCGCGTCCGCGGGGGGCTAACAATGAGCATTCTCGACGATCTCAAGTCACTCGATCCGAATGACCCGGGGCGCTGGCCGCTGCCGGTGCGCGCCGGAACGGTGGCGCTGTGCTTCGTGGTCCTGTCCGCGGTGTTGTTCTACTTCTTCGTGTGGAGCGACCAGAAGCCGCGCCTCGATCAGGCCACGGCCGAAGAGCAGGAACTGCGCAATACCTTCAAGACCAAGCATTCGAAGGCCGTGAATCTCGCGGTGTATCAGCAGCAGCTCGCCGATATCGAGCGCTCGTTCGGTGCGCTGCTTCGCCAGCTGCCAGGCCGCACCGAAGTGCCGAATCTTCTGGTCGACATTTCCCAGGTTGGCGTTGGCGCCGGGCTCGAAGAGAAACTCTTCCAGCCGTCCGCCGAAGTGAAGAAAGACTTCTACGCAGAGCTTCCGATCAAGATCAGGCTGACCGGTTCCTATCACCAGATGGGTGAGTTCGTCAGCGGAATTGCGGCACTGCCGCGCATCGTTACTCTCGGCGAGCTGGTGATCAAACCGGAGACCAAGGACGCTTACGACGTCCTGTCATTCGAGTTGACGGCGAAGACCTACCGTTACCTTGACGACGCCGAAGTTGCCGCCGAGAAGAAAAACGCGGCGCCGGCGACTTCGCCGACCGGTTAACAGCGAAAACACAGGTAACGGATATGTTTTCGAAACAGAAAAACAGTTGGCTTCTCGTCGGCGCGTTGCTGCTTGCCGCGAGCGCTCTTTCGGGCTGCTCGAGCAAGGACGACGAACTCGACCAGTTCATCGCCGACACCAAGAAAGAGCCGGGCGGACGTGTCGAGCCGCTGCCGGAACTCAAACCCTACGAAAGCTACGCGTATGAGTCCGCGAGCATGCGCTCGCCATTCATGCCCGGCGGTTCGGGTGGCGGAGCCTCTGCTTCGCTGCGTCCAGACCAGCGCCGCAACCGCGAATTCCTCGAGCAATTTTCGCTCGATACGCTGCGCATGGTCGGCACGTTGCGCCTGGCCGATCGCACCTACGGTTTGATCAAAACGAAAGACGGCCTCGTCCATCGCGTGTCCCCCGGCAATTACCTGGGGCAGGCGGACGGCAGGGTCACAGAGATATCGGCTTCGAAGATTAGTGTCGTGGAAATCGTTCCTGACGGACTTGGCGGCTACATGGAACGGCCTGCCTCGCTCGGCTTGAACAATTGAAGATCCACGTCAGGGAGTAGATGCGAATGAACAAGATCACCATCCGTCAGTTGGCCGCCTCGACCCTGTTGTGGCTCGCTGCCTGCGTCGTCGTCGCCTTTGCCAGCAAGGCTGCGTACGCGCAGGGCACGCCGAACAAACTCGAATCGGTCGACGTGCAGAGCCTAGCCGGCCAGCAACTACAGCTCACGTTGCACCATTCGGCGCCGCCTTCTGAACCGGTCGCATTCACAATCGACAATCCGGCGCGCATCTCGCTGGATCTCGCCAATACCGCACTTGCGCTGCCCTCGCGTCGCATCGACGTTCGCTCCGGTGGAGTCGATTCGATCCTGGCGGCTGAAGCCTCGGGTCGCACGCGGTTGGTGCTCAACCTCGACCGCCTGCTGCCGTATTCCACGCGCGTGCAAGGTAACGACGTCATCATCCTGATCGGTGGCGCTGCCGCGTCTCCCACCGTCGCCGCCGCTGCTTCGAGCGGTGCCGCCGGGTCGCCGTCCGGCTCGAGTTCGGCTTCCGCCGCTCCTTCCGGTCCGCGCGCCATTCGCGGCATCGATTTCCGCCGCGGTGCCGGTGGCACCGGTCGCATCATCGTTCGTCTGTCCGACCCGCGCACGCCCGCCAGCCTGCGTCAGCTCGGCAACCAGATCGTCGTGGACTTCGCGGGCGCAGAAATCGCCAGCAACCTGGCCCGTCGTTATGACGCCGCCGATTTCGCTACCCCGGTCACTGGTTTTGACGTCGTGCGCGTCGGCGATGGCGTGCGCTTGTCGATCAGCGCCGCCGGCGACTTCGAGCAGCTCGCGTACCAGTCCGATGACCAGTATGTCGTCGAAGTGCAGCCTGCCCGCAAGGCCGCACAGAAAACCGAAGAGAAGCGCGTCTACACCGGCGAGCGTCTCACCCTGAACTTCCAGGACATCGAAACCCGCGCTGTGCTGCAGCTCCTGGCCGATGCCAGCGGCCAGAACATCGTGGTGTCCGATTCCGTCTCGGGCAGCGTCACGCTGCGCTTGCAGAACGTTCCGTGGGATCAAGCCCTGGACATCGTCCTGCGCACCAAGGGACTCGACAAGCGCCGCAACGACAACGTGATCATCGTGGCGCCGACCGAAGAACTCGCGGCTCGCGAGAAAGCCGAACTCGCGGCGCGCGCCGACGTGCAGGATCTCGCGCCGCTGCGTTCCGAATATCTGCAGGTCAACTACGCCAAGGCCGAAGATCTGGCCAACCTGATCAAGTCGTCTGGTGGCGAAGCCGGTCTGCTTTCCAAGCGCGGCACCGTTGCCGTCGACGAACGCACCAACACCTTGCTGCTGCAGGACTCGGCCGATCGTCTCGATGACATCCGCCGCCTGGTAGGCACCCTCGACATTCCGATCCGCCAGGTCCAGATCGAGGCGCGCATCGTGATCGTCAGCGACGATTTCTCCCGCGAACTGGGTGCGCGCGCCGGCTTCTCCGGCTTCGACTTCTTCGGCAACAATCTGGGCTACACCAGCGGATCTGCTCTCGCCAACGATTCGGCAATGAGCGATTTCCTGGAGCGTGCCAACGACGACGACACGACCAATGACGGCGTGCCCTTCGTGTTCTCCGAGAGCCCGGGTACGGCTCCGCCGCGTTATAACGTGAATCTGCCGGTGGCGAGCCCTGCGGGTAGCCTCGCCTACATGCTGCTCGGTAAGGACTTCCTGATCGATCTGGAGCTGTCTGCCGCGCAGGCCGAAGGCCGAGGCGAAGTCATCTCGACGCCGCGCGTCATCACGGCCAACCAGCGTGAAGCCATGATCGAACAGGGCACGGAAATCCCGTATCAGGAATCCGCGTCCTCCGGTGCCACGACCATCTCGTTCAAGAAAGCCGTGCTGTCGCTGAAAGTCACGCCGCAAGTCACGCCTGACAACCGCGTCGTTCTCGACCTCGTCGTCAAGAAGGACAGCGTGGGCCAGATCATCGTCGGTGGTGCGGGCCAGCAGGTGCCGTCGATCGACACCCGCACGATCACCACGTCGGTCATCGTCAACGACGGACAGACGGTCGTGCTCGGCGGCATTCTCGAGACCGAGCGCCGCGAAACTGAAAAGAAGGTTCCGTACCTCGGCGACGTGCCGGTCCTGGGCCGCCTCTTCAAGACCACCGGCAAGACGAACAACAAGGACGAGCTGCTGATCTTCGTAACGCCGAAGATCCTGCGCGAAGGCGTCACCGTCTACTGATCGCCCGTTCATTCTGGCTAGATAGCGGCCGCCTTCGGGCGGCCGCTTCTTTTCCGCTATGCTGAATGGCGAATGTCATCGCGCAATTCCAATGTATTCCTGGTGGGCCCCATGGGCTCGGGCAAGACGGCCGTCGGCAAACACCTGGCGCGCTTGCTCCGTGCGCCCTTCCGTGACAGCGACGCCGAGATCGAATCCCGCACCGGCGTCGACATCTCATACATCTTTTCCCGTGAGGGTGAAACCGGCTTTCGCCAACGCGAGCGCGAGGTCCTGGAGGACGTGACGCGCGAGAGCCCCATTGTGCTCGCGACCGGCGGGGGCGCCATCCTGCTGGAAGAAAACCGCAAGGCCCTGCACGAGCGCGGCTTCGTGGTGTATCTGCGCACTTCGCTCGAACAACAGGTGGAAAGAGTTCGTCAGGGACGCAACCGACCGCTGCTGCACGACGTGGATCCACTGACCAAACTCACCGAACTCATGATCGTGCGCGAGCCGCTTTATGAGTCGCTGGCTGATTTCAGCATCGCGACCGATGGTCGCAAGGTGCATGTCGTCGCGGACTCGATTTTCGCAGCGTTCAAGGCCGCGCAGAACACGGCCTGAGGCCGCATATACTTCGCTTTCGCGGCCGCCGAGGCCGCCTGACATGGAATTGAGCGTGCAGCGCATCGAAGTAAAGCTTGGAACTCGCAGCTATCCGATCTTCATCGGCGCCGGTGCGATGACGCTCGCGGATGAGTTTGCGCGCGCCATACCCGCGCGCGATGTCCTGCTCGTCACGAACACCACGGTCGGGCCGCTGTACGCCGCCAGACTTACCGCAGCCCTGGCGCCCCGGCGTTGCATCGAAGTCACGCTGCCGGACGGCGAAGTGCACAAGACACTTGCCAACATCTCGCGGATGCTCGATGTCTTGATCGCCAACCGGTTGGCGCGCGATGCCTGCGTCGTAGCGCTCGGCGGAGGTGTAGTCGGCGACATGGCTGGCTTCGCCGCGGCCTGTTACCAACGCGGTATCGCCTTTGTGCAGGTGCCGACCACGTTGCTCGCGCAGGTGGACTCTTCCGTCGGGGGCAAGACCGGTGTGAATCATCCGGGTGGGAAGAATCTCATCGGCGCGTTTCACCAGCCTGCCGCCGTGTTTGCCGATACCGATACGCTCGCCACATTGCCCGATCGCGAGCTGCGAGCCGGGCTCGCAGAAGTCATCAAGTACGGGCTCATTGTCGACGCGCCGTTCTTCGATTGGCTGGAAGCGAATGCAACAACGTTGCTGGCGCGCGACGCGGCAGCCCTCACTCATGCCATCAAGCGCTCCTGCGAGATCAAGGCGGACATCGTCGCGCGCGATGAGCGCGAGCAGGGTGACCGCGCGTTGCTCAATCTCGGGCATACATTCGGGCACGCCATCGAGAGCGCCACCAACTACTCGAGCTGGTTGCACGGAGAGGCGGTTGGCGCGGGTATGCTGCTGGCGGCAGACATGTCGCAACGGCTCGGCTGGCTCGAGGCGCCCGACGTCGCGCGGGTCGAGCGCGTGCTGCAGTTGTTTGGATTGCGTACCGATGTGCGCGAGCTGTCGGCAGTCACGTTGGCCGAAAAGATGAAGATCGACAAGAAGGTGGCCGCTGGCAGGATTCGCCTCGTGTTGCTGAAGACAATCGGAAAATCAGTTGTGACCGGCGACTATGACGACGCGGCGTTGCGGGAGACGCTGCGGGTCCGTTGCGGATAGCCATGAACGAGCCGCTCGCGCCGTATGCCGCGATCGACGAACGAAGTCGTGGTCGCCGCTTTCCAGAAGCGCCACCAAGATTTCGCAGCGAATTTCAGCGCGATCGCGACCGCATCATTCATTCAAATGCGTTTCGCCGTCTGGTCTACAAGACCCAGGTATTCGTAAATCACGAAGGCGATCTGTATCGCACGCGGATTACGCATTCCCTGGAAGTTGCGCAAATTGGGCGCACGGTTGCACGTGCCTTGCGCATCAACGAGACGTTGACCGAGGCGATCTGCCTTGCGCACGACCTCGGACATACGCCCTTCGGCCACGCCGGCCAGGACGCGCTCAACGAATGCATGCGCGACTACGGCGGCTTCGAACACAACCTGCAATCTCTTCGGGTCGTTGACGAACTCGAGGAACGTTATGCGGACTTCTCCGGTCTCAATCTAACCTTCGAATGTCGCGAGGGCGTGCTCAAACATTGTTCCGTGCAAAACGCGCGGCTGCTAGGTGATGTTGGCGAGCGATTTCTGAACCGCACCCAGCCCGGTCTCGAGGCCCAGTTGTCAAACCTTGCGGATGCGATTGCCTATAACAATCATGATGTCGACGACGGCGTGCGCGCCGGCCTGATCAATGTGGATGAGTTGCGCGACGTGCGCGTATTTGCTCGTCTGCATTCGGAAGTCACGGAGAAGTATCCGGCGGCGCCCGCACGCAGACAGCTCTACGAGACTATCCGGCGAATGGTTGATTTCCTGGTTAGCGATCTGATCGTGCATTCGCAGAGAGTCATCAACGACGCGCGCGTCGACAGTATCGACTCGGTGAGGCTACATGCACGACCATTGATAACGCTGAGCGACGAGGCGCTCGAGCAGCATCATGAACTGAAGCGCTTCCTGCGTACGAAGCTCTACAATCACCCGAGAGTCAGGAAAGTCATGGATGAAGCGAGTGCGACGCTCAAGACTTTGTTTGAGGCGTATATGAAGGATCCGTCACGCCTGCCGCCAGAACATCAGTCACTCGCTACTCGTGCTGAGGCAGAGGGCGGTAAACCCGCGCGTGCGCGTGTTGTGGCGGACTATGTGGCGGGGATGACGGATAGGTTTGCGTACTTGGAAAGGGCGAGGATCGCCTCGATGTCTGAAAATGCGAACGGCGTCAAGTAGGCTGCTCTGCAATACAGGTGAATAGCTGATGCCAAACAATTCGCGCGACCAACTACTCTATGCGTTCCGCAGAGTGTTGCGACCGCTCATGCGAATCTTAGTTAGGTCAGGAGTTCGATACGACGAATTCCTTGAACTAATCCGTGGTGTGTACGTCGAAACGGCTGTCCGTGATGGGTTGGGCGATGGCGTTAAACCATCGCGTGCAAAGATTTCGATTTCGACCGGCGTTCCCCGTCGTGACGTAGATCGATTTATCGACAACGATGGCGCTCTTCCACTGCCGCCCAAGACATTGACAGACACACTCTCTGAAATTCTCAATAAGTGGCACACCGATCCACTGTTTGTTGGCCCTTATGGCATCCCTCTAGAACTTGAAGTCAAGAGTCAGAAGAGCCGTTCGTTTTCTGAGCTCGTTAACGCGGTCGATACCCACGTAAGCGCCAGTGATGTTTTGGAAGAACTGGTTCGATTGCGCACTGTAGTTTGGTCTGGCGATACGCATGTCCGCACGGTATCGCGAGCGTTTATTCCAGTAGAAGAGATGTCGCCTGCGCAACTTGAGTTTTTCGGCAATGCTTTAACAAGGCTTGCGAATACATTGCAGTTCAACATGGATCGACAGAATTCATCTAAGCGCCTAGAGCGCTCAGTTATTTCGGATCGTGGATTACCGGCTTCGGTGGTTCCGATCTTTGAAAAACACGTTCGGGAGAGAGTTTCGGAACTCCTGATCGACTTGGATAACTGGCTCAGCCCGTACTCCGCGCAGGTACAGCCGGGCTTTGAATTCGAGAAAGTGGGGCTGGCAGTGTTTCAGTTTGTGGATCCAGTTGCCGATTTGACACCTCTTCGCGAAAAAGTAGCCTCTGACGCCCGAGACCTCCGCTAGACCGGCCCAAAACATCTCTGCTGTGGTTTTTGTGCGTCCCTTTTGACTTAAGGGATGAATTGGCAGTAGTGTTTGTGACGCAGGTCGCAGTTTAGGTCTCGTTTTGTTAAGTGTCGTCCATCCCATGGATCGGGCGCGGGAGGCACATATGGGCATCACTGGAAATTTCCGGCTAGTCGCTGGCGTGGTTGCTGCGGTTCTTTGTGCAGACGCGAGCGCGGATAACGTCATCGCCTTGGGGCCGGTCGAAAGAATCTCGGTCGACGGATCTGGGGTTCAAGTTCTTGGTCAGACATTTGCTATCCGCAGCTCGCGTAGCGCTGACGGGCAAATTCAGCTTTCCAATGCGTCAGAAGATCTGCGCTTGGGCACATATTTGTACATTGAGGGTGAGCGTTCGGCTGATGGCACGTTAGTCGCATCATCCCTGCAAATTAGCGATACGCCGTACGTCCCGGGCGCAAGCGAAGTGTTGCTTGCTGGCGTTGTTTCAAAGTTCGATCAGGCGTTGGGTGTTGCGACAATCGGTGACGCCCAGATTTACGTGCCCAATGCTTCCGTCGAATCTGTAACGCCGATTGTCGAGGGCACGTCGATGACCGTCCTGGGCTACCAAGCCAGCTCTCGGGACCAAATTTGGGCGACGGAAATCGAGAGCAATGAGCTAATTAGCATCCAGGGTACAGGGGTTAACAGCCTCAGCATTCAGGGCACCGGTAAGCAGAGCATCCAGGGTACGGGCGTCAACAGCCTCAGCATCCAAGGCACCGGCAAGCAGAGCATCCAGGGTACGGGCGTCAACAGCCTCAGCATCCAAGGCACCGGCAAGCAGAGCATCCAGGGTACCGGGGTCAACAGCCTCAGCATCCAAGGCACTGGCAAACAGAGCATCCAGGGTACCGGCGTCAATAGCCTTAGCATCCAAGGCACCGGATAACTCAGATCTAGGAGACCAACTAGGTCTCTAGGTGCGCAAGCAAAGCCTCGAGTCGCCCTGGTCTCCGACGATGACCGCGGGCCCATAGCCGCATCGCGCTGCGCTGTGAATCCGAGGTTAAGTTCCTAAAGTAGTTTGTTAACGGGGTTCAATACCGCTTTCTGCCGCAAATGACTTGAAAGGCGGCTGGCCGACCGCTTGGCTCAAGGTACAAAGATCGCTTGTACATGAGCACGCGAACAGAAGGCTCGGATTCATCGGATGATCCTCTATCCTCCTGTCGAACATGAAACGCCGAGTACGCACAGTGGGGCATCGACCTAAGAGCGCCCGAACGCCCGCGAATTCTGGATCGAATGATATCGATCGACATCTAATGCAAATTCTGGCGAACGTAGCGCAATTGCTTCTGCGAAATGGCTACGGGTTCCGACGTTTCAACAGACTCGCCAGACTGGCTTTCGTTGAGGCTGCTCTGGCGCTCGATGGAAGCTCGGATCTGCGTCCCAGCATCGCAAAGATTGCGGCAGCCACCGGACTAACGCGAATAGAAGTCTCACAACTTCGACGAACTACATCTGCATCGCAGTTGAATAAATCCACGCCGCAAAATCGCGCGATAGGCGTCGCGATGGGCTGGAGCTCCGATAGGGCATTTCAGGGAAATAAGAGAAGGCCACTGTGCCTTCCGTTTGCCGCGTCCGGACCAAGCTTCACCAGACTCGTAAAGAAATACAGCGGCGATATTCCCGCGCGAGCCATGCTCGTTGAAATGGAACGGTTAGGGATGGTCAAAGAGAGCAAGAACGGGTCAGTCGAATTAGTGAGAGAAAGTACTCGCGCAGTAAAGCCAGCTCTTGCGGCCATCCGTGCAATCTCACCGTGGGTGAACTTCTTTAGCAAGGCAGGCGATGAGGGTAGCAATGAGGACCTAACCTCTACCGCAAGGCAGATAAAAATTCATTTTGAATCGCTGCCCCAAGTGTATGCGGCCGTGCGAGAGCTTGAGAGTCGGCGAACATCGTTTGTAACTGGCTTAGAGCTCCTTGGTACCCGTTCAAAGCGAAATGCCGAATACGACTTAACCGTCTCGGTTGCAGTCGCAGCCGCAAAGCCTCTTCGTGCAAAGAAGGCGACTTGACAGCTGCTGATTCACGGAGCAGAAGATGAAGCGAGCGCAACCGAAGAGTGGTCGAAAACTTGTGATTCGTGAAGCGATAGTCCAGCTATTTGCGCTTCAACTGAGTTCTGGGACAAGCCTCGATGCGCTCAGGCTCTTTGCCTTGAGTTGTGTGGACTCAGCCTCGAGAAAAACCGGCATCGACACACAAGAAGCAAGCGGTTCGGATGTTCAAACTATTGGCAGTCTTCTTAGGACTTGGCATCGAGAAACGCGATACCTATCGAAGGATGGTTCGCCGCGACCACTGGGGCTTAGCGGAAAGAATGGACTTCGAAAACTTGTCTGCTTGTACTTTGATCCAAAGAAATTCGACTCTGTCTTTGAAGGACTCCAAAAGTCAGGGCTAATCAAAGAGACAAGGCAAAAGAAGTGGATCCCGACTGGAAAGTACGGAGTGGTGCCGATCGTTTCGAAGGAATTGTTAGCCCACCTTGCTGAAGGAGTATCCCGCTACGTGGAAACGATCACCCGAAATGTCACAACGCGCCGCAAGGAGAACACGTTGTTCGAACGATCAAGCAAAGTTCGCGCATTCCCAGTGTCAGCGGCTGAAGACTTTCGAATTCTAGTGAATCGACAAGCCATTGCGTTTTTGGCTGTGGTTGACGATTGGCTTGAGGCGCGCGTCGAAGAGGCGAGCAATTCGCGTTCAAAGAAATGCACCGCCGGCGTGTTTGCCTTTGCATTTCTCGATGACATCGCTATGAGCTAATAGCTGCCAACGCTACAGCCCAGTTAATTCTTCGGCAACTCTTCCCTCAGCGCTCTCCGCAAAATCTTCCCCACGTTCGTCTTCGGAAGATCGTCTCTGAAATACACGTGCTTCGGCACTTTGTACCCCGTCAGCCCCTTTCTGCAGTGCTCGATCAACTGCTGTTCCGTAAGGCTCGAATCCTTCTTCACAACAAACAAAGCGACGACCTCGCCTGACTTCTCATCAGCCTGCGCGATCGCTGCCGCTTCGAGCACGCCGGGATGCATCACGGCGATGCTCTCGACTTCGTTCGGATAAACATTGAATCCCGAAACAAGGATCATGTCCTTCTTCCGATCTTCGATGAACACGAGTCCGTTTTCATCGATTCGACCGATATCGCCGGTGCGCAGGAGATCTTTTCCGATCATCACATTGGCGGTCTCATCGGGCCGGTTCCAGTACCCAGCCATCACCTGGGGTCCGCGCACGCATATCTCACCGACTTCGTTGATTCCCAGTTCGTTACCTGCATCATCCCGGATGCTGATCTCGGTCGAAGGAATCGGATAGCCGATCGACCCGTTGAAATCTTCACCGGGCTTGTTGATGCACGCAGCTGGTGACGTCTCGGTCAGACCCCAAGCCTGCGTGAGAATCTTTCCGGTCACTTCCTTCCAGCGTTTCGCGACGGCCTCCTGTACGGCCATTCCCCCGCCGAGGGTGATGCGCAAATTACTGAAGTCGACAGTGTCGAATCCCGGCGTATGCAGCAACGCATTGAACAAAGTGTTGACGCCGCTGATATACGCGAACTTGTACTTCTTCAACTCCGCCACGAACGCGGGGAAATCGCGCGGGTTGGTGATGAGTACGTTGCGCCAGCCGAGCACGACGAACAGCAGGCAGTTCGCCGTCAATGCAAAGATGTGATACAGCGGCAGCGCCGTTATCAGAGTGGCGGGATCGCGCGGAAAGGACGGCCCTATCCACTCGAGCGCCTGCAGCACATTCGCCACCATGTTGCCGTGCGTGAGCATTGCGCCCTTGGCAACACCGGTCGTGCCTCCGGTGTACTGCAGAAACGCGATGTCGCCGTGATTCAACGACACCGGTTGCATGCGGATCTTCGAGCCGGCCTTGAGCGCCTGCTTGAACTTCCACGCACCGGGCAGGCTGTACGGCTTCACCTGTTTGCGTTTATGACGCACGACGAAATCGACGATGTTGCCCTTCGGAAACCCGAGCATCTCGCCGACGCTGGTCAGCACGACGTGTTTGATAGGTGTGTGCGCGATGACTTCCTGCAGAACGTGCGCGAAGTTCTCGACAATCACGATGACGGTCGCGCCGGAATCACTCAGCTGATGCTCGAGCTCGCGGGCCGTATACAGCGGATTTGTGTTGACGACGGTGAGGCCGGCGCGCAACGCGCCGTGCACGACAATGGGGTACTGCAGCGTGTTGGGCATCATCACGGCGACGCGGTCGCCTTTCTTGAGGCCGCAACTCGTTTGCAAGAACGCGCCGAACTGAGCCGACAGCACATCGAGTTCGCCGTACGTCATCGCCTTGCCCATCTGGACATAGGCATCGCGGACGGAGTGGACGGCGAGCCCGCGCTCGATCATCTCCTTGAGCGAGGGGTACTCGTTGACATTGACTTCAGCGCGGACACCCGGCGGATAAGACTTGAGCCAATGCTTTTCCACGACCACCCCTCGAATCTGGTGTCGCAGGCTAGCTTGCAGGTTTCCCCGGAGCAACTAGCAGCGGCTTGAGCTTCGGCCAGAGGTTTTCGAGCAGTTGCGGCTGCCCGAGGGCATTCGGATGCAGCCCATCGGCCTGCATGAGATCGGGCTTGAGCGCCACCTGGTCGAGAAAGAAGGGCACGAACGCGACGGGGTACTTCGCCGCCAGCGCGGCAAACATGTCGCGGAATTCCTGACCATAACGTGCGCCGTAGTTAGGCGGGATCACCATGCCGACGAGCACGACGCGCGCTTTCACCGCGCGCGCCCGCTCGATGATTTGCCGCAGATTCTCGCGGCTGGCGGCCAGCGGCAACCCGCGCAAGCCGTCGTTGGCCCCGAGCTCGACAATGACGATGGCCGGCTTGTGCGATTCGAGCACCCGCGGCAGGCGCGCGAGTCCACCCTGAGTGGTTTCGCCGCTCACGCTGGCGTTGATCACTCCGTATCCGTACCCTTCGGAGGCGAGCCGCTGCGAAAGCAGGGTTACCCAGCCTTGTGGAATCTTGATGCCGTAACCGGCACTGAGACTGTCGCCGAGCACGATGATGGTGCGCGGCGCGGGAGTCGCGGCACTCGCGGACATTGCCAGTGCAAACAGCAACACCAATTGAATGGATCTGATGAGCGTACTCAAAGCCGAAAACCTCACAAAAACGGTTACCAGTCCCGAAGGGATGCTGACCATCGTAGACGACGTGTCGTTGGACATCGCGGCAGGGGAATCAGTTGCCATCGTCGGCGCCTCGGGCGCCGGTAAATCTACGCTGCTGGCGCTCCTGGCTGGCCTGGATTCTCCGACTTCCGGACGCATCACTCTCGCGGGCGCCGACTTGACCGCGCTCGATGAAGACGGGCGCGCGCGCCTGCGCGCCGAACGCGTGGGGTTCGTCTTCCAGTCGTTCCACCTCGTGCCCTCGCTCACGGCATTGGAAAACGTCATGTTGCCGCTCGAACTCGCCGGCCGGCGCGACGCACGCGAAGCCGCCAGCGAGACACTCGGGCGTGTCGGTCTCGGGCAGCGCACGGGGCACTATCCGCGTCAGCTCTCCGGCGGAGAACAGCAACGCGTCGCGATCGCGCGCGCCTTCGTGACTCGTCCCGCGGTCCTGTTCGCCGACGAGCCCACGGGAAATCTCGATACCCACACCGGTGAAAAGACCGTGTCGCTGTTGTTCGACCTCAACGCGCAGTCGCACACCACGCTGGTGCTGGTGACTCATGACAGCACGGTCGCGGCGCGCTGTGGCCGCGTCCTGCAGATGGACTCGGGCCAACTCAAATGAAGGTCGCGCCGTGAGAGCCCTGACCATCGCGCTGCGTACCCTGGTCCGCGAGTGGAGGTCGGGTGAGCTCGGCGTACTGGTGCTCGCGATCACCGTCGCGGTGGCGGCGCTCACGGGAGTCGGGTTTCTCGTCGATAGAATCAGCGCGGCCGTGGATAACCAGGCGGGAGAAGTGCTGGCCGCGGATCTGCGTTTGGAGTCGGCCCGGCCGTTCGATGCCAGCGCGACCGACGAGGCGACCAGGCGCGGCGTCCGGATCGCGCGCAGTACCGGCATGTTCAGCGTGGTGTTCAACGGTGACGTGAGTCAGCTGACGGCGGTGCGTGCCGTGTCGCCCGAATACCCACTGCGCGGCAAGGTGATGTTGTCTGACCAGCCCTTTGGAAAACCGACGCCAGTGCTCGGCAATCCGGGACGCGGCGAAGTCTGGCCGGATTCACGCCTGGCGGCGGCGCTCGGCGCCAGCATCGGCACCGAGCTTTCGATCGGCGCGAGCAAGTTCAAGGTGGCGCGCATCATGATCAGCCGGCCGGATCAGGGCGCGACGTTCGTCGACCTGGCACCCAGCCTGTTGATGAACGAAGACGACATCGCGGCCACCCAGCTCATCCAGCCCGGCAGCCGGCTCACGCGGGCGTTGCTGTTCGCGGACGGCCGCTCCGAAATCGACTCCTTCGAACAGTGGCTGAAAGCCAATAAGAAGGATGCCGAACGCCTGCTCGACGTCGACGAGACGGCGCCGCAGATCAAAACGGCCATCGATCGCGCCGGCCGGTTCCTGAGCCTCGCCAGCCTGGTCGCGGTGCTGCTGTGCTCGATCGCGGTCGCGATGGCGGCCCGTCGCTACGTGCATCGCCATCTCGATTCCGTCGCGCTGATGAAAACTTTGGGGGCGACACGCGCGTTCACGCTCACGGTCAGCCTGACGCAACTCGTGCTCGTCGGTCTGATCGCCGCCCTCTTGGGCTCGATCCTGGGCTTCGGTGCGCAGGCTTGGCTGGTCGTCGCACTGGCAGACCTGCTCAAGGGCGATCTGCCGCCACCGAGCCTTGCACCGCTCGGGATCGGCTTGTTGACGGCTATCGCGGTACTCGGCGGGTTTGCCCTGCCGCCGCTGCTGCAATTGTCGCGCACGCCCGCGCTGCGGGTGTTGCGTCGCGATGTCGGCCCGCCGCCACCGCTGGTCATTCTCGCCTTCGGTCCGGCGGTGATGGCCATCGTGTTCCTGGTCTATTGGGTGCTGCGCGATCTGGTCATCTTCGGCGCCTTCGTCGGCGGCCTGGCCGCCTTCGTGGTCATCGTGGCGACCGCCGGCTGGCTGCTGGTCAAACTGACCTCCCGCTTCCGTGGCGGGGCCGGCGTTTCCTGGCGCTACGGCGTCGCCAATCTCGGCCGCCGCCGCACCGAAAGCGTGGTGCAGCTGACCGCCTTCGCGCACGGCATCATGATGCTGTTGCTGCTCGTGGTGGTCCGCAACGACCTGCTCAACGACTGGCGCCGCAGCCTCCCGGCGGACACGCCCAACTTTTTCTTCATCAACATTCCGCCCGACGAACACCAGGCCTTCGCGCGCTTTCTGACGGACCATGGCGCGGAGCGCACCCGGGCCTTGCCGATGGTCCGCGCGCGCATGACACACATCAACGGACAGGCGATCGACGACCTGAAGTTCGCGACGCCGCGGGCTCGCGAGTTCGCCACGCGTGACCAGAACATCACCTGGGCCGAACAACTCGGCCGCGACAACGAGATCACCGCGGGCCGCTGGTTCACGGCCGCGGATACCGGCAAACCCCTCGTGTCCGTTTCGACCGAATATGCCCAGGAACTCAACCTCAAGCTCGGCGACTCGCTGCAATTCGACGTGGCCGGCGAAACGCAGACCGCGACGGTGTCGAGCGTTCGCCGCGTGAAGTGGGACAGCTTCCAGCCCAACTTCTTCCTGATGTTCGCGCCCGGTTTGCTGGAAGGCGCGCAGGGCACCTGGATGACGGCCGCGCATCTCGATGCCAACAATCCGAAAACCATCGGCGAGCTGGTGCGGCGTTTTCCCAGCGTCTCCGTCTTCAACGTGGACGATCTGCTGCGGCAGGTCCGTTCGGTCATCGACAAGGCGCTCGCGGCAGTGCAGAGCGTCTTTCTCTTCACGCTCATGGCGGGCCTGGTCGTGCTGGTGGCGGCGGTGCAGGCCAGCCGCGAGGAGCGCCGTTTCGAAAGCGCGATCCTGCGCACGCTGGGTGCGAATCGTTCCACCGTGCTCAAAGGCCTGCTCGCGGAATTCGCCGCGCTCGGCATTCTTTCGGGCGCGCTCGCGGCCGCGGGCGCATCAATCGCGGGTGCCTACATCGCCAGGCGCGTGCTCCAGATTCCGTATTCGCCGGATCCGTGGGTGTGGCTGTACGGCGTCGTCGGCGGCGGGTTGTTAGTCAACCAGCCGCCGGTACTCACCCTGCGGAGTTCCTGATGCCTCAGGAGAAGACGCGGCGGCGTTCGATGGTCGGCTGGTACGACCCGCGCGTGCTGGCCCACTCGGCCTACCAGGTGGCGATCGCCAATGTCTTCGGCCGGCACTCCGACACGCGGCTCATCGAAGCGCTTGCCAGCCAGCCGCAGAACGAGTTCGACTATTCGGCGACTCCTGGGGCGGCGGCGGGAGATTTCTGGTTCGACTATGCCGCCGACATCGGCGACGGCTGGAATTCGACCTTCGCCATCGCGGATGCGATCGCGCAGCCCACGCTCGATCTGCCGTCCGGCGATACGATCGAGCAAACCCACGCGGGCCGGCTGCTCGTGTTCGGCGGCGACGAGGTTTATCCCTATCCATCGCGCGCCGAATACGCGGTACGGACGGAGACTCCCTACAAGATGGCCTTCGCGGGCCGCGCGCATCCGGACGTCTTCGCGATCCCCGGCAATCACGACTGGTACGACAGCCTGGTCGCGTTCTCGCGCGTCTTCTGCCGGCCCGAGCGCGGCTTCGCCGCGTGCACGACGCGCCAGACGCGCAGTTACTTCGCGCTGAAACTCCCCGCCAACTGGTGGTTGCTGGCCATCGATCTGCAACTGGGCGCCGATCTCGATGAGCCGCAGGTGCAGTACTTCCAGAAGGTGGCCGCGCGCATGGACGATGCCGCGCGCCTCATCTTCTGCGTGCCCGAGCCGCGCTGGATTCTCGAGGACGCGTATCCGCGCCACGCGAGCTACGAGGAACAGTCCAGTACGCGGTTCCTCGAAGACGAAGTCTTCAAGCGCAAGGCGCGCGTGTTCCTCACCGGCGACCTGCATTTCTACAAGCGCCACGAGAATCCGGAAGGCGTGCAGAAGATCACCGCGGGCGGCGGCGGCGCGTTCCTGCACCCGACGCACGCACCCGCCACCAAACTACTGCGCAATGGCTTCGAGCAACGTGCCGTCTATCCGGACGAAAGTACTTCCCGGCGCCTGGCGTGGCGCAATTTCCTGTTCCCGGCCCTGAATCCGAAAGCCGGCTGGCTGTACGCGTTCCTGTACGCGATGTCGGCCTGGCTGGCTTCGGCCAGCCTCGAAGCGTCGGATGTCATCGACCTGCAGACCGCGCTGGGCGCGGCGATCAATGCCGCGATCCGCGACCCGCTCAACGGCATGTGGCTGGTCACGATCGTCGCGGGCTTCATCTTCTTCACCGACACGCACGTACGCTCATGGCGCATCCTGGGCGGCGCCAGTCACGCGCTGCTGCACCTCACCGCGGCGTTCATGGTGGGCTGGTGCGCGCTGTTGATCACCGTGCGGGGATTCGATCTCCACTACGGCAGCCTGTTGCAACTGCTGCTTTCGGGCCTGGTCGCCGTGATCCTGGGCGCCATCGTCGGCCCGTTCATTCTCGGACTCTATCTATTCGTGTCGATCCGCATCTTTGGACGGCACTCGACCGAGGCATTCTCGTCGTTGCGCATCCAGGATTTCAAACAGTGGTTGCGGCTGCGGATCGACGCGGCGGGCACGCTCACGATCTATTCGATCGCCATCGATCGGGTGCCGCGCCGCTGGCGAACGACAATACGTGGAGGAGAAGAAACCTGCGTGGCCGACGACGCGCGTGCCAGTGCGCCGCAGCTCGTCGACAAGGTTTCCGTGCGCGGCTGACTAGCGCGCGACGTTGAACCGGAACCAGGCCACGGGCAGTCCTTCGCGGCGCATGTTCAGGCCGTCGAGCTGCACCATGTAGTCGCCGGGACCGAACGCGCCCGCGTTGAGCGAAATGCGCACGTGACCGTTGGAGTCCTTGGTGATGCCATCGATGACCGCAACCCGGCCCTGATTCACGCGATCGATCGACACCTTGAACGTGGCATACCGCGTCCAGGAAAGGTCGGCTTTGATTTCGGCGAAATCACCCGAGCCGATGGAGAGCGTGGCTTGCGCCGGCGGGCCATTACGCGCCGTACCGACGAGGATCGTGCGTTTGTGCGTGGACGGCGCGATCGAGCGCTCGTGATTTTCGACCTTCAGCTTGGCGATCGCCGAATCGCGCGACGACACCTGCAGGGCGAGCACCGCACAGCCGATCAGCGCGACCGCCGCCAGCGCCGCCGCGCCCATGGTAAAGATCGGTTTCTCCCAGGCCTTTTTTTGCTTCTCCGCCCAAGGTTCGGCCACCCCCGCCGCGTCCAACAGACGCAGACCCGCATTGACCTTGTCGGCGAGCCCGAGCTCCTCGATGAGTTCCGGGCGCGAACGGATCAGCTTTTCGAAATCGGTGACGCCCTTGGGCGGCAGACGGCCGGCGAGATACCGCTCGACGATCTGGTTCTTGATGATGAATTCACGATCCATGGCGGGCGCGGGTGTGCCCGTCGCAAATGCGCCCGGAGCCTGCACCTTGTTTACACCAGAGGTATCGATACGAGTCGCAGCTTCCATCGTGGTTCGAAATTCCGCAGAGTCTTGGCCGGCCGTATGCGTCGCAAAAACGCCAGGCGCCATTCGGGTTGGTAACGGCCGTTGGTCCTACAGGATCGCACAAGCTTATGCTGCGATTCTTATGTCTGGAAGCCGCTGCGCCGCTTCACATTCCGCGCATGCATTCCCCGCAGACCTGCGACGTGGTTCGCAGTTTGCGTTCATCTAACGAGGATTACCTGTCCATGAAGTCTTTCAGCAAATCGCTCGCCACTGCCGTCGCCGCCTGCCTGGGCGCGGCCCACATCGCCTCGGCCGCGGGGTCTTCGTCGACCGCGATCACCATCTACAGCTCGGCACAGCCGGGCGCGATCTCGCCGGAGTTCTACCGCCCGGTGCCTGGACAAGGTGTGCCGAATGCCATGTCGGTGCCCGGATACGCGCTGGTGCGTGACGACCGCGAGATCAAGGTCGCCAAAGGCCGTTCGCAACTCTCGTTCACCGACGTCGCCGCGCTGATCGATCCGACCACGGTCACTTTCACATCGTTGTCGGATCCGGCCACACGCGTACTCGAGCAGAATTTCCAGTTCGATCTCGTGAGCACGCAGAAGCTGCTGCTCAAGTTCATCGACAAGCAGATCACGGTCGACAAGAACGTCGGCAACACCGTGACCCCGATCACCGGCACGCTGCTCTCGGCGGTGGACGGCATCGTGCTGCGCGGCAGCGACGGCTCCATCTACTCGCTGCCCGCATATACGTCGGTGAAATTCCCGGACCTGCCGGGCGGTCTCAACACGCGACCCACGCTGGTGTGGGACGTGTCGTCGCCGGCGGGTGGCACGCAGAAAACGCGAGTCACCTACCAGACCGGCGGCATCACCTGGTGGGCGGACTACAACCTCACGTTCAACGAAGGCGCGGATGCCAACAACGGCCTGCTCGATCTGTCTGCCTGGGTGAGCATCATCAACCAGTCGGGGGCGACGTTCGATGACGCCCGGCTCAAGCTCATCGCGGGCGACGTGAACCGCGTGCAGCCGCAGACCGACATGCGCGCCAAGCGCGAGTTGATGATGGCCGCATCCGTGGCGGACCGGGTGGATGAAGGCTTTGCGCAGAAGGATTTCTTCGAATTCCACCTGTACACGCTTGGCCGCCCGACCACGCTGCCCAACAATTCCACCAAGCAGATCGAATTGTTCGACCAGGCGAAGCAGATCCCGGCGAAGAAGGTGCTCACTTACTACGGCGCGCCGCAGCCCTATTTCTACCCGACGCCGTACACGGACCGGAACATGGGTATCGCCATGAACACGAAGGTCGACGTGTATCTCGAATTCAAGAACGACAAGCAGTTCGGCCTGGGCGTGCCGCTGCCGGCCGGTCGGCTGCGCGTCTCGCAGCTCGACAAGGCGGACGGCAGCCTGGAGTTCATCGGCGAGGACAAGATCGATCACACGCCCAAGGACGAGCAGGTGCACATCAAGCTCGGCTCCGCGTTCGACGTGGTGGGTGAGCGCCGCCAGGTGAACTTCTCGATCGACACCAACGCGAAAGTGATGGAAGAGGAAATCGAGGTGAAGCTGCGCAATCACAAATCACAGGCGGTCGACGTCGTGGTTAAGGAAAACCTCTACCGCTGGAGCAACTGGAAGATCCTCACCAAGACACACGAGTTCCAGAAGGAAGATGCACGCACCATCAACTTCCCGGTGAAGGTGGCGAAGGATGGCGAGACGGTGGTCCGGTATCGCGTCCGCTACACCTGGTAGCGACGCGAGGATCAGTGCGCGCGCGGGCGCTTGAGGAAGTATTCGACCTTGTCGCGATAGGTGCGCGACAGCTTCAACTCCTGCCCGCCTTCCAGCCGCAGGAAGTATTCGCCGTTCATGTGCGCGCGCAGGCTCTTGACGCGCGTGAGGTTGACGATGGTCGAACGGTGCACGCGCTGGAACAGGCGCGGATCGAGCAGGTTTTCCATTTCGCGCATGGTGGCGCGCAGGATGTGCGTATGGCCGCTGGCATGAATGCACAGATAGTCGCCGGCCGCGTCCACCCACTCGATGGCCTCGACCGGCACGCGCACGGTTTCGCGGCCATTACGAATCGGTAGCCAGTTCGGCGTCTGCAGGCCGTTCGTGGTTTCCGCCGGCTCGATTTCGCCGCTGCCGCGCAACTCGGCGAGCAGATTCACCAGTTGATTGCGCTCGGCGATCGCGGTGCGCTGGTCGTTGAGCTCGCGCACGTGGGTGAGCGTCGCCGCCAGGCGTACATCGTCCACGGGCTTCAGCACGTAATCGATGGCGCGCGCCTCGAAAGCCTGCACGGCGAAGCGGTCGTAGGCGGTCACGAACACGATCATCGGCAGTTCGTGCGGCTGCAATTGGGCCAGTACGTCGAAGCCCGACAGGCCCGGCATCTGGATGTCGAGGAAAACGAGATCCGGCTGGTGCTCGCGAATGGCGGCCAGCGCCTCGCGGCCATTGGTGCACTGACCGACGATCTCGATATCGTTCGCCATGCGCAGCCGCAGCTCGAGACCGCGGCGCGACAGCGCCTCGTCGTCGACCAGCAGAGTTCGCAACTTGCGCGGCGCGGCGGGAATCATGACGGCGCAACTTCCATTGGCAATCCGAGCTCGATGCGCAGGCCCGGCTTGTTGTCGATCGTCACGAACCGGTGGCGATCCTCGTAGAGCACCGCGAGGCGTTCTCGCGTGTTGCGCAGGCCGACACCGCGCCCGCTGCCGGGGATCGCGTTGGCGCTGAGACCCGGACCGTCGTCGGCGACCGCCAGTTCGAGCATCGAGCCGCGCGTGCGGCCTTCGATGCGGATGGCGCCGCCCTTCTCGGAAGGTGAGACGGCGTACTTCACCGCGTTCTCGATCAGGGGTTGCAGCAACAGGCTCGGCACCAGCGCCTCCAGCGCCGCGTCTTCCACCGCGTATTCGAGTTTGAGGCGATCGCCGAAACGCAGCTTCTCCGTGGTCAGGTAGAGGTTCATCGCCTCGATCTCCTGCCGCAGCGTCACCTTCTTCATCGGGTCCTGGTCGAGCGTGTAACGCAGGAACTCGGACAGCCGCATCACCATCAGGTTGGCGGTACGATTCTCGTTGTCGAGGATCAGCGTCGAAATCGCGTTGAGCGTGTTGAAGAGAAAGTGCGGGTTGAGCTGGTAACGCAGCATCTTGAGCTGCGCTTCCTGCGCCAGCGCGCCGGCGCGCAGCGTGGCCTCGCGCTGCTCCTGCAGCGACTCGTAATACTTGACGCCAAAGTAGATAGCCGACCAGCACAGCAGCAGATACATCGACGACATGGTTGCGCCGAAGATCTCGAGGATGCTGCGCATCTCCATGTCGGGCGCGATGATCATCCAGGCGCCGTTGATGATGACGCGCCACAGCAGCGCGAACAGGTAGCAGCTGATGAGCACGCCCGCGATGATCACGCGCGGACTGCGCGTCCACAGACGGCGGTAGATGTAGCGCAGCTCGAGACTGAACAGGAATCCGCCGACCGCCGCGATTGCGATCACGACGAAGTAGCCGCTCATCCTTTCGTAGACCAGCGCGCCGAGATATTGCGACAGCGCGTAGCCCAGCCAGCCGCCTATGTGCAGGGTCCAGAAGAGGGAATTGCGGTTGTGTCGAAGCGGGTCGAAGCCGGCCATCGTTCAAAGGTACGGGAGCTGGGCGCGCCGGACAAACGTCCTGGCGATCAAACAACTCGGCTTGTCGTAATTACTTGGCGGAAGCCGCGCTGAGCGAGGTCAGCGCCTTCGGCTGATCGAGCAGGAAGCCCTGGGCGTAGTCGATGCCCACGGCGGCGAGCCATTCGCGCACCGCCGGCGTATCGACGCGCTTGGCGACGCACGACAGCCCGAGCACCTTGGACGCCTGGCAAATCGCCACGACCAGCGCCTGCGGCACCCGTTCCTTCATCGCGATGGCGGTGATCTTGGAGTCGAGCTTGAGGAACTTGACGGCCCCGGAGCCCATCCAGCGCAACGAGTTGTGGTGGAAAGTGAAATCGTCGAGCACCACGTGGCAGCCGATCTTCTCGCAGGCCTGCACGAACATGTCGACGTCCCGAACCTGTTCGACGCAGGATTTTTCGGTGATCTCGAAACCGATCGCCTTGGCCGGCACCTTGTGCGACTTGAGCACGGTGGCGACGAAACTCGCGAATTTCGGATCCGCGATCGTGCCCATGCCGACGTTCACCGAGAAGCTGGCCGGATCGAAATCCCATGTGTCAGGGTTTTCGCCGAGCCAGGTCACCAATTGTTCGACCACGATGCGGTCCAGATCCGAATTCGCGCTCGGGTCGTGCACGTCCTGCATGACACGTTCCGGAGCGACACCAAATTCGTTGTCGGCGTGCGCGTCGCGCACCAGCACTTCGAAGCGGCGGGTGCCGCCGCCGGCGCGCAGCTTGACCAGCTGCTGCACGTGGAGCTCGAAGATCTGCCCGTAGAACTCGAATTGGCCGGGACCGGCCGACATCTGCGGCGCTTCCTCGATGAACTGCGGTTCGACATCCATGTTGGATTCGGAATCCGCCAGCGCCTCGACTTCGGTGGTCGGCTCTTCGGATGAGATTTCTTCGAATTGGTCCACCGGCCCGTCGACCGACATCTCTTCCGGGATTTCGACCGGCGAGTCGTCGGCGAAATCCCGGAAGAGA
>Ga0193752_1000854_pt1 | contig 27238 bp, 23 predicted proteins | sample H1c1metaG_FD_144924 | JGI IMG/M metagenome (GOLD analysis project Ga0193752, IMG submission 144924) | Soil microbial communities from a riparian zone of the East river system, Colorado, United States - H1c1 | ecosystem: Environmental > Terrestrial > Soil > Riparian zone | place: USA: East River...
CCTCGGGATAATATCCGTGGGCCACGCCTGCCTGGTTTGTGATGACGAACACGTAATAGCCCGCGTCGTTGAGCCAGCGCACGGCGTCGATCGCGCCGGCGATCCAGGCGATCTGATCCGGCCGGTGAACGTATCCATCGTCGCGATTGAGCACACCGTCGCGATCGAGAAAGGCGACGGGCCGCCGCATGTAGGTCGGCATGACCTGCTGGGCGCGGGCGAAGTCATCGGGGATGCCGATATCGATGAAGGCGCCTTCGGCGGCAGTGCCAATAAGCTCTCCTCGTGCGGCCAGTCCGGGAAGAATCTCCCGTTCCAGCGAACACGGCGACGCTTTGATTTCGTCTAGAATTTTCCGGCGCGTCAGATAGATGCCGGCGTTGATCGGTTCCGAGCTGCCGCCCTCGGGCCGGAAACCCCGTATCCGGTTGCCTTCGAGATCGATCCTGCCGTAGCGCGTGCCCGTTATGCCTTTCGCCAGGGTGGCATGAATTGTCCAGTCGTCTTGGGGCAGGGCGGTCGCCAGGCGAAGCCAGTTGAAATCGAAGAAAGAATCGCCGTTGAGCAGGAAGAACGTCTCGTCGAGACGGGAGGCGGCATTGGCAAGCGCGCCGGCCGTCCCGGCGGGGCTTGCTTCAACCACGACATCGACCGACAGCGATCCGAATTTCTGGCTGGCGTAGCGCTTGCCGATCGCGTCCGATTGATAGCCCGTGAGCAGCAGCAGGCGCTCCAGACCGAAGCGCCGCGCCTCATGGACGAGATAGTCGAGGAAGGGCCGGCCACCGACCGGCAGGAGGGGCTTCGGCGTACTGTCCGTCAATGCGCCGAGCCTCGTCCCGCGACCACCGACCAGGCAAACGGCCTGGGTGACCGTCATCCTGCCAGGCTCTTCTGCTCGACGTCCCAGTTGCCGCGCACGATGATTCGCTCGGCGAGCGGTTCGTTCGCCAACCCCCAGTCCTCGGTATTCGTCACGAGGGAGGTGTCGTTGTGAGCGTACCGTTGCGCCTTCATGACGAAGTTACGCTCGATCGAGGGACCAAGAATGCTCTCGAGGCCGCGGATGCGACGATGAGGATAATCGAGCCACATGCGCAGCTTTATTCTGAGGTCGGGCGAAAAATACTTGGTGACGAAATCGTCGAGCCGCTTCTGCCAAGTCTTCCATTCTTCCGAGGCACGCAAGATGAAGATATTCCCGTGGACGATCTTGTAGACGCGGCAATCGTCCGGCCAGCATACCTCTCGAACGCCATGCGCGGCGACGGCATGCAAAGCGATCGAATCGGAATCGAAGCATAGAACGGTCGGATCGTCCGGATAGCCGCGGATCTCATGCCAGCGCCGTGCCGACATCAGCATGAAGTCGCCACAGGCATTGGTGTGCAGATCGCGCATGGCCCATTCGGGTCTTTGCACGATGCGGTCATGATGGTTGACGATGCTCTCGGACAAGCGTTTCAGTATCTGGGCGTCGGTCAATTGATCCCAGTCCACTGTCTCGACTTTCACATCGTACCGGTCGCAACGATAAAACTCGTCATCCCTGAGTTGTGCGCGCGCGATCTGGGCGATCACGCTGTCCGTCAGGAAAGTATCCATGCCCTTGGGAACGAGAAACCTGCCGCGCGCGCGTCGCATCCCGACATTCGCGGCGTTGATGACGTGCATGCCTTTGAATTGCGATCCGATCAACGATCGATGATGGCGGGCATCGACGACGACGAATCGCACGGTGACATAGCCCTCGCCTCGGCAATCGCCGACGAGGTCGATAAAGAGGGGGCGGTCCGGGGGTGGGTTCCACTCCACGACGACGATCTCGGTGGGCACCTTGTGACGATCGAGCTGGCTGATAAGAAGGCGAAGGGCGCGCTGGACGCGCTCGACATAGCCTTCCATGTAGCCGTCGTTGCGTACCCATCCGACGATGCTTAGGTAGGGAATTGACGCCGTCATTCGCTTTCTGATTGAGGTCGAAGCCCGGGAAACGGGCTGTTGTGTTGAACTTCGATTATATAGCGAAGGCTAGGAAGGAAATCCCCTAGAGGCTACGGGTCAAGGGTACTAGCTCTTTTTGGGGAGAAGTCAGGCTATTTCGAGGCTCGAAGAGACAAGCGTGTCCCATCGGCCACAGCGTGCTCATTCCGGACGGCGGTTGTCTTGACGGCCGGCCCTCGGGTGGGCTAGCGGACCCCCCACAGCGGCGTTCCGCGCAAGGAATCTAAGCAATTGAGCGATGAACGAAGTGTTCTGGGATCGGCAATGGCCTCATTGGAGCGCCTGTGGCGGCGGCAGCCGCCCGAGATAGACGAAGTCGACCGGCTTGCCGTCGGGGCCGAGCGGGAGGGACGGAAGCATTTTCGCAAGGGCCGTGCCGATATGCGCGCCGGCGATCTCGAGGCGGCCGCCACGGAATTCGACCGTGCGCTCGCGCAGTTGCCGGATTTTGCCGATGCGGCCGCAGCGCGGGCCGAATTGCTGGACATGCAGGGTGCCAGCGACGCGGCACACGCCGATTATGAACGCGCGCGGCAATTGTGGGCCGCGATCCGCCCGGGCGCGCCCGACCGCAATTATCTGTTTCGCCGGCCTGGCCGTTTTACGTTCGAGGTCGAAGCCTATGATCTCGTGCTACGGCGCATCAAGAGCGGCATTCTGCCCCTTATTGCCCGCGGCAACGTGCTTCTCGTCCAGGGTCGTGGCGCCGAGGCGCTCGAGAGCTACGACCGTGCTCTCAAGGCAAAGCCGAACCTTCCGGAAGTATTGGCGTTGAAAGGCGAAGCACTGTCGGCCGTGGGACGCCACGAGGAGGCGCTCACGGCATTCGACGCCGCCCTCGCGGCCCAACCCAAGGATGCGGAGGCCCTCAATGGGCGCGCGATCGCGCGCATGGCGCTGGGCCGTGTCGACGACGCGAATGCCGACTGGCGCCGTCAACTGGAACTGCTGCCGCAGGAAAGGGCGGCGGCACGGGCCTATGTCGCTCTGCGGATGGCCGACTACAATGCCGCCCTGCCCGAAATCGAGCGTGCCCTGGCGAAGGAGCCCTCCGACCCTTATTGGTATCTATATCGCCTGACGGCGCTACGCCGACTCGGCAAGTCCGCCGATCCGATTGAGGTGCCGGTGGGCGCCCTCTGGCCCGTGCCCCTCATTGCCCTTCACGCGGGCCGCGTGAGCGAAGAGGACGTGCTGCGCCAGGCCGACACGGCCGGTCGCCGCGCCGAGGCTGCCTTCCAGCTCGCGGTCGTCCCCTCCGGCCGAGATCGGCATGCGGCGGAAAAGCGGTGGAGGGAAGTCGTGCAGGGCGGCGTCCCGACCTTGATCGAATATGCCGCTGCCCGTAACGAATTGGCCCGCCTCGGCAAATAGCCGGCGTCGCAGCGTGAGGATCAGATGTTCTCAGTCATCATTTACGGTCGCAACGACAGCCACGGCTACAATCTCCACAAGCGGGCTGCCATCAGCTTCAATGCACTGGCTGAGGTCATGTCCGATCCGGACGACGAGATCCTGTTCGTCGACTACAACACGCCGGACGATCATCCGACCTTTCCGGAGGCCATTCACGACACGCTGACCGAAAAAGCCAAGAAGGTGATGCGGGTCCTGCGGGTGCGGCCGGAGCAGCATGTCCACCTGAAGTCGCGGACTCACCTGGTCGCACTCGAGTCGCAATCACGCAACCTTGCGCTGCGTCGCTCAAATCCGCGCAATCGCTGGATTCTCTACACCAATACCGACATGTTGCTGGTGTCGCGCACCGAGGGCGAGTCGCTCAGCGACATTCTGGGCGGCGTTCCGGATGGCTTCTACCAGATCCCGCGCTTCGAGATTCCCGAGATGCTGTGGGAGGCGGCATTTGATCGACGGGATCCCGCCGGCAATCTCGCCAAGCTGCGCGATTGGTCGGTCCGCTACCATCTCAACCAGGTGGTCCACAATTTCATGCCCATGAAATACGACGCCCTGGGCGATTTCCAGGCGGTGCTGCGCGAGGACATGTTCGCCGTTCACGGCTTTGACGAGACGATGATCCTGGGTTGGCACTGCGATTCCAATCTGGCGGCGCGGCTCGCGCTCTATCGGGGCAGGGTCGATACGCTGATCGACAAGGTGTTCGGTTACCACTGCGATCACACGCGCGTCGCGGCGGCCAACAACAAGGGGCGCGCCACCAAGATGAACGATCAGGAGCGTTACATCTGGAACGTTTCGACGCCCTATCTGCCGGCGCAGGCCGACAACTGGGGCTGGCCGGACGTAGAGATCGAAGAGGTCCGCCTCGACCGCGACACGCCGTTCGAACGGTTCACCGCCGGTCTCGACAAGGCGATCGAGCCGGCGAAGACGCCGTTCACCAGCACCAGCGTCGAATGGCATCTCTTCGACGACCTGACCTACGACCTGCCTCACACTTTGCCGTTCATCTGCGACCAGTTCCTGACCTATCCGAAGACGACGTCGGTGATGATCGTGGGCACGCGGCCTGATTTCGTCACTCTTTTCGCCAAGGCATGGCAGGGCATGGGCTTCACCGGCTCGATCCTGGTGCCGCGGGAATGCGAGGGGCTGCCGACCGATCTGCCGGGCGTCAGGAGCGGCTCGTTCGCCGAGCTACAGCGTGCGGCCGACATGTTCATCTTCGAGTTCGGCGTGTCGTCGCAGAAGATCGACGATCCCGTTCGCACGGGACGGGTCTCGACGCCGACCGACAAGAAACGCCTCAAGGTCGTGGAAAAGTTGCTGCGCCAGGCGGCGGCGACGGAGGCCGAGACGCGTCCCGCCGGCCGTCGCGTGGCGCGGCGCTTCATCGGCGTCAACGTGATCTTCAACAAATACTGGCCGGTGTTCACCGACTATGTCGGAGCGAACATCAATCCCTTCTGCAGCCAGATACTGGCCGGCATCCCCAAGGAGGATCCAACGATGAAGGGCCGGATACTGCGCTTCCGGGGACGGCACGCGATCTGACGTGCGGCTGGAGAAAGCCGACATGAACCTGCCCAAGGCGGTCGTTGTCGCAGCCGCTGCCTTGTACATCGCCGTTGCAGCGGCGGAGATCGTCGCACCCGGCCAATGCCGTCAGCGCGGCGCCGCTCGGGAGAGCAAATAGTAGCTGCCCACTCCGGGCTGATCGAATAGCTGCTTTGCGGTGAAGTCGTCGTGCAGCATCGCGTGGATGGCCGGACCGCTCGCCTGGCCGGAGACCGAGATCAACGAGCGGCCGAGCTGCTCGGCGGACCATTCCCAGAATTGCCCGGCGACGACGTGGTAGCCATTGTCCAGCGCCCAGTCGATGTCCCGCTTGAGAGCGGCGGCGTTCTCCGCGCCGCTTTGTCCGGGATGAGCCAACAGGTTTCGCATGACAGTGATCCATTTGACCTGTCGTCGGGGATCCGGCGCGGTACCGAGGCCGGCGACGCCATCCCACCGGCGACCATCGTAGAAATACTGCCATCCCGTGATCGGCTCGAAGCCCCAATAGAGAAAGATCGTGCGGGAGAGATCGATCCTGCCGTCGATGCCGGCGACGTTGGTCCGGGTTGCTGTATCGCCGCCACGCTCCTTGCTCAATTGCCGTGTGTTATAGGCCAGCGGCAGCGCCGAAAGCACAAGCAAGGCGAGCAGGCGCCCGAGGTTCCGCGGGTCCGGCAACAGGGAATTGGCCAGGGCCAGCCCCCAGACGATCGGTAGCCACCCCATGATGTTGATCTGCATCTGGGGATCCTGGGGCTGCGAATAGGCATTCATGAACTCGCCGGCGAAGAAGGTGCCGAGGAAGACCACCAGGGTGGCGCGGATACGGCGGTCTCCCCATCGCCGCCATAGCGTGACAAGAGCATACAGCATGGCCGAGGCCTGAATGCCGATCGCAATCCAGGTTTCGAGCCGGGTTGCAAGATCGTCCGTCGGGACCGGAACGTTTCGCGCCCCGATCAAATACTGGCCGACGCCCAATGCGAGCAGCTCGAGCTTCTCACTCGAGAATCCGGCCCAGGCCGAGGCCACGCCCTTGCCGGTCCAGATAATTTCCGAAAGCCCCATGGCGCCGGTATGGCCGTCCCAGCAGAGTGCGATCAGACCGGCCACCGCGAGCATCGTGACGAGCAGCAAAGCCGCCATCATCAGGCGTTGCTTCAGCGCGATGTCGGCCAGGGCAAGTGCCGCCAGAAGCGCGGGCAAGGTCGGGAACATCAGGCGCCATTCGAACAGCCAGCCGAGCGTGAACAGGATGCCGACCGCGATGACGGCGGCCGGGGCCGGCCGATCGAAGCGCATGGCCGCCAGCACCATCGCCCAAAGGACAAGGGCATAGCCCGGCATGATGTCTTCGTTGATGACGGCAAGCAGAAGAAAAAAGCCGCTGCCAAGATGCAAGAGGGAGGCCAGGAGAGCTGCGTCGCGCCGGCCCGTCAGGTTGCGGACCAGGACATAGACGGCGCCAAGCGCCAGGCCAGCCGCACCGGCGTTCAATACCGCGATTTGCTTCGAGGCGAGGCCACGAAACACGCCGATCCAGTCGAGGAAGCGGCAAAGCACGCCATAGACCGGAAAGTAGATGTAGTTGGAGGGATCGAGGCGGGCGGTGGCGGGCGTGTGTATCCAGGCCTCGAGCTGGATGCTCTTGTACATCCCGTTCAGCGTCGCGATGTGGACGTTGTCGAGCCATACGATCAGGCTCAGCAGGACGGTGGTGCCGACGGCGGCAACGCCGATCGGCTCCCATCGCCTGCTGATCATGGCGCTGTATGCCGGGCGAGGCTTCTTAGCGCCCCGAGCCGAGATAGAGCAAGTCGGCCACGTCGTCGAACTTGCCGGCTGGCAGGGTGCGCCATAGATCGAGGATCGTGAGGCGGCTGCCGTTGCGCTTGCACCAGGCCGGGTCGATCTCCTTGTAGTCCGGCCAGCCGGTGGCGACGATCAGCAGGTCGCATTCGCGCACGCAGCCTTCCAGCGATGAGGCGCCGACGACCTTGTCGCCGAGAGCGGCGAGAGCGGCGTCCTGGGCCAGCGGATCGTGCACGACGACGACGTAGCCCGCGTCGGCGAGCTGGGCCGCAAGCTTCACGCTATGGCTCTCCTCGACCACCGGGGTCTGCGGCTTGTAGGAAAGCCCGGCGATGGCGATTTGCGTGCCCGCCTTGGCGAATTTGCCGACCAGGCTGGTGAGGCGCTCGATCTGGTAGTTGTTGATCCGGTCGGTGGCTTCGGCCACATCGGCGCGCGCGCCGATCTTGCGGGCGAACGCGGCGAACGCCACGTTGTCGCGCGGAAAGCACGGCCCGCCGTAGCCCATCGCGCCCTTGAGATACTTCGGACCGATGCGGGTGTCGGCGCCCAGCGCCTTGGTGACGGCATCCACATCGGCACCCGGGATGCGGTCGCAGATGTCGGCCAGCATGTTGGCGTAGGAGATCTTGGTGGTGACGTAGGTGTTCACCGAGATCTTGGTGAGCTCGGCGTTGACGAAGTTCATGCGCTGAACCGGCGGCTTGTTCACGCACATCTGCTGGTAGATCTGCTGCAGCATGTCGCCGGCCTTGGCGTCGCTCTCTCCGATCAGGATCGAATCCGGATAGAGCATGTCGCGCACCACGCTGCCGAGCGCGATGAACTCCGGATTGTAGCAAAGCCCGAGATCCGGCCCGACCTTGCGGCCCGAGGCTTTCTCCAGCGCTGACTGGATCTCGCTGCCGGTGGTGCCGGGCATCACCGTGCTGGTGATTACCACCATGTGGTAGCCCGACTTGCTGCGCAGCGCCTTGCCGAGCGTATCCATCGCCTGCAGCACGAAGCGGTTGCTGAAGAAGCCGGTGCTGTCGGACGGCGTCGGCACGATCACGAAGCTGGCGTCACTCTGGCTCACGGCTTTGCCGGCATCCATCGTCGCCGAGAGGCGGGTGCGATTGGCGGCGATCAATTCGTTGAGCTGCGGCTCGACGATCGGCATGTGGCCGGCATTCATGGCGTCGACCAGCGTCTTGTTGACGTCCAGACCGGTCACGGTGAAGCCACGGCTGGCGAGCACGGCCGCCAGTGGCGCGCCGAGCTTGCCGAGACCAACGACCGATACGCTAGGCAGAGTCTCTGAAGTCATTATCTATTCTCATTTTGAGGGCCGGTACTGATACTGTCGGGCGCGCTCCGATGCCACCCCAATTTCACACTTCCCCCAACCCACTAACAACTTGCGCCGTCCAGCCGCAGGGGTAGAAATTCGGCGCGTATCGGCGTTTTAGACGAGGAAATCGAATGAAAGTTGAATTTTCGGCCATTCCGAAGGCCTTTTCCGGTAATGTTGCGGTCTTTGTAGCGGCCGAAAAGCAACTCCTGGCGACCGCCCGGTCGCTGAACGGCAGCGGTGGTGCAATTACCCGGGCGATCGGTGCCGGTCGTTTTACCGGCGCCAAGCAGCAGACCCTGACGGTTCTCGGCCAAGCGGGCGGGCTCAACCGCCTCATGCTTCTGGGCGTAGGCAAGGCGGGCGAACTGGATGCGCGGACCGCCGAAGGGCTGGGCGGCCAGCTTGTCGCTGAGGCCAACGGATCGGGTCAGAAGGCCGTGACGGTCGTGGTCGATGCGGTCAAGGGCACCAAGCTTTCCGCCGGCGAGATTGCGGCGCATATCGCGCTCGGTGCCTGCCTGCGCAATTACCGCTTCGACAAGTACAAGACCAAGGACAAGCCGGAGCAGAAGCTCTCCCTCGAAAAGATCACGGTGGTGTTGGCGAACCCGGCCGAGGCGCGGAAGGCCTACGCCGGTCTCGAGCCCACCATCGACGCGGTGTTCTTCACCCGCGATCTGGTCAGTGAACCGGCCAACGTGCTCTATCCGGTGTCGTTTGCGCAGCGTGCGCGCGAGCTTTCCAAGCTCGGGGTGAAGGTCGAGATCCTGGGCGAGGCCCAGATGAAGAAGCTCGGCATGGGCTCGCTGCTGGGTGTGGGGCAGGGCAGCGTGCGCGAATCGCAGCTCCTGGTCATGCAATGGATGAAGGGTCCCAAGACGCAGAAGCCGGTGGCGCTGATCGGCAAGGGCGTGTGCTTCGACACCGGCGGCATCTCGATCAAGCCGGCCGGCGGCATGGAAGACATGAAATGGGACATGGGCGGCGCCGGCGCGGTCGTCGGCGCCATGCGCCTGATCGCAGGCCGCAAGGCCAAGGCGAATGTGGTCGCCGTCTGTGCCCTGGTCGAGAACATGCCCGACGGCAACGCCCAGCGGCCGGGCGATGTGGTCAAGAGCATGTCGGGCCAGACCATCGAAGTGATCAATACCGATGCCGAGGGGCGGCTGATCCTGTGCGACGCCATGTGGTACGCGCAGCAGAAGTTCAAGCCGCAGGCCATGGTCGAGCTCTCGACCCTGACCGGCGCCATCATCGTGGCGCTCGGGCACGAGCGGGCAGGCCTGTTCAGCAACAACACGCCTTTGTCGGATAATCTGCGCAAGGCGGGATCGGAGATCGGCGAGAAGCTGTGGCGCATGCCGCTGGGTAGCGGCTACGACAAGCTGATCGACTCCGAGATCGCCGACATGAGGAATGTCAGCAATGGCCGCGACGGCGGTTCGATCACCGCCGCGCAATTCCTGCAGCGCTTCGTGCAGGAAGGCGTGGCCTGGGCCCATCTCGACATCGCCGGCGTGGCCTGGTCGAACAAAGGCAACAATACCACGCCCAAGGGCGCCACCGCCTATGGCGTGCGCCTGCTCGACCGTTTCGTTGCCGACAGCTACGAACAATAGCAGATGCCGACCGAGGTCAATTTCTACCACCTGACCCGGTCGTCGCTGGAAGACGCGCTGCCCCGCCTGCTGACAAAAACCCTGCAGGCGGGGGAGCGCGCCTTGGTGCTTCTGGGATCAAGCGAGCGCGTCGATGCGCTCAACACCCATCTGTGGAGCTACGACCCGGGCGGCTTTCTGCCGCACGGCGCAGCCAAGGATGGCGAGGCCGCCCGCCAGCCGGTGTGGCTGACGCATCTCGATGAGAATCCCAACGGCGCCACGTTCCTGTTCGTGGCTGATCGCGGGCAATCGGAGCGCGTCGCCGATTACAAGCGCTGCTTCGAACTGTTCGATGGCCGGGACGACGACGCAGTGACTGCCGCGCGCGAGCGTTGGAAGACCTACAAGGCCGCCGGCCACACCGTCATCTACTGGCAGCAGACGACGGCGGGCGGCTGGGAGAAAAAAGCCTAGACCGTCGCCACCGGCGTGGCGGGCGAGCCAACGGCGCCGGGCAGGCGCAGCGGCGGGGCGGTCAGCAGGAAGCGCGAGCGCTTCCTGTCGCGCAGCCACAGAGCCAGGTCCTTCAGCCACCAGATCTCGCCGAGATTGAGTCCGAGCTTGAACAGGCAGTGATTGTGGATCGGCAGCGATGGATGCTGCGCATCCTCGGGGCCGGGCTTCGAGGGCACCGCTTCGACACCGTAATTATCGGCAATCAGCGCCGAGATCTGGCTGTCGGTGATCCATTGCAGCAAGCGCTTGTCGCGGCCATCGAGCACGCAGCACATCGCGTGCGCCCGTGCCGGATCGACCTTCTTGTCCATCTTCACGATCTCGTCGGTGAAGCCGGTATAGAGCAGTAGCATGTCGCCCGGCTCGACCACGACCTTGTCGGCGTCGAGCACGCGCTTGAAGTCGTCGAAGTTCACGTATTTGTGGTCGCGGCCATAGTGCTTCTCGAGATCGACCAGGACGGCACGGCCCTGGATCGCCTTGGCCGCCATGTTCTCGACGCCGAGCTTGTGGGCGTAGCTCAGGTGGCCGCAGCCGTCGCGGCCGGCGTCGGGCTGAGGGCCCACCACATCGCTGCCGGCCTTGAAGCCGTTGTAGTAGAGCGGCTCGGGGACGCCGTCGCCGTCGGCGTCGAACATGCCGCCGACATGGGCGAGCGTGTCCCACTGCGTGGAATATTGCAGCGTCAGGATCACACGGTCGTCACTCGCCACGTCCATGAACAGCGGGTTGATCGTGTTGGTGAGGAAGTTGAAGCGCCAGCCGTTTTCGTCACCGGTCGGTGACAGCACCGGCGGCAGCCGGCGCGCGTTCAGCACATTGCCGCCGGGCAGGTCGAGCGGCAGGCTGAGGCAGAAGGAGAGGCCTTCCTTCACCTCGGCGATCCCCTCGAGCACTTTCTTTGGCGTGATCAGATTGAGCCGGCCGAGCTGGTCGTCATCGCCCCAGTCGCCCCAGGTCGAGCCTTCGGGCCGGTGTTTCCATCGCTTCATATCGTCGTTCTCCCTTGAGGCTGGGGAGAGTAGCGGACCGGGCAATTGCCCGTCATCAGCGAGACGCATGGCTCCCGCGCGCAATTTCGCAAGCAGCCAGTGCGTACTTCACCTATTCTACCGGCCCAAGAGGTTAAAATGCCCCTAGCCGCAGCAGTGCCTTTGAATCGCGATCTCCGGGTGATCAGCCTGATCGGCGTTGCCCACGGTTTCAGCCATTTCTATCAGCTCGTGTTCATCACCATGCTGCTGATCGTGCGCCAGGAGGCCGGCCTCAGCTTCACCGACGTCGGTATTCTGGGCAGCATCTTCTACGGCACCTCGGGTCTGTGCCAGACGGCGGCGGGCTTCGCTGTCGACCGTTTCGGCGCCCGGCCGATCCTGGCCGCAGGCCTCGCGGTCTCCGCCGTCGGCATAGCCCTGATCGCGCTCGCCCACTCGTTCGCTGTCTTTGCCCTGATCGCCGTGGTCACGGGCCTTGGCAACTGCGTCTTTCACCCCGCCGATTTCGCAATCCTGAATTCCTCGGTGAATCAAAAGCGTCTCGGACGGGCGTTCAGCATCCACGGGCTCGGCGGTTCGCTGGGCTGGGCCGCCGCACCGGCTCTCTATTTTCTCGACGCCGCCGTTGGTTGGGTGGGCGCTGCGCTGATCGCAGCGCTGCCCGGATTGGTGCTGTCCGTGGCCGTGTGGAACCATCGCTCGTATTTCGTCGATCATCGGATCGAGGTCCGCCACGCCGCTGCTGCCGTCGACGCCAAGTCGACCCTGACCGTGTTCACCCAGCTGCCGATCCTGATCTGCCTGGTCTATTTCGTGCTGCTCGCCATCAACACCGTCGGCATCCAGCAATTCGCCGTACCCGCGTGGATGAAGATGTTCGGCACCACCGAGACCTACGCCGCGCTCTGCCTGATCGTCTTCGTGGTGGGTTCGGCCGCCGGCATGCTGGTCGGCGGCTTCTTTGCCGACCGCGTGCGGCGGCACGATCTGGTGGCTGCTTTCGGCCTGCTGGCCGCCGGCGCGCTCACGCTGCCGGTCGCCGCGCAAGCGGTCTCCGCGACCCTGCTGCTGCCGCTGCTGGCACTGGCCGGGTTCGCCGGCGGGACCACCGGCCCGTCGCGCGACATGATCGTACGCAGCGCTACGCCGCCCGGCGCCTCTGGCAAGGTGTTCGGCTTCGTCTATTCAGGCCTCGATGTCGGCTCGTTCCTGGCGCCGTCGGCCTTTGGTTTTCTGATCGACAGCGGCCGGCCGGCGGCGATTTTCTGGATCGCCGCGACGCTCTATGCTGTCAACGCGGGCTTGGTGATGATGATTCGGCAGACGCGGGCCGCGCCGGCGGCTGCCCCTGTCGCGGCGGAGTAACGCTCAGGCGGCTTTTTCGAAGGCTTCCTGGGCGGAAAGCCAGCGCTTCTCGGCATTGGCGACCTCGCGCTCCAGTCGACCTTTCTCGCGCTGCAGATCCGTCACGACGCTGCCTGGGCCGGCATAGATCGCTGGGTCGGCGAGCTTGGCGGTGACGCCGTCGAGTTGTTCGGTGAGGCGGCCCAGCATCTTCTCCGCACTGTCGACGGCCTTCTTGAGCGGCGCCTTGCTGGCGCGCTGGTCGGCAGCGGCTTTGCGCTGGTCCTTCTTCGACACCGGGTCGGCCTGCTTGTCCTCGCGCTTGCCCGGCTTGCCGCCGCGCTCCTTCAGCAGCTTGGTCTGATATTCGTCGACATCGCCATCGAAGGGCTGGACCGTGCCATTGCCCACCAGCCACAGCGTGTCGGCCACCATGCGCACCAGATGCGTATCATGGCTCACCAGCACGACGGCGCCTTCGAAGTCGTTCAGGGCGTCGACCAGCGAGGCGCGCGAATCCATGTCGAGATGGTTGGTCGGCTCGTCGAGCAGCAGCAGATGCGGCGCCGTGCGCGTGGCCAGCGCCAGCAGTAGGCGGGTCTTTTCGCCGCCCGACAGCACGCCCACCTTGAGGTTGGCGCGGTCGCGCGAGAAGCCGAAGCGGCCGAGCTGGCTGCGCACCTTGGCTTCACCGGCGCCCGGCAGCGCGCGATTCATGTGGTCGAACGGCGTCTCCTCGTAGTCGAGGCCTTCTTCCTGATCCTGCGAGAAATAACCGACGCGCAGGCGCGGCGTGCGCCTCATCGTGCCGGCACTCGGTTGGAGACGCTCGGAAAGCAGGCGGATGAAGGTCGACTTGCCGTTGCCGTTCTGGCCGAGCAGGGCGATGCGGTCTTCCATGTCGACGCGCAAGTCGAGGCCGCTCAGGATCGGCGGCCCGCCGGCATAGCCCACCGCGACCTCGTCGAGCGTCTCGATCGGCGAGGCGAGCTGCTCGGGCGACGGAAATTTGAAGGCGATGCGTTCCTCGATCGGCACGGTGGCGATCGGGCCCAGCTTCTCGATCATCTTCAGGCGCGACTGTGCTTGGCGGGCCTTGCTGGCCTTGGCCTTGAAGCGATCAACGAAGGCCTGCATATGCTTGCGCTGGGCGGTTGCCTTGGCCTGCTGCGCGGCGTCGTTGGCCAGCCGCTCGGCGCGGGTGCGCTCGAAGAAGTCGTAGTTGCCGGTATAGGCGACCAGCTTCTCGCCCTCGATGTGCAGGATGTGGTCGCAGGCCTCGTTCAGGAGGTCGCGATCATGGCTCACCAGCAGCACGGTGTTGCGGAAGCGCTTCAGATACTCGACCAGCCAGACCTGGGCTTCGAGATCGAGATGGTTCGAGGGCTCGTCGAGGATCAGGAGGTCGGGATTGCTGAACAGCGTGCCGGCCAGCGCCACGCGCATGCGCCAGCCGCCGGAATATTCACCACAGGGACGGGCCTGTGCGGCGGTGTCGAATCCCAGGCCATGCAGGATCGAGGCGGCGCGCGAGGGCGCGGCGGCGGCGCCGATCTCCTCGAGCCGGGCATGGATCTCGGCCAGACGGTGGCCATCATGGCATTCGGCATCCTCGGCCAGCAGGGCGCTGCGCTCGAGGTCGGCCGCGAGGACCGCGTCCAGGACGGAGATGTCGCCGCCGGGCGGGTCCTGCGGCACCGAACCGATCCGGGTCCGGCCCATGATATTGATGATGCCGGAGTCGGGTTCGATGTGGTTCTGGATCAGGCGCAGCAGCGTGGATTTGCCGGCGCCGTTGCGGCCGACGAGGCCGACTTTCCAACCGTCGGAAAGGGCCGCGGAGGCGCGGTCGAACAGCACGCGCTCGCCATGGCGAAAGGATAGGTCGGTGATTGTGAGCATGGAGGAGCGGGGCTTACCACGGGGTCCGCTCCGCGCCAACGGCAACACGCCGCCTTGCCCCCCTCAAACCCTGCGTCTATAAGGCGCGCCGCTTCCGAAGACCCAATCAATCATGAGGATTCCATGGCCGTCGAACGTACCTTCTCGATCATCAAGCCGGACGCCACGCGCCGGAACCTGACGGGCAAGATCAATGCCCGCTTCGAGGAGAAGGGCCTGCGCATCGTGGCCCAGAAGCGTCTGTGGATGAGCCGCCAGCAAGCCGAGCAGTTCTACGGCGTGCACAAGGCGCGGCCGTTCTTCAACGACCTCTGCACTTTCATGACTTCCGGGCCGGTGGTCGTGCAGGTCCTGGAAGGCGAAAACGCCGTCGCCAGGAACCGCGAGATCATGGGCGCCACCAACCCCGCGAACGCCGACGCCGGCACCATCCGCAAGGACTTTGCCGAATCGATCGAGGCCAATTCGGTGCACGGCTCGGATTCGCCCGAGAATGCGGCGATCGAGATGGCCTACTTCTTCGCCGGCACCGAAATCGTCGGCTGAAACGAAAAGCGGCCCCGGTGGGGCCGCTTTTTACTGCGACGTGTAAGTCCCGAGCGTCAGTTCAGGATGGCAAAGGCGATCAGTAGCGCGATATTGCCACCCACGCCCAGCAGGACGGCGATGACCGGCGCATGGCCTACCAGTCCCAGAGCCATGCTAGCAAGCGTGATGATGACGGCCAGGAGCCCGAACGTCACCAGCTTGTTGAACGCGTGATAGGTCTGAAGGTGCGCAGGCAGGTCATCCTGCATTTCGACTTCGGCCATGGTGTCCCCGTGTTTCTTCGTGCCGCTTTATAGCCAACTAGACTTCGTTGGAAAAGAGCAGCGTCGCTCCCGGCGGCACGCCCGTCACCTCGACCCGCTCGTGCACCTGGCGCACGCGGCCTTCGGCAAACCACCGCACTGCCAGCGGATAGAGGCGGTGCTCCTGGCGCAGGATGCGTGCCGAAAGCGTTTCCTCCGTGTCATCCGCCAGCACGGGCACGACGGCCTGGGCCACGATCGGGCCGGCATCGAGGTCGGGTGTGACCAAATGGACTGTGCAGCCACTCAGCCGCACACCTGCCTCGAGCGCCTGGCGTTGGACATGCAGCCCTTTGAATGACGGCAGTAGGGACGGGTGGATATTGAGGATCCTGCCTGCCCAGCGAAGCGGAAACCAGGGGCTGAAAATGCGCATGAAGCCCGCCAGGGCCACCAGTTCGACACCATGCCGCTCGAGTTCGGCCGACACCGCGCGGTCGAACGACTCCCGGTCGGCGAAACCGCGATGGGTGACGACCGACGTCGCCACGCCGGCAGCGGCGGCGGCCTGGAGGCCGGGCGCGCCGGCCACGTTGCTGACCACGCAGGCGATCGTGGCGGGGTAGTCGCTGGCCTGGGCCGCCGCGATCAGGGCCGCCATGTTGCTGCCGCGGCCGGAGATCAGGACGCCGATTTTCAGCTTCGCCATAAGCTCTCGGCCTGCTCGACTATACAATCCGCCTCGGACGTCGGCGCGGGCTCGATGATCCCGACAGGGCGGACGATCTCGCCTTGCGCTGCCAGCGCCGCCCTCACGCGCTCGGCATCTTCCGCCGCCACCACGACCACCATGCCGAGGCCGCAGTTGAAAGTCCGCAGCATGTCGTCGGTCGGCACCTGACCCACCTCACGCAACCAGCGAAAGACGGGCGCAGCCGCCCACTGCGTGGCGTCGAGGCGGGCGCGGGTCCCCTCGGGCAGGACGCGCGGCACATTGCCGACCAGGCCGCCGCCGGTGATATGGGCCAATCCCTTGATGGCGCCGGTTGCTCGCGCGACGGCGAGCAGCGGCTTGACGTAGATCCGCGTTGGCTCCAGCAGGGCCTGGCCCAGCGACAGGTTGGAGAGCGGCGTAGAGGCGAAGGGCGCCGGATCGCCGTAGGCGAGGCCGCTGCGTGCCACGACGCTGCGGACCAGCGAGAAGCCGTTGGAATGCACGCCGCTGGCCGCCAGGCCGAGGACGACGTCGCCGGCCGCAATGTCGTTCCGGGGCAAAAGGGCGTCGCGTTCCGCCGCGCCGACGGCAAATCCGGCCAGGTCGAAGTCGCCATCGGCGTACATGCCCGGCATCTCGGCGGTCTCGCCGCCGATCAGGGCACAGCCGGCCCGCCGGCAGCCTTCTGCGATGCCGGCGATGATGCGCCTTCCGACGTCGACCTCGAGACGGCCGGTGGCGTAATAATCGAGGAAAAACAACGGCTCAGCGCCCTGGACCACGATGTCGTTGACGCACATCGCCACGAGGTCGATGCCCACCGTGTCATGCAGGCCGGCGTCGATGGCCACTTTGAGCTTGGTGCCGACGCCGTCTGTGCCGGACACGAGGATGGGGTCGCTGAAGCCCGCGGCCTTGAGGTCGAACAGGCCGCCGAAGCCGCCCAGGCCGCCGATCACACCGCGCCGATTGGTGCTGCGGGCGAGCGGCTTGATATGATCGACCAGCGCGTCGCCGGCATCGATATCGACGCCGGCTTCCTTGTAGGTCAGGGGGGGCCTGTTATGGCCTGGGGCGTCGGGCTTCAAGCCTTGCTCATTCGTGCTAGATAGGGGACGCGAACATAAACAAAAATCGGACCCCCGCAATGCCGTCAGGCCGCTGGTTTTCCACGATACTTGCCGCGCTGCTCGCGGTCGGGCTCGCCTTGCATGGCGCCTCGGCCCAGGTGGTGAGCAACAACTCCTACACGGTGAGCGGCGTCGATGTCGACGTTACCGCCGCCGATGCGCTCAAAGCGCGCGATCAGGCCATCCGCGAGGCCAAGCGCAAGGCCGTGCAACAATTGGTCGAACGCGTGGTCGCGGCCGAAGACCGCGGTCGTGTACCCCCGCTGGACGATGCGCGGCTCGACAGCATGGTGCGCGGCGTTGAATTCGCCAACGACCGCTCCGCGGGAAACCGCTATATCGCCAGCATCAACGTGATCTTTGCCGCCGATCAGGTGAAGGCCTGGCTCGGCGGGGCCGGGGTCAAATCCGCAGAAACGGTCGCGCGGCCGGCGCTGGTCGTTCCGTTATGGAAGGGCAACGCCGGCGTCGAGCCGCTCGACGACCGCAATGCCTGGCGCGACGCCTGGCGCGCGCTCGACAGTGCAGCCAGTGCCGTACCCACGACGATTGTCCGGGGCGACCAGCTCGATCAGAACGCCGTGACGGCCGAAGAAGCTTTTATCGGCGATACGGCGGCGCTGTCCCGGCTGAACGAGCGCTATCGCATGCCGACGGTCATCGTGGCCATCGTCGAGGGCGACAAGGCTTCCGGCCCGCTCACCGTGAGCGGCATCCGTTACGACACCCAAACAGGCGTCCGCACCGAACTGCCCAAAGTCAATGTTGCTGCGGCCGACCAGCTTCCCGACGCAGCCAAGCGCATGCACGCCAAACTCGACGAAGAGTGGCGCGGCGTGGCCACGGTGCGCCGCGATTCGGAGGGCACGCTCGATGTCGTGGTCCCGATCCGGACGCTGGCCGACTGGGTTCAGATACGTCAGCGGTTGGGCGGCGTACCGGCGGTCAAACGCATGACGGTGCGTACGCTCGAGGCCGAGCGTGCCGACATACGTCTGGAAATCTATGGCACGGCCGAAGATCTGCAGCGCACGCTGGCACAGGCCGGTCTGCAATTAACCAATGATGCCAACGAGTGGCGACTGCAGGCGCGGTGACTGCGCGCCGCGAGAGATCCGAGATGACGCCGCCGGCCCGCGTTGTCCGCTGGCGTTTCTGGTTCGGCATCGTGGTGGTGTTCGTGGCGGCGCTTTGGCTGCTGCGCGACATCCTGCTGCCCTTCGTGGTCGGCGCGGCGGTCGCCTATTTCTTCAACCCCGTGGTGGCGCGGCTGCAGTCCTGGGGACTATCGCGTAACCTCGCCACCGCCGTGACGACGGTATTCGCAATCACCCTGGTCGCGGGTATCGTCGTTGCCGTGCTGCCGCCGTTGATCGAGCAGGCGCAGCATCTCGTTGCCAAGGCGCCGGAATATATCACGCGTGCGACCGCCCGACTCGGGCCGCTGGTCGAGCCCTTGCGAGAACGATTCGGCGGCCTTGTCGGATTGGGCAGTGGATCGAAGGCGGAGGACCTTCAGAGCGAGGCGTCGAAATGGTCGGGCGAGGCGTTCACTTTCCTGGGCGGGCTGCTGGCGGGCGCCGCCCGCCGCGGCGTGGCGATCATCAACCTGTTGGGTTTGCTGTTCATCACCCCGGTCGTGACTTTTTATCTGCTTCGCGATTGGGAGCGCCTGCTCGCAAATATCGACGGTTGGCTGCCGCGTCGCAATGCCGACACGATCCGCAAGATTGCCCGTGAGAGCGACGCCGCGATTGCGGGCTACGTGCGCGGGCAGGCGCTGGTCTGCCTTTGTCTCGCGTTGCTCTACAGCATCGGCCTGTCGCTGGTCGGGCTCGAGTTCGGCTTTGCCATCGGGCTGATCGCCGGCATGATCTCCTTCATCCCCTTCGTCGGCACGATGGTGGGCGGAGTGCTGGCGCTGGGCATGGCACTGGCGCAGTTCCCGCCGGACTGGATCGGCGTCGTCAAGGTGGGTGTGGTGTTTCTGGCCGGTCACCTGCTTGAAAGCAACTTCCTGTCGCCCAAGCTGGTGGGTGACAGGGTTGGCCTCCATCCGGTGTGGATCATGTTTGCGCTGCTGGCAGGCGGTGCGCTGTTCGGCTTTGTCGGGGTGCTGATCGCGGTGCCGGTCGCTGCCATGGTAGGCGTGCTGGTGCGCCATCTGCTCGACAGTTATCGGGCGAGCGGCCTCTACAGCGGCAGCGACAGCATCTGAGCCGGCGCATGGCCGATCAACTGACATTCGATCTGGCGCTGCCGCCGCCCAGCTATACCCGCGAGGAATTCGTCGTGGGAAACGGCAATCGTGAGGTGCTGGGCTGGATCGATCGCTGGCCGGACTGGCCGGCGCCGGCCCTGGCGCTGAGCGGCCCCGCCGGCGCCGGCAAGACCCATCTTGGACGGATCTGGGCGGCGCGCAGCGATGCGATCGTCATGACAGGCGCCGACTTCGCCGAAAAAAGCATCTCCGACCTGGCGACGCTCGCCGGCGCGCATGCCGCGATCGTCATCGAGGGAGCGGAAGCGGCACCCGAGCACGCCTTGTTCCATCTCTACAATCTGATGCGCGAGCGCGGCGGGCATCTGCTGTTGATCTCCGAGGCGCCGCCGGCGCGCTGGTCGATCCGGTTGCCCGACCTTGCCTCGCGCCTGCGTGCGGCCCCCGCGGTGATGGTGGCGCCACCCGACGATGAGCTGCTGGGCTCGATCATCCTGAAGCAGCTTGCCGACCGGCAGTTGCATGCCGCGGCCGGCGTCGTGCGCTATCTCGTGTCGCATATGGAACGTTCGGCCGACGCGGCGCGGCGGGTCGTCATGGCGCTCGACCGACGGGCTTTGACCGAGGGGCGGGAAATCGACCGGCGCCTCGCTGCCGATGTGCTGGCCGAGCTGGCCCGTGGCGCCTCTGGCAAGGCGCCGGGCGGGGGCTGAGGCAAATTCGCGCTCGGCGGCGCAACGCCGGGCGCGTTAAGCTTGAACCTGGACTGGAAGAGGGAGAGAAAAATGGATCTCGGCATCAAGGGCCGCAAGGCCATCGTCTGTGCGGCGAGCAAGGGGTTGGGCAAGGGCTGCGCGATGGCACTTGCCCGGGAAGGCGTTGACCTGGTGATCAACGCGCGCACCCAATCCGAGCTCGAAGCCACGGCTGCGGAGATCCGCGACAAGACGGGTGTGAAAGTGACGGCGATCGCCTGCGACGTCACGAGCGATGCCGGCCGCAAGGCGGTGCTGGCCGCCTGTCCCGAGCCGGACATCGTCGTGAACAATGCCGGCGGCCCGCCGCCTGGCGATTTTCGCGACTGGACGCGCGACGATTGGATCAAGGCGATCGACGCCAACATGCTGACGCCGATCGAGTTCATCAAGGCAACGGTCGACGGCATGATGAGCCGCGGCTTCGGCCGCATCGTCAACATCACCTCGAGCTCGGTGAAGGCGCCGATCGACATTCTCGGTCTCAGCAACGGCGCGCGCAGCGGCTTGACTGGATTCGTGGCTGGCGTGGCACGCGTCACCGTCAAGAAGGGCGTGACCATCAACGGCCTGCTGCCGGGCCCGTTCGACACCGATCGCCTGCGTGGCACGGTAAAGGCCCGCGCCGCCAAGGCTGGCCGCAGCTTCGAGGAGGAGTATGCAGCCGGTGCGAAGGCCCATCCGGCCGGCCGCTTCGGCACGGCGGAGGAGTTCGGCGCAATGTGCGCGTTCCTGTGCAGCGTGCATGCGAGCTACATGACGGGTCAGAATATCCTGATGGACGGTGGCCAATACCCAGGCACCTACTGATGAGGCGGTGGAGTGCGTGCGTTGCGGCGCTGGCGGCTTTGTCCGCCGGCGGCGCGCGCGCGCAGTCCCCATCGATCTACGGCAAATGGATCGTGCAGAACGGCGAAGGCATGGTGGAGCTCTCACCCTGCAACGATCCGGCACACGGCCCATTGTGCGGCCGTATCGTCTGGCTGCGTGACGCCCGCAATCCCGATGGCAGCAGGACTTCTTCGGTGAACGACGTCACCGATGTGCTGAATGCCGATCCAGCCCTGCGCCAGCGCAAGCTGCTCGGCATGTTCGGCATGTACGATTTTCATTACGGCCCCGAACCGAACAGTTTCGAGGGCGGCTCTATCTACGATCCGCAGAAAGGCCAGACCTATCGGGCCACGGTCCGGCTGCTGCCCGACGACAAGCTGTATCTGCGGGGATATGTTGGATTCTCTGCCCTCGGTCGAACGGCGATCTGGTCGCGGGCGCCCTAGTCGCAAGCCGTGCCGTTCGCGCGGGGCGTCGTGAACGATACGAGTTCGCACTGGTTCACGCCAAGGTCGCGCCAATGCACCACGGGCGCGCGCAGGACCGCCAACCCGGCTGTCGGATACTTGATCTCCAGTCGGGCGAGGGCATCCCTTGCCCCCGATCCCACCAAGGCATTGGCGAGCAGCCAGATGCCATCGTTATGGCCAATCAGCAAAGGTGTGGTCACATTGGCCTCCAGGACCTTCAGGCGGCTCAGCAGGGCGTCCTCGGAGGCCAGGTAAAGGCCTTTCTCGAACGAGACCGGCGGAGGCGGGGCAAGACGCTGGAGGAGGGGAGCCAGCGTTTGGCGTGTTCGCGCCGCGGTGGAGCAAAGGATGAAATCGGGAAACGGCCCCTGGAGGGCAATATGATCCGCCATGGCCAGCGCTGCCTGTGCCCCGCGCCGGTTGAGCGGACGGTCATGATCGGACAGACCGGAATGGGCCCAATCGGATTTAGCGTGTCTCAATAGTAGAATATTTTTCACGAGTGACCTGGAAAATCCTTTCAGAACAGTAGTTTAGCTAAATGAAATGACAGTGACATAAGGGAACGCTACCGTTGCTGTGCATAGATACCCGTAGAAAGCGCTCGCCGAACTCATGGACGTTCTCAGCACAGTCTCGCCCCTTGGCGCCGACGGCACCACTGCGATAACAGCTGATAGCCCGCGTCGTTTCATCAATCGTGAGCTATCGTGGCTTGCCTTCAATACGCGCGTGCTGGAAGAGGCGAGCAACCCGCGCCATCCGCTGCTCGAGCGGGTGCGTTTTCTGTCGATCTCGGCCGACAATCTCGACGAATTCTACATGGTTCGCGTGGCCGGTCTTGTCGACTTGTTGCCGACGCATGCCACCCAGCTCAGCGATGATGGGCTGACGCCGGCCGAGCAATTGACGGCGATCCGCGAGCGGGCCTCGGTGCTCATGGCCCATCAGCAGCAGGTATGGGCGACGCTGCGCAGTGAGATGCGGGAAGCCGGCGTCTCCGTGGTCGACGCAGCCGAATTGACCGAAGTCGAGCGCGTGTGGCTCGATCAATATTTCATCGATCAGGTCTTTCCCATCCTGACCCCGCTGGCGATCGACCCGGCCCATCCGTTTCCGTTCCTGCCCAATCTCGGCTTCTCGGCGATCATGAAGCTGCAGCGGGTGGGCGACCGCCGGCCGATGATGGCGCTCCTTCCGATGCCGCCCCAGGTCGACAGGTTCGTGCGTTTGCCCGGTACGGCGATCCGCTTCCTGCCACTCGAGGAATTGATCCATATCTTCCTGCCGCGGCTCTTTCCCGGCTACGAGGTGGTCGAGCGCGGCGTCTTTAGGCTCATTCGCGACAGCGACGTCGAAATCAACGAAGAGGGCGAAGATCTCGTCCAGCACTATGAGAGCGCATTGAAGCGCCGCCGCCGCGGCGATCTGATCTCGATCGCCCTCGACAGCAACATGCCCGTCGAGCTGCGGGACTTTCTCTTCGATCAGCTCGAAGTGACGTCCCACATGGTGCATGTCTTCGATCTCGATCTCATGCTGAACATCGCAGACGTGAAGGCAGTGATCGTCGACGACCGGCCGGATCTCAAGTTCGCCCCCTACAATGCGCGCTTCCCCGAGCGCATCCGCGATTTCGGCGGCGATTGCTTTGCCGCGATCCGTGCCAAGGACATCGTCGTCCACCATCCCTACGAGAGCTTCGACGTGGTGGTGCAGTTCCTGCGCCAGGCGGCGCGGGATCCGGCGGTGGTGGCGATCAAGCAGACGCTCTATCGCACCAGCCACGATTCGCCGATCGTGAAGGAGCTGATCGCCGCCTCCGAGGCAGGCAAGACGGTGACAGCCTTGGTCGAGCTCAAGGCCCGCTTCGACGAGGAGGCCAACATCCGCTGGGCGCGCGACCTCGAGCGCGCCGGGGTCCAGGTGGTCTATGGCTTCATCGATCTCAAGACCCACGCCAAGGTGTCGATGGTGGTGCGCCGCGAGGCGTCGGCGACCCGGACCTATGTCCATTTCGGCACCGGCAACTATCATCCCATCACCGCCCGCATCTACACCGATCTCTCGTTCTTCACCTGCGATCCGGCGATGTGCCGCGACGCCGCGCGCTTGTTCAATTTCATGACCGGTTACGCACGGCCCGAGCGTATGGAGAAGATTTCTTTTGCGCCGGTGACGCTGCGGCAGACGCTGTACGACCTGATCGACGCTGAAATCGCAAGCGCCGGCGCCGGCAAGCCCGCCGCGATCTGGGCCAAGCTCAACTCGGTGGTCGACGCGGGCCTGATCGACCGGCTCTATCTCGCTTCGCAGGCCGGCGTGCAGATCGACCTCGTGGTGCGCGGCATCTGCTGCCTGCGCGCCGGTGTCGCCGGGCTTAGCGAGAATATTCGGGTCAAGAGCATCGTCGGCCGCTTTCTCGAGCATGCCCGTATCGTCTGCTTCGGCAATGGCAAGGCGCTGCCATCGCCGCAGGCGAAGGTGTTCCTGTCGTCTGCCGACTGGATGCCGCGCAATCTCGACCGGCGCGTCGAATTGCTCTGTCCGGTGGAAAATCCGACCGTGCACGAGCAAGTGCTCGACCAGATCATGGTCGCCAATCTGAAGGATGATGGTCAGAGCTGGACCATGGGCAGCGACGGCGTTTACAGCCGCCGGCAACCGGGCAAGGAGCCTTTCATTGCCCATCACTATTTCATGACGAATCCATCGCTATCGGGCCGGGGCAGCGCAATGCGGCTCAGTGGCGCGGTACCGCGTCTGGTGCTCAGTTCCTGAGCGGCACAGCGGCGTCGGGTCGCGCCCGGTTGGTCGCTGCAATCCTGTGCGGTTTCCGCTAGAGGGTGCGCCCATGGACGATGAAGCGAGCGCGGCCCCCCGGATCGTAGGGGGAATCCCCGACAAAAGGCGCGTTGGCATCATCGATGTCGGCTCGAATTCGATTCGGCTCGTCGTCTACGAAAGGGCGAGTCGTGCGCCCCTGCCGCTGTTCAACGAAAAAGTGCTGTGCGGCCTCGCCCGTGGCCTGGACGCAACCGGACGGCTCAATCCGGCCGGTGTCGAGATGGCGCTCGCCAATATCGATCGCTTCGTCACCCTGGCCCACAATATGAGAGTGACATCGCTCGATCTGCTGGCGACGGCCGCCGTGCGCGACGCCGTCGACGGCGAGGAGTTCGTCGACGAGGTGATCCGGCGCACCGGCATTTCCGCTCATATCGTGAGCGGCCAGGACGAAGCGCGTTATTCGGGCTTCGGCGTGATTTGCGGCATGCCCGACGCCGATGGCGTGATGGGCGATCTCGGCGGCGGCAGCCTCGAACTGGTCGCCGTGAGCCACGGCAGGATCGGCGCCTCGAGCACGCTGCCGATCGGGCCGCTGCGCCTGATGTCGTCGGGCCGGACCGATCCAAAGCGCATCGTCGTCGACGCGATCGAGGGCGTGGGATGGTTGCGCGAGCACGTCGGCAAGACCTTCTACGCCGTGGGCGGTGCCTGGCGATCGTTCGCCCATCTGCATATGGAGCAGGCCGGCTATCCGCTGCACATCATCCACCAGTACGAGGTGCCATCGGATGACATCCGTGCGGTGGCGCGCCTGATTGCGGTGCAGAGCCCGAAATCGCTCGAGAAGATGCCGGGCGTGTCGCGACGCCGGGTCGACACCCTGCCGCTTGCCTGCCTGGCGCTGGAGCGGCTGCTTACTGTCCTCAAGCCGAAGACGGTGGTGTTTTCGGCCTTCGGTCTGCGCGAGGGCTTCTACTATTCACGGCTGAGCCCGGACGAGCGCCAGCGCCATCCGCTGATCGCCTTTGCCGAGGAGCAGGGCGCCGGCTGGCGTCGTTTCGATTTGTCGCCGACCGAGATCTTCGACTGGTTGAGCCCGGCTTTCGCCGGCGAGACCGACGCCGACCGCCTGCTGAGATCGGCTGCCTGCCATCTCAGCGACATTTCCTGGGACGACCATCCCGATTATCGCGCCGACCAGGCCTATATTCGCGTGCTGCATCTGCCGGCGCCGGGCATGAACCACCGCGATCGCGCCGTGCTGGCGATGGCCATGGCCTATCGCTACAAGAGCGATCCCAAATCGGCAATGCTCGATACCGCGCTGAAGCTCGCCGACAACCGCGCCCGTAGCTTTGCGCGCCGCCTCGGGGCCTGTCTGCGGTTGGCTTACAATCTATCGGGTGGTGCGCCGGGCCTGTTGCCGCAGATCGCGTTGCGGCAGACCGATCGAGAGTTGCGCCTGGTGGTGCCACAGACACTCAAGAACCGCCTTGGCGACTCGACCTCGCGCCGCCTCCAGGCGGCCGCTGAGGCCTTCGATCTCAAGCCTTTGATCGTCGCGGGCTGACCTAATTTGCCTGGTCGAGCGGGATGAGCTTGGCGGTCTCTCCGGAAAGGGCCAGCGCCACGCGGCCTTCGATCAGGTCGACGGCGTCGGCGCCGAAAATCTCACGCCGCCAGCCCTTGAGGGCGGCGATATCGCGTTTGCCCGCCGCCAGCCGGTCGAGTTCGTCGGCGCTTGCCACCAGACGCGCCGCCACGTCGGCCTGGTCGGCCTTCAGACGCAGCAGCGTGCGCAGCAGATCGACGACGGCGCTGGGCGCGCGCAACTGCTCGGGCGGCTTGTCGCGGGTCGGCAACTCGGCCTCGGGGAGGGAGCGGCCGCGTTCGATTGCCTCCAAGACCTCACGGCCCTGCCAGCCCTCGGCGAAGCCCCGGCCGAGACCGCGCGTGGCGGCAAGGTCCTCGATGCCCTTGGGCGCGTGGCTGGCGATCTCGAGCAGCTGCTCGTCGCGCAACAGGCGCTGGCGGGGAATGTCGATACGCTGGGCCGTGCGCTCGCGCCACGCCGCGACCTCCTTCAAGATCGCCAACAGGCGAGGCGAGGCGCCGCGCGGCTTGAGGCGACGCCAGGCTTGCTCGGGATCGGCACGGTAGATGGCGGGATCGTTGAGCACCGACATCTCCTCGGCGATCCACGACAGGCGGCCGGTCTTGTCGAGCTGGCGCCGCAGTTTTTCGTAGACCACGCGCAGGTGCGTGACGTCCGACAGCGCATAGGTGATCTGGCGCTCGCTGAGCGGCCGGCGGCTCCAGTCGGTGAAGCGGCTCGATTTGTCGATCTTTGCCTTGGCGAGCCTCGTGGCCAGCGATTCGTAGGAGGCGGCCTCGCCGTGTCCGCAAACCATGGCGGCGACCTGGGTGTCGAACAGCGGCGCGGGCACGCTGTTCATCCGCAGGTAAAAGATCTCGAGGTCCTGGCGGGCGGCGTGAAAGACCTTGAGGACCTTGGGGTTTGCCATCAGCTCGTCGAGCGGGCTGAGGTCGATGCCTTCGGCCAGGGCGTCAATGGCGGCGGCATCGTCCGGGCCTGCGACCTGCGCGAGGCAGAGCTTCGGCCAATAGGTGCGCTCGCGCATGAATTCGGTGTCGACGGCCACGAATTCGGTCTCGGCCAGCGATTTGCAGAAGGTCGTCAGTTCGTCTGTAGTGGTGATCAGTTTCATTCGCGAGCTTCTATAGCGGTCGGGACGGGCGGCGGCAAAGCCCGCCGTCGTCCCCCGCGCCGAAATGGCCCGTTTGCTTGACTTGGCGGTACAATCCGTGCCTTTTGCCCGCCCAGCAAAATCCGGGCAAAACGTGATGTCTTCCGTCTACCGAACCCATACCTGCGGCCAGTTGAGGCCGGACCATGTCGGTCAGCCGGCCCGGCTTTCGGGCTGGGTGCAGCGCAAGCGCGATCACGGCAATCTGCTGTTCATCGACCTGCGCGACCACTATGGCGTCACCCAGGTGGTGGTGGACAGTTCCAGCCCGG